>Ga0207419_1002643_pt1 | contig 11534 bp, 6 predicted proteins | sample ElkSloMetagenome_4_FD_184723 | JGI IMG/M metagenome (GOLD analysis project Ga0207419, IMG submission 184723) | Hot spring microbial communities from Elkhorn Slough, Monterey Bay, USA - MD2A (version 2) | ecosystem: Environmental > Aquatic > Marine > Intertidal zone > Estuary: Microbial mat ... | reverse complement strand
ATCCAGCAACCCAGCCACTCTTAAATCAAGCCTATCATAATAAATAATAGCTAAAACACCGAAGCCAGCAATCATAAAATAACGAACCGGCAAAAGCACTACCGAAACAAATCCGCTCATTTTTGCAGCATCCTGGGGAGAACGAGTGGCCAATATTTTCTGCATATCATAATTGGGAGCTGGTCCTGCAGTACTTACCAAAATTCCTTTGAATAGCATTAACGTAAAAAAGATACCAAACAAAGAGTACCCATCACTTTCAATTTTATCATTTACTTCTTTAATTATATTGCTCCAATCCAGATCGAGGTTCCAGCCAAAAAATGGGCTTGCCCAATTTTCGGGAACCAGAAATTGTTCTGATGAAATGGCATTCATAGCTATGACTCCAATCACTATTGCTGATATGGTCATGATGATATACTGTAGCAAATCTGCCCATACAATGCTGACCATGCCACCCACAATCGCGTAAAAAATAGCAAATAGCGTAAAGATAATACCATACAAATGAGGTACGAAACGCGGAGCAACATCAAAAGGAACATATGCACTTACTACTTCCCAGGGTATAAAAATCTCTACAAATTTTCCTAATCCTACAAAGCCATAAGCCAAAAAGCCAAGACAACCTATCAAGGCATAAACCACTACTATGTTATGAGATAGCTTACCCTGCTTATCTGAGCCAAAACGGGTGCCTATCCATTCGGCTCCAGTGGTTACATTTGACCTTCGTAACCATTTAGATAAATATACCATTAAAAATATTTGATTGAATACAGGCCAAAGCCAAGGAATCCAGATACTTTTGAGTCCGTAAACAAAAAGCAGGGTAACCATCCACATGGTACCAGAAATATCGAACATACCAGATGCATTGGAAAGACCTAGCAAATACCATGGCAGCTTATTACTACCTAGTAAGTAACTGGATTTATCTTTTTGGGCAATACGTTTTAGAATCAAACCTATTATCACTACCGATACCAAATAGGCCAGTATGATCAATAAATCTATCAGTTGAAGTTTCATGATGCAAGGTTTATTTATTTGTAGAAATATATAATTAGCGATAGACTTACAAATAAAAATATATTATTGATATGGGGTATCATTTTTTTCTGATTTTATCGACAATATTGTCATTATCTCTATAAATAATCAAAGATAGCAGCAATTTAAGTCAAACATTTAAAGCATCTTCAAATACATTGGTGAGTATGTTTATGTTTATCAACAAAACTTGATACTATGAACCCTACCACGGGTGATCATCAACTACCAAACTTAACAGTAAGTAAGCCGGTGCCAATTTATTTAATGGCAGTCTTGTAGAAGGTCCCATTTGATTTTGGTTAGCTTCAGAATAGTCAAAGTTCCAGGTCAGAATGTGCTCTTATAATTTGGTGGCTATCGTTACAATAGAACATTGATAGTATATGCCATTGGTAACTAAAAGCAATAATTCATCATGCCGTAAATCATCCATCGAAAATCGGGATCGGTAACACCCAAATTTATATTCTATCCACTCATAATCATATGACCTGCATATTTAATAGATGAATATTGTAGCGGCTTTTGCCATATCCAGCTACATTACACCGGGAAGCTGGGTTGGTTAAAATTTAATAGGTAAAGCTAATCTTTTATCAGAAAATCTTCCATTCAAGAAAAATTTTAGATTTAGCCATTAATATGTAAACTTAAAGCGCTCATTTAATTAAAAAGAGTGGATAGCTTTACTTCTTGTACAAGTGATGGACGGGTAATATTATTATGATCAAATATAAATAATTGATTTGCAGAATTGACTACATAAGTATACCCTACCCCCATATCAAGAGCAGCACGGTGACCAGGAATTTTATATGATGGAAAAATAGATATGTGTTGAGGCTGCTCCACACTACCAGCAACTTTTGAAAAAGCCAATCCTAGTTCTACTTGTTGCACCCGCTCATTTATATCGCTAAGATTTACCATATTATTTCCATAAGGGTCTCCTGCTACTGCCAATATTGGTGCCAGTTCATTATTGGATTTGACAGCGGTCGTCATGATTTTATTTTCAAGATCAGGGAGGCTGCCTGGCTCAAATACATAACCTAATAAACTGGTAGTATCAGCGGCAATGGGCTCCATAGAAGTATAAAGTCTGCTTCCGTTCCAATCTATTTGTAGCTTATTTCTATTGGTATTTTCTTTAAATTTTTGGTAATGTAATGGACTTACTTGATTATTCGAGAGATTAAATGAATAAATACTTGCCGGCTGCCTTGTGCTTAAATACAAAATTTGATGCTGCTCGTCAATGGCTATAGCACTGGAAAGCACTGGTCGTTGCGCCTCTTGAGCTCCATATTCCTCTATTAGATCACCATTATAATTAATCACTCTTAATCCAAATGGGAAACATGCCATAAAGATATTACCTTGATGTGCCACTGCATCCACTACCTCGGGTGTCTGATACTCACTTGTAGCATCTGAAGCAGGCGATTGATAAGTGGTTGTAAGGATGGGGTCATTTACATTACTGATGTCCCAAACTTCCAGTCCACCTTTTGCTAAAGCACAGATAAGCAATTTGCTTTTTTCATAATATCTAAGCCGATTCACTGTATAGCTGGTTTTAAATTTCCCCAGGGGCTTGAGCCAGCTTGTATTACTTACATCTAATAAATATACTGAATCACGATTGCTTATGTAAGCATTTTGTCTTTGACTGTCATAACTCAACCAAAGTCCTTCGGGCATTTCTTGATTCCCAATATCATTTTCATCTACCTTTATATCTTCATGCACTTCACTACAAGAAAAAAATAGTAACATGATAATTGTAAGATTTAATGCATTTTTTTTCATGATGGCTCTAGTTGAGTGAACTTAAAATTAAGATATTTAAAGCACATCACTAACATGATTCTCATAAAACGACTTATTTGGTTGTAATATTTTGAGCAAAAAAAGCTAATTTTTAAAAATTTTTATTCAATTTTGAATTATATAAAAACTATCAACATATAAATCTTCAGGTTCACTGATATTTCATTATGCTCTAAATGAAGGTAATAACTGGAGGTAACCTATCGCAAAGGGCAAAAACCTTACATAGATGCTACATTGGCATTGATTAAAGGCAAGGCCAATTACACTTTGAAATGGTAAAAATATTAATTTTCTTTTAGCAGGTGAGATTACAAGTAACAATTGTAAGATTTGAGGGTTCAAAAAGTCTAATAATAAAATATTTTTGTGATAAACTAACATGATCGAACTAGCTGGAATTTTGGTGCTTGGTATATTTGCCCAGTGGATGGCGTGGAAAATTAAATTGCCGGCAATTTTGCCACTTATTTTAATTGGTTTAGTAATTGGACCACTATCCACCTTTTTTACTCCCGACGGAGAAAAACTTTTAGATGGCGACATTATATTTAATCCGGAGTTACTCTTTCCATTTGTTTCTATATCGGTAGCAGTAATTTTATTTGAAGGTGGGCTCACCCTTAAGTTAAAAGAAATTAGAACCTTAGCCAGTACTGTTCGAAACATATTGACTATTGGGGTAATAGTTACTTTAGTGGGTGGATTTTTAGCTGCTTACTTTATTGTAGGACTCGATTTTCGAATATCATTTTTATTTGCAGCCCTTATTATTGTATCAGGACCCACGGTAATCACTCCCATTTTAAGAAATGTAAAGCCAAATCAAAAAATCAATACTGTACTTAAATGGGAGGGCATTTTAATAGATCCACTAGGAGCCTTAATAGCGGTACTAGCTTACGAATTTGTGCGTAGTAGCCGTCCTCAGGAGGAGTATACACTGGTAGCTCTGAAAGGTTTTTTTCTGACCATCTCTACCGGAGTATTTATTGGTATCATTTCGGCCTTCTTGCTTTATTATTTATTAGGAAAAAATAGGCTTCCATCTTATTTGCGCAATGTAGTTACCCTGGCTATTGTAATAATGGGATTCGCCTTTTCTGAATTTTTAATGCGCGAATCGGGCTTGATGACGGCTACTGTAATGGGTATTATTTTAGCTAATCTTAGAATTCCGGAAATTAAGCATATCCTATCATTTAAAGAAGACATCAATATAATTTTAATTTCCGTGCTATTTATTATATTGTCTTCTCGCATTAATATTGAGCAAATTAACCAGTTGGGAGTACAGAGTATTATTTTATTCTTAATTTTAATACTTATCATAAGGCCGCTAAGTGTTTACTTAAGCACCATAAATTCAAACCTAAACTTTAGGGAGAAATTATTTATATCATGGATAGGTCCTAAAGGGATAGTAGCAGCAGCTGTAGCCTCTTTGTTCTCGATTGAACTTTTGAATGGAGAAGCAGGAGCAGGCATAAGTGCTTCAGAAAGTGCTGATGCTTCTATGCTGTTACCGTTAGTTTTTTTAATGATCATTGGTACAGTGATCGTGCAAGGCGGATCAGCAAAATTTGTGGCCAAATGGCTTAAAGTAGAGAGGCAAACACCCAACGGAATTTTATTTGTAGGTGCCAATGAAGCTGCGCGTTTCTTAGCCAATTACTTACAAAATCAGCAGGTTCCGGTAATCTTAGTAGACACCTCTCACAGCAATATAACAGATGCCCGAAATTTAGGATTAACAGCTTACGAAGGAAGCATTCTAAAAGAAAACGTAACCGAAGAGATGGATTATTCTAGTACAGGACGGCTGGTTGCACTTACTTCCAGTAGTGAAATTAACATGCTGGCTTGTAAAATTTTTCAGGAAGAGTTTGGCGAAGAAAATATTTTCCGGTTGATTTCGCGAAGAGAAAATGAACTTAAGGATCTGGAAAAACCAAAAAACTTGATGTTTGATGGTACTGTGGATTATTACAATCTATTGCAAACAATACGGAAAAAACCGCAAGTAAAAGAAATTAAATTTAGCTCAGAAGCTGACTTTGAGGAGTTTATGGATAAAAATCGAAAAAGAGTAATTCCTATATTCATAAAATCCAATGATTACTACGAAATATATTCTGGATTTAACTCTGACTATAGCAAAGGAGAAACCCTTGTGTACATCGATGACAGAACTGAGCTCCTGGAAGAGGACACTCTGTAGATTGGATAACTTTATGGTTAATGTTATAGTTTAAGTGAGTATAGAGTGAATTTAATTAGCAGGATACCTTTCTCTTCAATAGGTAAAAGTAAGGAAAACAGGTTAATTACTTTGAGTATTAGCTTGTTTTACACCTGCATTTCTCTTTAGATTTGTTAATATGGCTGAGCAAAACAAACCAACTTACACAGAAGAAAAGAAGGCGAAGATATTCGAAAAAGAATTTCTTCCGCATATCGATTCTATGTATAATTTTGCCTATCGCATTACATTTGATGAAGACGATGCCAAAGATCTAGTACAAGAAACTTATTTAAAAGCCTTCCGTTTTATAGATTCTTTTCAGGAAGGAACTAATGCCAAAGCATGGTTGTTTCGAATATTGAAAAACAGTTTCATTAATGACTTCAGAAAGAAAAGTAAAGAACCTGCAAAGGTTGATTATCAGGAAGTTGAAACGTTCTACAATTCGGATGAAGTAGATGAAACTATTACCAGCGACTTAAGAGTAGAGGCTGTACAGGAAATGATTGGTGATGAGGTAAGCAATGCACTTAACGCATTGGCTGTAGATTTCAGAACAGTAATCATATTGTGCGATCTTGAAGGTTTTACATACGAAGAAATGGCAAAAATATTAGATATTCCCATTGGTACTGTAAGGTCTAGATTGCACCGGGCTAGAAACTTACTAAAAGAAAAACTTAGGTCTTACGCTGTTTCAATGGGATATAAATAAAAAATTATTATGGCAATTTTTACTACTCAGTGGTTAAAAAGTTTAGTTACTCCTAAATCTAAAATTGATTTAGGTATTTGCAAAGATGAAGAATGCAACCGGCTATTACAGCTCATTTTAGATGGGGAGGCCTCTGAGAATGATGAAAAAACATTTTTTCAACATATCAAAAACTGTTCTTACTGCTACAATGGTTATAAATTGGAAAAATCTATAAGAAAGCTCATTCGAACAAAGATGAGAAAAGAATCTGTACCAGCTGACCTAGTAGACTCCATCAAATTGAAGATCCAAAGCACACAAGGATAAAACCTCATGACTTCCGGTAAAGTAATTATTTTTTCCGCTCCTTCTGGTTCGGGTAAAACAACTATTGTTCAACATCTACTTAATACAATGCCACAGCTTGGCTTTTCTGTTTCTGCCACTACCAGAAAAGCCCGGACGCATGAGCAAAGTGGGATTCACTATTATTTTTATACTCCTAATCAGTTTCGTCAACTAATCGATAACAATGCATTAATAGAATGGGAACAGGTTTACCAAGATAAGTACTATGGCACCTTAAAAGACGAAGTTGAAAGGGTTTGGGCCGATGGCCGACATGTAATTTTTGATGTAGACGTAAAAGGTGGAATACAATTAAAAAAATATTTCCAGAAAAATGCATTAGCCATTTTTGTTAAAGTACCTTCATTTGACATTCTTAAGAAAAGGCTAGAAGCAAGGCAATCGGAAAGCAGAGAATCGTTGCAAGAAAGACTGGAAAAAGCAGAGAGTGAAAATGCCTATGCAGATAATTTTGATCATATAATTGTAAATGACAAATTGGATCAAGCCTTGGCAGAAGCAAGCGAACTTGTAGTAAAATTTATCAGTTAATAAATGCTTTAAATAATGAAAGTCGGATTATTTTTTGGTTCTTTTAATCCTATTCATAGTGGACACTTAATGGTAGCTAACTATATTGTAGAAGCTACTGACCTCGATGAATTATGGTTTGTAGTATCTCCTAGAAACCCGTTTAAAAGTGCTAAAAGTTTGCTACATGAATTTGACCGTATTGATATGGTTGAGCGAGCAATTGAAGATAATTTCAAATTTAAAGCCACTGATGTAGAATTTCATCTTCCAAAACCTAGCTACACCGTAACCACCTTAACTCATTTAGCTGATAAACTTGATCACGAATTTGCGTTGATACTAGGAGAAGACAATCTTAATTCATTTCATAATTGGCGAAACCACACGCAAATATTAGATAATCATGCTATTTATATTTATCCACGGCCTGGCGTTTCACCCAAAGATTCTGTAAAAGCTAATCAGCAACTTTTAAATCATCCTCATATACAAATCGTGGCCGACGCGCCAATTATTGGCATTTCTGCTACTATGATCAGAAAGTTTGTCAAAGAAAATAAATCTATTAAATACTTAGTGCCGGATAATGTGGCTCAAATGATACACGACCGTAAGTTTTACACTTAGCAAAAAAAATCCCTGAAAAATATTCATTCTCAGAGATTTAATAGTTTTGATTTCGTGCCATTTTTTACCTACTATTTATTTTAATAGCGTAACTCCTCCCCGCTTTTCAATTGTACCTCTTTCAGGGCTTGTTTCACTCTTAAAAGTAACCTTGTAAGCATAAGTCCCCATAGGTAATATTTTTCCATTATAGGTACCATCCCATTCAAAATCTTGTTCGTTAGAGTAAAATATTAATTCACCCCACCTACTAAAGATATAGACTTCAAAATCGGTTACAAATAATGGCTCAACAGTAAATTGATCGTTATTTCCATCATTGTTAGGTGTGAAAGCGGTAGGAATAAATACCCTTGGCTCACAGTCATTTTCAATTAACACGGTATCAAGCGTCACACAGCCAAAAGCATTGGTTAGCCTTGTTGTTATATTTCCTTCTAATCCCCCGGAAACAACCAAGGTAGGATCCATACCTAATAAATTATTGGATTCCAAGCTGTACCATTCATATTCAATAAAGGTATTTTCTGGCTCGATGATCACAAAATTATTATCTGGATTAGGATCTTCTGCACAGTATAAGTAGCGCTCCTGTAGTTCCGGGTCTGTAGTAGGCAATCTGTTCACTTCAGTAGTGTCAGCATCAGAACAAACATTAAGCGTGCCTACCACTCGGAAGATACCCTCGTCGAATACGCTTAAGGTATCAGTATTTTGAGAAGATATTTGATTGCTGCCTCTAAACCATCCATAACTTAGTCCGGGAAGGTTTCCTTCTGCAGTGAGCAAAATTGGATTACCATCATCGCATGCCTGCGATGATGTGAGGTTCACTACTATTTCTTCATATACTTCAAAATCCTGAGGTCCTGCGCTTGCAGTACAACCGGTTTGTTGGTTACTTACCAACAAGTCGATAGAATAAGTACCCACCGTGTTGAAGTTGATGGTCTGCAAACTGGAATTGGGTACAGGACTTCCATTATTGGACCAAACGTAAGAATAATTGCCGGTAGGTGTAGGATCTGCCCGAAGTGTCAAATTTTCCTGGCAGCCATTTGCAACCGGGGTAATAGCCACTGCAGGGCTGCTATAAACATTTACGGTAAAGGTCGTATCTACCGGACAATTATCGCTGTCGACAGTTAATGTAATTTCATTAGCTCCGGCATTGGCAATACTTGCCGTATCTGCATCACTGATGAGACTACCAAATTCGTCTCGCCAATCATACACCGGATTGGGGTCAGTAATACTTGCAGTTACTTGCGCTGGAGAGCACTCGCCATTAATGGTAACCGTGTAAGAAGTGTTGGGAAGCGAGCCTACGGTAGCATTTTCGGTAAGTACACATCCCACGTTATCGGTGATTTCAATTACATAATCACCTTCATCTATATCTGGTACTGTAAAAGTGGTAGCCGGTCCTGATTGAGTTATGTCAAACTCAGAACCAGAAGTATTATTACTCAAAGTAAGCTGTAATGGAAAATTAACAGTTCCTCCCAGATCAAGCTCAAAAGCACTGAGGCTATCGCAACCAGGTAGTGGATTAATGTTGTTTACAATTATTGTTCCTACATCTGACAAACCTATATCTTCACGACTTGTACATCCGGTAAGTGAATTAATTAATTCAAGCGTGTAGGTGCCTCCGCCAATGTTGTCTAACACAAGCACATCACTAGCCAATAATGAAGCCGCGTCGTCATACCAATTAATATTATAATTGTCAGGATTGGCCGGGATTTGAATTTCGCCATTATCTACATTACAAGTAGCGGGAGTAGTTGTAGGTGCAGCAACTGATGGCTCAGGGTTCACCGTATATTCTACCGTATCATTAGCCACACAAGTAGTAATAGGATCAAGTACAGATACCACGTATTCGTAGTCACCTGGTGTATCAGTATTAACAGCCAGGCTTGGGTTTTCATGGTTTTGATTTACACCATTTACGTACCAGGTAAAATCTGCCAGCGCGCTAATTCCAGTATTCAAAGGTGACACATTTTCATCCTGACAAACCGTTTGATCGAGTCCTAAATCAAATATCGGTCTACCATCAACTACAGTAGTTTCTCTATCAGAAGTACATCCATTTTGGTCTACTATAGTTGCTTGATAAACCCCTACTTCACTAATAGTAATTTGCTGGGTAGAATCACCGGTAGACCAAACATAAATTAAATTGGATCGGTTTAGCGTATCCATATCTAACGTAAGATCGTTGCTACACAAGGCTGTAGCTGTAGGAATGGTAGGGTCTTCCGGATTAGGAAATATTTCAACCGTAGCTGTTAAAGTTGTATCAAGACCACAACGGTTAAACATCCTCAGGCCCACGTCATATAAACCCGCGTCATTGAAGATAAAATCAAATTCCGTTTCTGTAGATGAGTGAACAATCGAATTATCCGATGCACGTCTGATGGTCCAAGCTACTTCATCAATAATGGAAGTAGTATCTGCATTGAACGCAACGGATGTACCAATACACCCTGGACCACCCACTGTAAGTAACGGATCGCCAAAAGCATTACCATCCTGATCTATATTGTTTGGCAAACCAAGCTCACTGGTTCTTCCACCTAAATCTACAAAATTGAGTTGCAAAGTAGATTGATCCAACGTATCTCGCGGATTGATTACACCTAGACTAGTGGCACCCTCGTGGGCAATCATAATCTGACCATTGGGCGCAGTTTGTAGCGCTCCAAGTCGCTCGCTATCATCGTACAAATTCCAGAAATTATTTTCAATATAGGAGACATCTGTTGTATCAATATAATACTCGTTAATTATAGAGCCTCCACTACTTAATAGTGAAACAAATAATTTACTACCTCGCATTTCAATACCATATATAGAATACTGAGGATAAGGTGCATTGGTAATTTCTATTCTACGATAGTTTGTCAAAGTTAAGTCGAGTGTATCAATTTCAAATAATTCTATGGCATTTGTAGGACCTGAAAGCCCCACAGCTACATCAGTACCATCCACTCGTAAATAACCTTCACCATTGGCCTGATTGGAAGCATCGTGAACAGAACCAATAGAAGAGATAATTGGGCCTCGTAATCCTTCTTCTGCAGCTACATAAGCCCTGAATACGTTATTACCAAATTCATGTGCAAAGAAAAATGTAGCATCCTGAGCTGCACCTGCAATTCTTTCAGTACTAGGAGCAAATAGGTGCAGGTTTTGCAACACAACGGCACCATTAGCATTATTTTCTTTTATATCTACTACCGAATAATTTAAATTATAGGTGTTGTCGCCAAAAATTTCTTCAGTAGTAATCACATAATACATGGTTTCATCATCTTCAAAAGGCATGATAAAAACCGATTGAGTAGAGCGTTGGCCACCACCAATATTATCACCAATTATGGAATGATCTCTACCCCACACAGTAACACCATCTGTATAAAACAGCAGATCTCCATTTTGATCCGATTGGGTAGCTACACCTTCCGGCGCTGACATTTGTCCATCTAGCAGCGGCACCGGAGGATTATCAGGCGGAGGCTGAGGATTAAAGTCCAGTCCGGCTTGATTACCAAAATACCATATATTGCTGGTATTTACCTGAATTGGGTATTCATCTACCCGAAGGCCACCGTAAAGCGTACAACCATTGCCATATTCTACTGCCACCCAATAGTAGCCTGTAGTATCTACATCAATGGTTTGGCTGGTTTCTCCCGTAGACCAGGAATAGCTTACGCCACCACTACCCGGATCAAGCGTTAAAACTTCATCAGGGCATATTACAGTATCGGCCGGCAATTGAAGTTGATTATCATTTTGAATAATATTTACCGTGCTGGTTACGGTATCAGCCTGCCCGCCACGGGTTACAATTAAGGTCACATTATAAACTCCCGGGTTTTGATATTCATATACCGGGGCAACAGCTGTAGAGGAACCGCCTCCATCTCCAAAATCCCATCGATAGCTATCAGGTAATGGCTCGCTATCATCTGGTACGGTAGGGAAAAATTTAGTAATGTCATTCTGGCAACTATCCAGATAAGTGAAATTGATACCTAAAGGGGGCAGTTCCATTCGCGGTAAAAATTGGGGAAATTGCCTGCCGTTGAAGTTATCGTTATCGAATGGCTGGGCTTGATATTGTACTAAATCAAAAACACTATCAGGCTCATTAATCACGCCTAGTCTAAT
>Ga0207419_1002642_pt1 | contig 11538 bp, 8 predicted proteins | sample ElkSloMetagenome_4_FD_184723 | JGI IMG/M metagenome (GOLD analysis project Ga0207419, IMG submission 184723) | Hot spring microbial communities from Elkhorn Slough, Monterey Bay, USA - MD2A (version 2) | ecosystem: Environmental > Aquatic > Marine > Intertidal zone > Estuary: Microbial mat ... | reverse complement strand
AAATTATTACATACGTATCCTTTAATGCTACTAAATCTATTTGTATCAACCTCTTGTTTAAATCGCTTTATAGTGGCTGTTAATTGTTCCCTTCCTTTTTTCAACCATTGCCCCCCTTCTCTCTCTTTCAATTCAGTAAATATTAAATTGTTATCATACGATAAAACTCCATCACAACGACTATCCATTTTATTATCATCTCTTCTTATATCAATACAATTATCGATAGCATTGAAATTGATTTCTTTAAGGTGAGGATTGTGTACAATCCCAATCCATTTGGTGGAATCATTTTCATCGATATATGCTGGATTTGATAGAGGTGGCTGGTCATCACATAATCCGAACTTGTCTTTATTTGAGTTTGTTTTGCAATTTGAAAAATAATCTATTGGCATAAATCTTCAAGTTCTAATAAATTCACAAAAAGGTCATTTGATTCTGCAAGAAAATAATTTAGATAGTTCTCATCAGAAGGCAATCCATTATAACTTGGCAATATACCGACATCACCATTCTCTTTTAATTCATAAATATTAACTACATCAGAACTTATGACAGATTCAACAGGAACTATTTGATTTATTTTGTCCAGTGCTACTTTATTATTAGCAAATTTTTTAACAAGCTCATTTGCTTTTATGGCAAGAGTTAGATAATTGATAATATAGGGACTATGTGTTGTTAAAATTAAACCATTTTTCTTTCTAACATTTTTAAATTTCAATAATTCAAAAAGCATTTGCTTTTGGGAAAATGGATATAAATTTTGTTCTGGTTCTTCAACAATATTTAAAAATGATGCATATCTATTTCTTGATGACAATTTCTCCAATAAAGCTCGTTTAACATTGTCTGGAAAATTAGATGAACCAAATATTTTGTCAATCTCTCTTTTTATTTTTTTTTCCTCATCAATACTTGATTGCTTATAATTCGATTGTTCTGTTTCCTCTATAGAATTAGATAAAAACCTAGTAACAAGAAATAATGGCACAAATGATTGGAACCCACTTGATGCTTCAAGCAAATCCAATTTAAAATCAGAACCAACTATATAAGATTTCTTATTTTGTTTTCGATATTCATATTTAACACGTCCAATAGGCAAGTTAATTGTTTCTGAAATCGATTCTTTTGCAAAATCATATTCTTCCAAAAATGTATAAAGTTGCAATGGTAACCTTTTAATCAAATCAGGTCTATCAACAGTTGTGATAAAGTTTCTTTCTGCTGGTACATACATAATTTTTGGAAACTTATAATTAGAATAAGTTTTCTTTTCAATTATTTCTAAACGTGATTTTTTGTATATTATCTCAAATGCTTCTCCTTTATAAAAAATCTCTGAATCTTCATTAAAATAGTTACTTATATTCTGATAATCAAAGTGTTTTAAAAAACGATTATATTGCTTAAGATGGCTTGGTTTAAAATCCCCTCTTACAAGAGCTTTTTCAATCCAACTCAAGGTAGAATATATTTTTGCAATCGTACTTTTTCCTGTTCCTTGGGAACCAACAAATAGAGTAACACCACTAAAGTCGAAATATTCGTTATCAGAGGTCAATCCATTTTTAATAGGTCCAATATTTTTAATTTTCAATTTTGCCATAGAACAAAAATAATTCTTTTATCTGTTTTTCTTTTTAATTACGAGTTTTTAATTTTGTAATGCGGTTTCTCGGTATGAAGCACAACTTTGTAATAAATGCATCTTCATGCCAGCGATAATCGCGTTAATAGTGGTATTAAAATTTCATTTGCTTTATTCTGCTTGACAGAATAATATTTACTTACAATTCTAAAACTCACTGGCATCGTAAACCTGAAAAATTTATTTTTCAGGTAGAAAGCAAAAGTTTATGAAAGCATGCTATTACTAATTCTATCCAAAATTATATCAGGTGGATTTTACCTTTACATATTATAGAACGAAACAAATTTTTTATTTTCAACCCTGCAGACTGGTTGGGTTTTTATTAAAATGGCGAAGAAAAAGGTTTACTTCAACATTTATTGTATCCTTCCTGATGCTATTTATTGCATCAACCGGTTTTGCACAGGATTATGAAGCCATGCGAAATGAAATGATAGATCAACAATTAAAAGCAAGGGGTATCAATGATTACCAGGTGCTGAATGCCATGCAGGCAGTAGAACGGCATAAATATGTGCCCGATGCGTTACAACAACGAGCATATGGGGACCATCCGCTGCCTATTGGCCATCAGCAGACAATTTCACAACCCTACATTGTCGCCCTAATGACACAGTTACTTGAAGCATCTGAAAGAAAAACTATATTGGAAATCGGTACGGGTTCAGGATACCAGGCTGCTGTGCTGGGTGAATTGTTCGGCGAAGTATACAGCATTGAAATAATCCAGGAGCTGGCCGAGCGTTCTGCAGACATACTAAAGCAAGAGGGATATAACAACGTGCATGTGAAGCACGGCGATGGCTTTTCCGGTTGGCCTGAACATGCTCCCTTTGATGGAATTATTGTTACCTGTTCGCCTGAAGATGTTCCAGAACCGCTTAAAGAACAGCTGGCTGTGGGTGGCAGGATTATCATTCCTGTAGGAAGCCGAACAACGCAAACTTTAGTGGTGTTAACAAAGCAGCCTGATGGTTTCAAAAAAGAAAGCATTACCGCCGTACGCTTTGTACCCATGGTAGATGAAGAAGGGGAAAGGCACTAAAATTACCCAAAAATTACGGTAAAATAAAACCGCACAAAAAGAGGCTGCCTTTATTGCTGACAGCCTCTGTTGGAGAGAGGAACCTCTTTATTTCATTTTATTGCGTTATTTATTCCAGCTTAGCAGCCTCTGCCCTGGCTTTATCTATTACCGCATCAGCTTTATTGTTTGCTTCACGAATGATGTCTGCAGCCTTATCTTCACCCTCCGCGCGGAGTTTATCAGCAGACTTTTTTGCTATATCTCTGGCAAACTTGGGCTTTCCCTCTGCTTCTTTCATGATAAGATTCGCCTTGTCATTGGCTTCTTTTCGCACTGCTTCGGCCGCTTTTTCAGCGGCTGATTTTATTTGTGCAGCCTCTTTTTCGGCTTGCTGAATTAGCTTTTGCGCCTCTTCATTCACCTTATCCTTCACCTCTTCTTTAACATCTTCAGTAGTTTCCTCAATTTTTTCTCTTACTACTGTTTCGGCCTGGTCGCGAAGTGCTTCAGCGGCTGTACCAAGGCTTTCTTTCAAGTTTAGTGAGATTGTTGGGTCTGTTACTGTACCACCAATTAGTGCATCCAGGTTAATGGTTTCACCAGGTGAGATATTTAACCCACTTTCAGCTGCTTTTGAGGTTAATCCTGAAATAATATTGTTGGCTGCGCCCCCCAATTCACTGCGTGGAATGCTCATACTCACGATGTAGTTCATGGTCTGGTCAATCCCCTGGTCACCTGCTATTATCATATCAGCAGCCCCAACCTGGGTTTCAAATGGCTCCACATAAATTCTCCCGTCCTTTATCTCAAATGCAAGATCAAGGTCTTTTAGTGAGAAAGACTGAAACTTATTATAGTTTAATTTCTCACTAAGCTTATTAAACGCTGAAGCATTTTCAATGGTAATATTCTGTGATGATAATTCTCCGGATCCCATTACCGTGGGAAGAACTGGCGACATATTGTCATCGAGTAAGCTGTTAAACGTTAATCCGGCAGAGAAACGTCCCGTGGCTTTTTTAGCGATCGGTACCATTTCCTCTATAACGGTAAAGGCTTCAAATGCAGAAGGAATATCAAAGTTTCTGATATCAAGTTTGAAATCAACTGTGGGATTGGTAATGTCCTGGGTGTTATACTCTCCTGCCATTAACAGAGATCCTTCCAGCATATTCATGCTCAGGTTATCCATCAACACTTTCCCTTCTAAAACTTCAAGTTCTCCCTTAATGTTTTTAATGGTAAGATCATCATAAAGTAATGTGCTGATATTGGTGTTGAGAATAAAATGCAGATTACGTGGAACTTCTATCACCTGAAGCGGAGCAGTGTCATTCTCTGGTGTTTCCTCCTGGGTTTCTCCTTCAGGCATAAATTCATTAATGTTCATATAATTTGACCTGAAACTGAACTGTCCTTTTATGGTTTCATCCGCAAAGATGTAAGGCATGAAATCAACCAGCGTTCCGGAAAAAGAAAAATCGCTCTGCCCCATGCCACCTCTCAAACTTTTTAATTCAACAAATTGGGGAGAAAAAGTCATTTGCATTTCATTAATGGACAGAGGTGCCGGAAAGTCGGGACTTGCATACTGAAATTCGCTCATTCTGATGGAACCATCAGCTTTAAATTCATTGTATTTTTCATTTTCGATCGATGACATTTGCCCCATTACATCTACATTGGCTGCAACAATACCTTGCATTTTCGTATCCTCAATGGGAACAAGTTCCTGTAATGTAGCAAGATCAAGGTTGGCTTTAAGGGTGGCATTTACATTCGGATCACTAACAGGTGTTTTTAAATTCATGGAAAAATCAATAGGATTACCCCCAAGTTCAACATGGAATTTATTTACATCTACGGTTGTGTTATCAGGAGTAAGTCCATCATAAAAAACATCCACATCTATGTGGATATCTTGCGCACGTTTGGGAAGGTCAGGATAATGAAACATTCCGTTTTCTACCAAAAGGTTAAGGTTTGCGGAAGGCATGCTTTCTTCGTTGTAAACACCTTTTATGGAGCCATCCAGTGCCAGGGTTCCTTCCGTTTCAATGCTTTCAAATTCTGTGCGGTAAATAACCGGTACCAGAGAAAGCAGCGATTTAAACTCCGTTTTATTCGTATTGAATTGTATGTCCATTTCAACATCATTGCCAGGCATTGCAAAATCACCATTGAATGAAAGGAGTATTTCATTAAGCCCGACACTATTATCTTTAAACACGTAATAAGAATTTACCAGATCGGCATCTATCGTCATATCTACAGTAAAAAGGGCGTCGTTCAGGTAAGCCACACCTGACTGCTTAAAGGTTACTTCCTGAATGCTGCCTTTAAGGTCGAGCATAGAAAAATCGGCAGCGAGATCGCCGGTAAGCGTGAAGTCAAAATCCTCCAGGGCAGCACTCATTTTTGCTGTATCATCAGTATAATAGAGATAAGCATCAATAATTTCAAATTTTTTAAGATTTACAGATATATCCATTGGTTCAGATTCAGTGGTATCAATTACCTCTTCCTCTTCTGTTTCTTTTACAATGTCCCAGTTGGCTTTTCCGGCATGGGTAACCCTGGCAGTTATTACTGGTTTTATCAGGCTGATGTTCTTAACTTTTATATTTTCCATTTTAATGGCACTAATCAAATCCATTTCAACATAAAAGCTTTCGAATTTAATCAGGGTATCCGCATCAAAATTATCTATCCCTTTTACATATAAGTCATCAATGGTTAAACTTAAGTTAGGAAAGCCTTTAATCAAAGAAACGGAGAGATCAGCAAATTCTACCTCTGCATTTACATTTTCATTGATGGCCTGTTTTGCCCTGGTAATAATGGTGCCTTTAAATAAGATGGGAGTTAGAAGCACCAGGATAATGAGAATAAGGATAATAATAAGAAATACTTTTAAAAACTTTTTCATATAATATGGTATTATTAGTACTGAATTACAACTATTTAATTTTTATATTTTCCTAAATCAATCACGAAGTTTGTGCATATTTTGGTTTTTAGCCGGCATTTATGTGGTAAGTTTCTTACATATGTGATGCGTTCAACGTTCTCAGATTTTAAAGAATTAAAAATACAAAAATTTCTATATTCCCTTCGTAAACGTCTATATTATTTTGTAAATAATGCTCATTTAATATGGAATGATTCTTAATTTTATCATTTGCATGATTTTATCGCATTTTATTTAATGTTATTGTAACATAATTGTAGATGATATCTTTCATTTTGTTTAAGTTTGTATATCATTATTTTTAGAAAAACAGAAAATGAGTCTGGTTTCGTCCATCATAGGCATAGTTAGCCTTGTTGTTGCTTTAATTGGCATTGTTCCTCTTTTGGGATGGCTTAACTGGATAGCGCTGGGCTTAAGTGCGATAGGATTAATTATTGGCATGCTGGCATTTAATAAAACAGGCAGGAATATCAATCTGGTCGTTTTGGTACTTGCCATTGTAAGGTTGATGATTGGTGGCGGAATTATATAAACAATCCTTAAAAGAAAATAAGCTGTTTTTCTGGTTCTTTTAATATTTATAGCAGCATTCATTATGAGCATTCTGGAGCGTTATTTAGGTGAAACAGATCGTAAATCAGTTTCATTATATTCACTGTCAAACAAAAATGGGGTGGAAGTTGATATCATGAATTATGGGGGAATTGTTACATCTGTTTCAGCTCCCGATAAAAACGGTATTACCGGCGACATTGTCCTGGGATTTGACAACTTCAGCGATTATCTGAAAGAACACCCGTATTTTGGAGCCATTTGTGGCAGGTATGCAAACCGCATAGCCAAAGGACGTTTTCAACTGGACGGACAGACCTTTTTACTGGCAATTAACAATGGGCCCAATTCGCTGCACGGGGGCGAAAAGGGGTTTGATAAAGTAGTGTGGGATGCTGAGGCAAATTCAGCAACAAATGAGCTTGTGCTTAGTTATTTTAGCAGAGATATGGAAGAGGGTTACCCGGGTAACGTTACTGTAAGGGTAATATATTCTCTTACTGAAGATAATGAACTAACTATACGTTATTTCGCTGAAACAGATAAACTTACTCACATAAATCTAACAAATCACAGCTATTTTAACCTGTCATGTGGAAAAGAGACCATTTTGGATCATTTCGTGCGTATTCATGCAAGCCAGTATACTCCTTTGGATGAGAACTCCATTCCTACAGGTGATATCCTTCCGGTAAAGGATACACCGTTTGATTTTCTTGCATCCAGAAAAATTAGTGAAAACATAAACAAAGTTCAACCTGGTTTTGACAACAATTATGTTATAAATCAGGAAGGTGATGAAGTGAACCCGGTAGCGGAGCTTTATCATGCTGGTTCAGGACGAATGTTAGAGGTCTTTTCCACGGAACCCGGGGTGCAGTTCTATACAGGGAATTTTCTAGATGGCAGCTTAAAAGGAAAAAATGGTATAATTTATGATAAGCACTGGGGAGTTTGCCTGGAGACACAGCATTATCCGGATTCACCCAACAATAAAGAATTTCCGTCAACAATACTTGCCCCTGGTGAACCATATTCACAAACAACAGTTTATAAATTTGGTATAAAATATTGACGTTCGCTTTAAGACAGATTTAACCGATGACAAAAAGATTTGCCGGAATAACATTACTCCTCATATTTCTAATTTTCCCCTTTCACCTTATGGTTGGTCAAAAGTTGCAGAACATTTCTGTAGACCCACAAAGCGGGACAACCATAACAGGTATTCGTTTGGATGGAAATATATCTGTTCCTTTAAAAAATAAACTTTCTTTATTTTCTTTTCGTGTAAATGATCAGGAGTATTTTTCCTCCTCAGCTTCTGGCCGTACAGAAAATAAAACTTACCTTCTTGATTTTCCCAATGGCATTGCAGCAAGTATAAGAGTTATCGATTCAATCCGGAATGTACACCTGACTCTTACCTTCCATAACAACCGCTCTGATTCAGTTTCTATATCGCACGTACTCCCTTTGGGATATTCCAGCTCAGCTTATGTAATCTTTGCCAATCAGGAAGAGGATAATAATACCCCTGTCTTTTACGCACCTGATTACGTTCCTGTTTCTGTGCAGTTGCCTGCCGGCGAAGAATCGATGGGATTTATTTCTTTTCCGGTTAATGATGAAATCTCGCTTGCAGGACTGGCCCGTCGAAAGAAAGTTTTCAATGGAAATGCGAATATTTATGAATCTGTTATTGCCTCCGGAGGAAGTGTCACATTCAGTATTTATCTGAATGCCCATGAGGGCGTATGGCAGGAGGGATTGTCATACATTTTTAACGAACAAAAAGCTTATGGTATCCCGGAATTTGATAACGCGCTTTATGAGCAGGAAAGTACAGAATGGCTCGACCATGCTTATTTAAGTGTGTTGCAATTTGCCTGGGACAAACAGTTTTACAATCATAGCACCGATTCCTATGCATTCGAAAAATTTCTTGAATATGGAAGACAAACCTTCGGCGGTTTCGATATGTATACCCTTTGGCCGGGTTGGCCACGCCTGGGATTGGATGAGCGGTCGCAATGGGAAATATATGAAAGCCTCCCGGGTGGTTTTGAAAAATTATCATCGTTAAGCAATGACGCCGAAAAACTGAATACAAATTTTTTCGTAACCTATTACCCATGGGATCATCCATTGCAAAAGGAATCAGATGTTCTTCCCCTTTCGGCACTTATAGAAAAAACAGATGCCCGTGGTGTTTTTGTCGACTCAAGAAGCAGCGCACCGGAAGAATTGCGTCAGACCCTTGACAGCATTGATAAGGGAATCGTGATTTATCCGGAAGGGATGCCTAACCCTTCTCAAATGCAATACATCAGGGCCGGACGTATACACAGTGCAATTGAATACCAACCTGTGTTGAATATAAATAAGCTGATAAAAACTGATTTTTCTATTTTCCGCGTATTAATGGTAGGCGACATGCGCCTGCATCGCGAAATTGCCATCTCTTTTTTTAACGGATACGGCAATGAGCTCAATTATTTTTCCCCGGCCCGGCCTTCGTGGCTGGATGAAGAATATGCATACCTGGCTAAACTTACCCGCCATCTTCGGGAGAATTCAGGTGCGTTTACTTATGGTAAACTTACTCCTCTTATTCCTTCAATAGCTGACAGCCTTTGGGTAAATAAATGGGAGCATGATGAAAAAACATTGTACACCTTTTTCTCCCTTAAATCTTCAGGACACTCTGCACCCCTGTTCGAGGTAGCATTTTCCGAGCAACACCATTTTGTGGATATCCTTAACCATACCCCTGCAAATATCACAAATGTTGGCGGAAGGGCAATGGTTGGAACCCCTGTGGATGGTTACCCGAAACAATGGACGGATACCCGGAGGGAAGGGGTGGCTGGAGCAATTGCACGTTTTCCTGTATTAATCAATGCGATTTTAGATGAAGACAGCCTGCACATTTATGCGCGTGGCGGCACTGAGCTGAAAATATGGACTGAATCACCTGCTTATAATAAAGTTCCGGTGATTTTTGAAACCTTCCCCGTTCACATAGATATTTTAGAGACTCTTAATCAGATTAATGGTAAGTTCATTATTCAGTTGTTTAAGGAAAATGAACTTGTAGATGAGCGTATCCTCACCCGTGAGCAAGGCGTGCCGGTATTGGTCAGCCATGTAGAAGAAACAGCACCTGCCTCAAAGGCCCCGGCGGGGATGGTGGAAATTCCCTATGGCTCTTTTATTTATGAATCCACGAATAATCGCGGATATGTTCAGTACCCGGAAGTGAAACAACCGGCTTTTATCAGCTTTGATCGATTTTTTATGGATACATACCCTGTAACGAATGCAGAGTTTGAAGCTTTTTTAAATAGCAGCAGATATACCCCAAAAGATGAAACAAATTTTCTTAAGCACTGGCAAAATGGTGAAATACCCACGGGGCAGGAAAATTATCCTGTAGTATACGTGAGCCTGGAAGATGCACGTGCATATGCTGAATGGATAGGCAAACGCCTGCCAACAGAATCGGAATGGCAATATGCCGCCCAAAGCGATGATGGTCGTGTCTGGCCCTGGGGAGACGAATTTCATGCTACAAAATGCAACAATGGTTTTGGACGGCTTACACCTGTAAATGCATTTCCTAAAGGCGAAAGCCCCTTTGGGGTGCGTGACATGGTTGGCAATGTATGGCAACTCACCAATGATGAATATTTCAACGGGAGCTACTATTTTTCCATGATACGTGGTGGGAGCTTTCATAAACCGGGGGATAATCTCTGGTATATCGAAGGAGGCCCCCAACCGGTAAACCACCGGCAAATCCTTTTAAAAGTTTCGTCAGGCTTTGAGCGACATTCTACCATAGGCTTTCGCTGTGTGAAGGATGCGGCTGACTAAAAGCATGATGTAAGGAATGGTATAAAATGCAGACTAATGGTTAAAGCTTATCCATACATAATGCTGTATTTAAATATTGCTTTTCTATGAGAAAACATATTCTTGCACCCGTTATTTTACAAAGCTTACTTAGCTTCGTTATTTACACATCTGCACAAAACAATCTGGTACTTTACTGGAGCTTCGATGAGCTGCAGGATAATATATTTTATGATATTTCCGGCAAAGGAAATTTTGGGACTACCTATGGCCCGGTTTCCATTCCTGGGGTAAAAGGCAAGGCTCTATCTTTTGATGGCACAGATGATTATGCAGCCTCACCCCACAAAAGCGCATTTCCACCGGGGATTCTCTCTGAGCTGGGTAAAGGCACTATTTCCCTGTGGTTTAAAGTTGATCATATCCCGGAGTTCGATGGCATAGCCCCAATTTTTTATTATGGCACTGAAGAAAAATGTGAATTTTTTGATGCTGCAAACCAAGGACTTATCATTGAGGTGGGACATAGCCCTGTTCATTATCAATCAAAACGTCTTTATTTTACCATATGGAGAAATGGCTGTACGTTTCCTTCTTTTTGTTTTGATTCGCGCATTGCCATCAAAGAGGGTGAGTGGTATCATTTTGTGGCGGTTGTGGGGGAAGATTTCAATACCGGATATTTGAACGGGGAGGAAATGACGGACCGGTATTATAATTTTGGAACCTCCTCTTACTCTCAGTTTTTTGAAGATGCTGTAGTACATGAAAAACTTTGGCTTGGACGCGGTTATTGGGACGAAATTCCCCAGTTTTTTAAAGGTGCTATCGATGAATTAAGGATTTATGGTAATCCCATATCTGATTCAGATGTGTTAAAGCTTTATGAAGAAGTAGCTGAGCCATTATCTGTCGAAAATTCTTCGCCATTAGAGCCTGATATCCGGATATTTCCCAATCCGTCAGGAGATGTAGTAAATATACAATGGGATAGGAGTGATGATTTTCATCATTTAAAGATACGTGATCTATCGGGTAAAATTGTTTTACAGGAAAATGAGCCCCTAAACGCGCTTAATATCGGACACTTGCCTGAAGGGGTTTATCAGCTGCAACTTAGGTTCTCAAACTTTACCCGAGAAAAATTTCTTGTAGTGCAATAAACCGTTACTATTGTTGGAATATATGACATTGAACCAAAAAATGAACAGGTTTAATGGTCTTACCACGAATTTAAAGGTAGCTTGCAATTTGTCTATATAATCTTATAGCTCTTTAATGGAAATTGTTTGCCAAACAGAGATAACTTTTACATTATTAGGATGCCAAAAGAAGGATGTATTTAAAAATATTTCGAAAAAAGGCAAAAAAACTATCGGTAAAAATGAGCAACTATATTGTGTCAATCAAAAAAAGTAACATTTAAACCATATTTCAGCCACATTTACAACTATATTTAAACAG
>Ga0207419_1002641_pt1 | contig 11541 bp, 10 predicted proteins | sample ElkSloMetagenome_4_FD_184723 | JGI IMG/M metagenome (GOLD analysis project Ga0207419, IMG submission 184723) | Hot spring microbial communities from Elkhorn Slough, Monterey Bay, USA - MD2A (version 2) | ecosystem: Environmental > Aquatic > Marine > Intertidal zone > Estuary: Microbial mat ... | reverse complement strand
CCCTTATATATGGAATTTTTAAAATATTTAAGTGTATCATAAATGAAACCGTCAATATCATTCACCAAAAAAACGTTGGCATTATCAATGATAGGATAATCGTTTTGATTTATAGAAATTGTCCTGGTAAGATATAATTCACATGGTTTGTCATTAGTGATCAGTGAATTAACCACTATTTCAGGTTCTCCTCTTGGTACATCTATATCTATTTCACTAGTGCAAGCGGCTGAAACCAAGATTATCATTGATACAATAGGGAAATTTCTCATTGAATAATTATAAAATAAGCCCAAGATAAAATCATAGGCTATCAAAACGATAAAAACAAAATTTAATTATTTGTGAAGACATGATATGAGTAAAACAAGATCCACACTAAAATCATACATAGGAGAAAAATAATCTATTACTTCATCAAGTTATATACCAGGTAAGCCGACCCATAAGCCAGGGCGGTAAGATAAATTAATTGCAGCATAGGCCATTTCCAGCTTTTTGTTTCTCTTTTTACTACTGCCAACGTACTCATGCATTGCATAGCAAAAGCATAAAATACCAGCAGAGAGAAAGCTAGTGCCGGCGTATACATTTTTTCTCCTGTATCAGGATTAATTTCATTTTTTAACCGGGTCTTGATGGTATTGTCATCTTCCTCCCAGTCGGCTCCTATGCTGTAAATGGTGGCCATGGTACCCACAAATACTTCCCGGGCAGCAAATGAAGTAATTAATGCGATCCCTATTTTCCAATCATAGCCTAGCGGTTTGATCACCGGCTCGATAAATTTACCAAAATGACCGGCATAGGAATGCTCCAGTTTGTAGGATTCAACTTTGGATTCGAAATCTTCTTGCTTCACTTCTCCTGCAGCTACCATTGCCGCTACCTTTTCTTCTGCTTTAGCCATTTCGTTGGCAGGGCCATAAGATGCCAGTACCCACAAAATAATACTTATGGCCAATATTATTCTTCCTGCTTCCAATACAAATGTTTTACTTTTTTCATAAATGGTGAAAACTACATTTTTCCAGCGGGGCTTTTTATAGGAGGGTAGCTCCATGATAAAATAAGATCTATCCCGAGCTTTCACTAAAAATTTAAATAAGGCAGCTGATAAAATAGCGGCTATAAAACCAAGAGCATACATAGCCAGAAGCACCAACCCCTGCACATTTATAAAACCTAAAAGATACTTTTGCGGAACCACCAGAGCGATGAGAATGGTATAAACCGGAATTCGTGCAGAACAACTCATGAGAGGAGTTACAAAAATAGTGATAATCCTGTCTTTCCAATTTTCAATATTACGGGTTGCCATAATAGCAGGAATGGCACAAGCCACGCCCGAAATAAGAGGAACAACACTTTTGCCGCTCAGGCCAAATTTACGCATGATCTTGTCCATCAGGAAAACTACCCTGGACATATAGCCAGACTCTTCCAATAATGAAATGAAAGTGAATAGCAGGGCTATTTGCGGAATAAAAATCAATATGCCCGCGATACCGGGAATGATACCTTCAGTAACAAGACTTGACAGCGGCCCTGCAGGTAATACGCCTTCTAGCCAGGCAGCCAAATTGCTAAAGGTAAGATCTATTAAGTCCATGGGCACAGCCGCCCAGGCAAAAATAGCCTGGAAAATTAAAAATAGTACTCCCACGAATATTAAGTACCCCCAATATTTATGCGTTACCAATTTATCAATTTTGCGGGTAATGGAATCTTTGGTAGGAGCTTTTTTTTCTACAATTGACCGCCACACCAAATCATTAATTACCTCGTATCTTTTGATAGTCTCTTTGGCCTGATAATCTTTATTATTGTAATTATATTTTTGCCTGATCGATGCTATGGTACTTTTATCGTGGTCTGAAATGTGGCTGCTGTATTCTGCTTGCTGGGCAAGTAACCAGGCTCGATAGGTATTTTTTATATTAAAAGTTTCTTTTATCTCATCGATTATAGCGGGTGCGAGCTCAGTTATATCGTAAGACACTTTTAACTTCTGTTGCAAAGCTAAATTTATACTAGCTTTTAGATCGTTTAAGCCTTTGCCGGTGCGTGCATTAATGGCAACTACCGGAACCTCAAAAAATCGCGCAAATTTTCCAATGTCAAATTGTACCCCGTCTTTTTGAGCCAGGTCTACCATGTTAAAAGCCAATATAACCGGAATTCCAAGATCGCGAATTTGGGTGAAAAGAAGAAGGTTTCGTCTTATATTAGAAACGTCTACTACCACGATTGCCAAATCAGGATATTCGTTACTTTCAGGATTTGACAACACGTCAAAAACAATACGCTCGTCGAGCGATCGAGGATAGATGCTATAAGTACCGGGCAAGTCTATTACTTCGGCCTGGGTATTTTCATATTTGAAGTATCCACTTCTTTTATCTACCGTTACACCTGGAAAATTACCTATTTTTTGCTTTAATCCGGTAAGATGATTGAATAAAGAGGACTTGCCAGAATTGGGGTTTCCCAGCAATGCGATTTTTAATTTTTGGGTATCAAAAATCTTGTTATCATCTTTTTTATCTAATGGTAATAGTTGCTGCTTCATTCAACCTCAATGATAGATTATATCCCGCTACATCAATAGAAATGGGATCGCCCAGTGGGGCCTTGAAATTAATTGAGACTTCTGTACCGGGTAAACAACCCATTTCCAGAAGTTTGAGCGACATTTGCTCATCCTTAAAGCCTGAGATTATTGCTTTTTCACCCGGCTTTAGGTCTGCTACGCTTTTTGATGTCGCCATTTAACTTTATTTAGACTTTTTATAAATAAGCCGCAAATTACAACCTATAACGTCAATAATGCAAGTCGTGTTCATTTTATTTAAAATATAATTTCATGTATTCGATACGGTGAAACAACCATACATATATTGTTCTTACAGGCTTTATGGCTTTACCAATAGACAATTTAAATTATTTAGCAATACCCATACAATAATTTCAGCCAACTTGGCAAATGAAATAATTAATTCTAATTATCTTGAAAGGATCTAATTGTTTTTCAATTTTTCCAACCAAAAATTTGTCATCATAGAATACAAATGATATCGGGTAATACCTCCACTTATGCCATGAGCACGATTAGGATAGAAGAAGCTATCAAATTGTTTATTGGCTGCTATCAATGCATTTTGAAGTTCTACTGCATTTTGAAAATGAACGTTGTCATCGCCAGTGCCATGAATTAGCAGATAATCGTCTTCCAATTTGTAAGCATGGGTAATTGGTGACCATGCATCATAGCCATCAGGATTAAGTTGGGGCGTCTTTAAGTATCTTTCTGTGTAGATAGTATCGTAAAAGCGCCAGTTAGTAACCGGTGCTACTGCTATGGCCGCGGCCAACTCTTCGGCTCCATCAAAAATTGCTAAAGACGACATATATCCTCCGTAACTCCATCCCCATATGCCAATTTTATCTTCATCTACATACGGTAACCCGGCCAAATATCGAGCACCTGAAAGCTGATCCATGGTCTCGTATTTACCTAGCTGGGCATATGTTTTATGTTTAAATGCTTTGCCTCTACCACCGGTGCCCCGGTTGTCAACTCCCACTACTATAAAGTCGTGCTGGGTAAGGTAATGATGGTACATATCTCGTTGTCCTCCCCAGTTATTGAGAACTACCTGTGAACCCGGACCACCATACACGTACATAATTACCGGATACTTTTTACTCGGGTCAAAATTATGTGGTTTAATCATGAAAGCCCCTAGTGAGGTACCATCTTCCGTATCAAAACTGAAAAACGATTTTTTTCCCATGGTATGATTGGCTAATCGCTGCTTTAACCTGGCATTATCCTCCAGTACTTTTATTTGCTTACCAGAAGGCGCCTTATGTAAAGTAACTAACATGGGTTCGTCTACTGCGGTAAATGAGGCAATGTAGTAACTAAAATCGGGGGAGAAATTGGCACTTATATTACCATTTTTCTTCGAAAGCTGTGTTTTACTTTTACCGTTGAGCTTAATAGTATAAAGATGCCTTTCCAGTGGCGATTCCTCAGTAGAAGTAAAATAAGCTATTTTCCTTTTTTGGTCTATGCCATAAAAGTCATCCACTTCCCAATTACCATGAGTGATTTGGGTTACTAGATTTCCTTCTAAATCATAATGATACAAATGTTTATAGCCCGATTGCTCATTGGTAGTTACAAAACCTTTTCCATTTTCCAGATAAATGTATTCATCATTATAATCAATATCTACATAGGTTTCGCTTTTTTCTTCAAGCACCAATTTTAAGTCTCCATTATCAGCATTGGTATGATACAGTTGCAAATGATTTTGCAATCGGTTCAATTTAATAACAGCAAGCATTGATGGATCATTCGTCCAGAAAACCCTGGGAATGTAAATATCGTGATCATCGCTTATTTTTAAATCCAAAGTTTCCTGGTGCTCCAAATCAAAAATTCTGATGGCAACCAGCGAGTTTTTTTCACCCGCCTTCGGATATTTAAATTTATAATCTTCAGGATACAAAGGACCCCAAACCTGCATGTTATACTCTTTTACTTCACTTTCATTGAAGGTGTAAAAGGCAATTTTTTCACTATCGGGTGACCAGAAGAAGGCTTTTGCAAATGAAAACTCCTCTTCATATACCCAGTCGGTGCTTCCATTGATAATGTGATTAAATTTTCCATTATCAGTAATGGCTATTTCCTTTATGTCATCTACAAGAGTATAGTACATATTATTTTGCCTCACGTAAGCTATCTTTTTGCCATCCGGAGAAAAGGTAGCATAAGAAATTTTATCACCTTCATGAATCTGCTTGATTTCCTTAGTTTTAATATTGTACAAGTAGTAATAGGCTTTAGTAGAGCGACGGTATATGCTTTCAAGTTCGTTGGCCAATAATATATTATCTTGATCGGGCCCCAGATGATAATCAGAAAAAACAAAAGGCTGTGAGCTTACCCATCCTTGTATTTTTGTGTTATCAAATAATACAGCTATTTCTTCTCCTGTAGTAATATCGTATTTCTTAATCAATTGTCTGTCCGATTGATCATCGCTACTCATAGCCGTGTAATATTTGCCCTTCTGCATCCAATCAATACCATATACACCGGTAGGGTTAAAATAATTGCTGGCAAAAAGGTCTTCCAGTTCTACTGCTTTTTTCTGCTGAGCCTGTACAGGTAACTGATATAAAAACAATGCTAAGAATAATAACCTGAATAAATAAACTTTCAACATTTATATTATAAATTTTAGTTTTCTTTCAATTTTATGCTAAAATAAGGATTTGGCACAAAAAAAGTACCACATGAAAAAATATCTTAAAATAATTTATAATAAAAAGGAGCTTTTACACCGGCAGTATCCATTGACAGAAACAGAGATGACTAAATGGTAACAGACAAGCATTGGGAAGGAAATAAAAAAGCCCACCATTAGCTAATGGCAGGCTTCAAATTAATTTGTTGTTTTATTGCTTTTCAATTCTTTCATCTAAAGTAAGCACTGGAATGTTGCTGTGATAAGTAACTTTAGCAGTTAAACTTTCGTGAAAAATATTCTTCATAAAAGATCGATGACGATGCAACATAACAAGCATTGAAATTTCATTATTGAGTAAATATTCAAACATACCTTTCTCAGCATCTGTGCTGTAGTGAGTCTTTACTATTGGATCAAACTCTTTAAAATGATCAATTAACTTATTCTGGTTTTCAGCCTCCTCCTCACTAATGGTTTTTTCTGATTTTATTGTTAATATGTGAATTTCGGCATTGTAAAAAGTTGAAAATATTTTTACCAAGTTTAAATTCTCAAGGTTGGGAATGCTTTTCAAGTCATAAGCAAAAGCAATTTTTTCAGGTTTCTCCACCATTCGATTATAAGGAAGAACAAGCACCGGCGTTTTGGTTCGCAGACTTAATTCCGCGGTTTTTGTTCCCCAAAATTCAGATAGTCCTTTAACACCACGGGTACCCATTAAAATTAAATCAATGTTTTCTTTTTCTGTAACTTCCAATATTTTGTCTACTGTTGTTCCTTTTTCCACTATAAACTTAATATTAGCATCTTCATGTCCTGGCGCTTTAATAATTAAGTCATTATATTTTGCTTTTATTTTTTCATTCAATCGTTTAAGCTTACTTTGCTCCATAGCTTTTATGATATCCATATCAGCGTACTTTTCTAATGATTTTGATACAGTGGGTCTGCTATAAACATGAAGAATAACTAGCTGAGCATTAGCTTTATGTGCTACATCAATAGCATGATCAGTAACAGCTTGCGAATGAATTGAAAAATCTATGGGAACGAGTATTTTTTTGATATTTTTCATAATTGTGGTCATTATTGCTACTTATTAATTCAAACGTATTAATAGCTAACAAGTTATAAATAATCGTTTTATAAAAAATATCTAAAAAAAATATTATTAATGTGGTACTAATTATTTAACTAAAATTTAATAACTACTAAAAAAATATTTTGGTTTTTTTTCATTTACTTAATAAAATTTTGGATTGTAGGCCGCGAGATTTAAATTATTAAAGAAATTTATATTAAGTTTAATTCACGCTACTTTTTATTTTCTTCTGGTATGCTATTCTCCTCTACATCCGATGCTTTTCGGTACTCCTCCAGTGCTTGCAGATTTTGTGTTTTCTCCCAAAATTTCACGTCGCTTTTGGCAGCAGCCCGGGCTATGATGTGGGCCGAAAGCGGTGTTATCAAATAGATGAAAAAGAATATGGCGGATAATTCAATAAAAATTTCAATCTGGTTGTAATACACCACGATGCCAAACAAAATTAAACCAATACCCAGTGCCAAAGCTTTTGTACTGGCAGAGTTGCGGATATAAAAATCGGGCAGTCGAATGAGCCCAATTGATGATATTAGCATAAAAAAGGTGCCGGTTATTATAAATACTGAACTGATTATTTCTAATAAAGTCATGATACTAATCTTTTTTTTTGCCGGTATACACCATGTAATAAGCAAACGTCATGGTGCCTGCAAATGCAATGAGTGAAAATAATACGGCTATATCGATGAATTCACGCACATCGGATACAATGGCGTAAAGTGCCAAAATAGCCAGCAAGTTACCGGCAAAAACATCTAATGCCACGATCCGGTCGGGCATAACCGGACCTTTTACAAACCTGTACAATGACAATATCAGGTTGATGCATAGGATACTGATTACAACATACAATACAATAGTCATCGGGTAATATTTAAAATTCTTCTTTCAAATCCATCTTTAATAGTTTTTATTACTGCCTCTACATCTTCATCTTTCACGTACACTTCATGTATCAGCAATACCTTCTTATTCTTGGAAATATCGATGCTCAGCGTACCCGGGGTAAGGGTAATCAAATTGGCCAGTAAAGTTATTTCCAAATCCGATTTTACATCCAGTGGTACAGCTACCAAAGCGGGTTTCATATAATTTTTGGGGGTGATGATATCGTACGCTACTTTAAAAGAAGCCACAACAAGTTCCTTCAGGAAGTATATGATCAAGCCAATGATCTTAGGTACTTTATAGAAATGGGTTTTATTGTAAAAATAGGAAACCAGCCAGGCCAGTGCATACCAGCCTACGAACATCAACAGGTAAAAAAACGCATTGCCTTCATCAGAGGGTATAATGCCGAAGCTGAAGGCGGTAAGCAGGATTGCTGCTATTATGTTGATGAAATATACAATCATGGTTGAATCATTTTAGTACAGCATTAATATAAGTATCGGCATTGAGCAATTGTTCTGCCGCTATTTGCGAAAGCTCAAATAAAACCTGTGGAAAAAAGCTAATAAAAAGTGTGATCGTGGCCAAAAATATTGCAGGCAGCAACATATATTTTCTTTTGTTTAACAAATCTTCTTTTTCATTGGATGATTTTGGGTCTTCCGATTGAAAAACATGTTTCCATATTTTACTCATTGAAAATAATGTAAGTAGTCCAACCAGTAAGGCGATAAAAACTATCAAGTATTGCTCTATCGCCAAACCAGCTTTTACCAGGAACAGCTTACTCCAAAATCCTGAAAGTGGAGGAATGCCGGCTAAAGAAAATGCTGAGATTATAAATAAAATTGTCACCAACGGGTATCGTGAATACACTCCGCCCAGTTGTTTCAATAAAAAACTGCGATTGGTTACTTTCACAATTCCACTAATCAGAAACAAATTGGTTTTGACCAAAATATGATGCAGCACATAAAATATCGCGCCGGCTATAGCCAGTGAGGTATAAAGTGCAAGTCCCATTACCATATATCCTATTTGGCTGATGATATGAAAGGCAAGTATTTTACGAAAGTCATTTTGAGCAATGGCACCAAATACCCCGGTAAGCATGGTGAGGCCGGCAATTATTAATAATAAGGTATGAGTGAATTGTACATCTTGTACAAATATAAGCGTGAAAAACCGAATGAGTGCGTAAACTCCTACTTTAGTGAGCAGGCCGGCCATCAATCCGGCAATAGAAATAGGCGGGGTGTGATAAGAAGCCGGCAACCAGAAAAACAATGGAAATACAGCTGCTTTAATTCCAAAAGCCATGATGAAAAACACGGAGGACAGGGTAATTAATCCTGTTTCATCATGATTGGCAATAATTATCGAAAGCTCGGCCATGTTCAAAGCCCCGGTAAGCTTGTACACGATTCCTACACCCATCAGGAAAAAACCGGAGCCGATGAAATTCAAAACGACGTATTTTACTGCTCCTTCAAGCTGTGCTTTGCTACTGCCAATGGCTATCAATACAAACGACGCTACCAGCATCACTTCAAACCAGACATAAAGATTGAATATGTCCCCGGTAAGGAAAGAGCCACTTACACCAAACAGCATGAAAAAAAATAAAGAGAAATATCCTCCGGCTTTCCTTTCTCCGGATACATCCTGCATGGAATACCAGAGAATGGCAAAAGCAATAATGGCAGTTATTAATATCATTAAAGCACTGAACATATCAGCCACCAGGCTTATGCCAAAAGGGGCTGGCCAGTCTCCCACCTGCACTACCTGTATGCCATGGTGGTATACCTGCAAAAGCAGCAGAATGGCCAACATTAAAAATAAGGTGGTACCGGTAATGGCAATAGCCTTTTGTACCCGGACATTATTCCTGAACAGCAAGCAAAAAATTCCTGAAAACAACAGGCTCAGCAATGCAAATACCAGTAGTGGAGCTTCATTCATATTCTTAATCTATCTTGTCAGTAGTTTTCAAATCATCCAGGTCTTCTGTTCTTACATGTTTCTCATTGGTGACTGTTTCATATACCTTTTTTAAAAGTATGATTACAAATACCTGCACCCCTATAGCTATTACAATAGCAGTTAAAGTGAGCGCCTGCGGCAAAGGATCGGCCATTTGGGTCAAATTTGCGGCATCTTTATCAATGATTGGCGGCGCATTTTTGGTTAAGCCGCTTACCGAAAACAGAAAGAAAATAGTGCCATAGCCAAACAGAAATATCCCCACGATAAGCTTGAAAAAGCTACGGTGCAGCATTAAAAAAATGCTGGAGCCAAACAGAATACCGATGATGATGGATATGACTAAATTCATATTATTCTTTGGTTAATAAAAAAGTGATTTTCAGCACTACGCCCGACACCACGAAAAATACGCCCAGGTCAAAAAGAATGGGAGTTCCTATTTTACCAACAATGGCCACTTTTTCCGGTATCCAGAGGCTGGTCATGAATGGTAACTGCATAATCATGGAATATGTACCACTGATAGTTGAAAGCAACAATCCAATAGTAGCCATGAACATGGGCCTAAGTTTAAAAATTTCGTTGGTCCTGTCCACACCAAAAGCCATGGTGTATAGCATGAATGGAATGGAGGCGATTAATCCCGCGATGAAGCCGCCCCCCGGCTGATTGTGTCCCCGGAAAAACATGTAAATAGCAAACCCCAGGAATATAGGAATCAATATTTTTATTACTGTCGATAATATCAGTGTTTTCATTTCTTTTTCACATTTATCGTTAATAAGGCTATAATGCCAATCATGGTTATGGTCAGTACCGTGATTTCTCCCAGGGTATCGAGTGCTCTGAAATCCACTAAAATAACATTTACTACATTTTCACCTTTTCCTTTTGGTACACTTGCATTTAAAAAATATTTTTTTAAATCTGAATCAATATCTTTTGAAAGCATCAGCAACGATACACCCATCATCAGCAATCCAAATACTATGGAAGTAGCCAGATACTTCTTTTTTGTTTTTAACCCGGTAATCACATACCTGGGCAGCCGGTGCAAAATAAGAATTAGCATTATCAATGTAAGCGTTTCGGCCAGAAATTGTGTCATGGCTACATCAGGGGCACTAAACAATGCATATGCCAGCGCGATACCATATCCTATAATACTTAATGTCGCTATTACTATTAGTCGCGAGCGGGTAGTGAATAATATAACCATGGCTATTATCACCAATATCAAAATAGCCACTTCGAAAATGGCCAGGTTTTGCCAACTATTTTCAATGAAGTTTAAGTTGAACCTACCGGTAATAAATAGATAAATAACTAACCCTGAAAAAACGGAAATAAATGTAGCTATATAATTTCTTAGGTATCCATTTTGTATAAACTCTGTTTGGTGATGCGCAAGGCTGCCGGTGCCATCAATTATTTTTTTGTAAATTTTGTCAGCCTCCAGCCATCGCAGGAAGTTGTTCTTTTGCCAGAATTTTAAAAATGGTTTTCTTAGCCAGTAACACAAAAAGCCAACTGCCAATGTGGCCACACTCAACCAGAACACCAGGTTGAATCCGTGCCATAATTTAATTTTCATCTTGGTAGGTTCACCCATTACATTGTCCGAAGCTACGGAAAGCAATTCTTGAGAAACTATTTGTGGAAATATAGCCAGCAACAATCCCAGGATGCCCAGGATTACCGGGGGCAGATACATGAAAATACTGGCTTCATGAGCTTTTACCGGTTTTAGCGGGCCAAACAATATTTTGTATCCAATTAAAATAGAAACTACCACAAACAATGCACTGGCAGAAAAGAGTAAAACCAATAAAATAGTGCCATGGCCAGGTATATGTGTTAACGCGTCGTAAAGCATTTCTTTGCCTACAAAACCTTTGGTAGGAATAAGCCCTGCCATGGAGATGGAAGCTGCAATGGCAGCAAAGGCAGTAAAAGGCATCTTCTTTGCCAGTCCGGAAAGCTGTGAAAGTTTTCTTGTTCCAGCTTCATGGTCCACGTTACCAGCTATTAGAAACAAGCCACCTTTGTAGATTGCATGGGCCATCACGTAGAGAATAGCACCGTTAATAGCTGTTTGGGTTCCTGCCCCTATCATCATGAAGAATATGCCCAGGGCACTTATGGTAGTGAAGGCCAGTATACGCTTGAGGTCATCGGCCTGTATTGCTTTGAAGGCAGCAAAAACCATGGTGAAAGCACCAAAAATTGTTAGTAATTGCTGCCAAAGCATCACCTCGGCCAAAACAGGATTGAAACGGAATACCAGGT
>Ga0207419_1002638_pt1 | contig 11553 bp, 11 predicted proteins | sample ElkSloMetagenome_4_FD_184723 | JGI IMG/M metagenome (GOLD analysis project Ga0207419, IMG submission 184723) | Hot spring microbial communities from Elkhorn Slough, Monterey Bay, USA - MD2A (version 2) | ecosystem: Environmental > Aquatic > Marine > Intertidal zone > Estuary: Microbial mat ... | reverse complement strand
CCCGTATCCCCCATAAAAAATCTTGCTGGATACACATTGAACCACAAAAAGGCTAAAAGAGCTCCTGAGACGGCCGTACAGAATGCCGCCAGATCAATCTTGTTTTGTGAATACGCAATCACGGCAAATGCTGAGAATGCCATAAGGAGCACGCCCGCATTGAGCCCATCAAGTCCATCAGTTTCATTCGATGATATGGCGGTAAAAAGAATAACAAAAATAAAAAGTGGTATGTACCAAAGTCCTAGAGAAAAATCTCCTACGGCAGGAACATGAACGATATCCCAACCAAGCTTTTCATAAAACCACCACGCCCCCACACCTGCAATAATAAACAGCCAATAAAATCGCATAAGGAAGCGCATGCCTCCTCCTTTATTTTTTCCGATTCCTTTTACGCTCATATAATCATCCAAAAGACCAAGAACACCCCCGGCCCCCAAAGCAAAAAGAGGAAGCCATACTTCCGAACGACTCAAAAAATCAAGTCGTGCAATAAAATTGGTATCTGTCCAAAGAGCAATCCACGTAAAAAAATCATGTGAAGCAAAGGCGAGAAGAAGAACGCTTGACCACACAATAAAACCCCCCATAGTCGGTGTTCCTTCTTTGCATTTATGGAGCTTGCTTACATAGGTAAGGGTGTCACCCTGAACCCCATTTTTCTTGATCTTAATTCCTATTTTTTTCTTATACAAAAAATCCGTCCACAAGGGCGTTATAAGAAAGGCCAATATAAAAGCAAGAATTCCTGTAATGAGAACTTTTAAGATATTCATTACTTCCGGAATGTGTTGAATCTGTGCTATTTCCATACCCATAGAATACCATTTCCACGCACAAAAATCAATGTATCTTCTCCCACTCTATCCATCCTCCAGAAAGAATATGGACATGAGAAAATCCCCTGCCTTGCATCATACGTACTGCCAAAGTACTTCTATTTTCTGTGCGACAGTATACGTGATATGTTTTTTCCCTGTCTAATGTTTTGAGGAAATTCTCAAAAGAATCCTCTTGGAAAATATCTTTATGGATTGCTCCGGGAATATGCCCCAGATCAAATTCTTCTTGTGTCCGAACATCAAAAAAAATCTCTTCCTTATTCATATACCTACTCCCAAACGTATGAGTCAAAAGCCCAAGAAGCCATTTGTTGTATATTTTCCCATCGATACGGATCATCAAGAACAATCGAAACAATTTTATGCCCTTGATCACGAGAATCTTCATTGACCGCTAAAAGACAGTATCCTGCATCAGGGGTAAAACCTGTCTTTGTTCCCACAAGTCCATCATATTGACCCAAAAGAGCATTGGTATTAAGTATTTCGTGTGTATATTTCCCATCAACAGAAGTAATGACTGTATGAGGAGGAAGATTCATCATTTCCCATATCTCTTCATATTCAAGCGCTTCTACAACAATCCTTGCTATATCATACGCGCTGGAATAGCATTTCTCCCCTTCGATTTCCAATCCCGAAGGAGTGCAAAAATGAGTATCCGTAAGACCCAAAGAAAGTGCTCGACGATTCATGCGCTTGGCAAAATTCTCAACACTTCCATCAAGATGTATTGCCAAAGCCGTTGCGGCATCATTCGTGCTATTCATAAGCATAGCCTTCATGAGATCGCTGACTCGTATTTTTTCATCCACTTGCAATCGAGTACTTATGCAATATCCCGATCGAGGACATCCCACGACTGTACCTTCAACATTTCTCATCTCTTGCGTTATCGTCACCACATCATCAAGATCTTTCACTTCTTCCATCATAAGAAGTGCGGTCATCATCTTCGTAAGTGAGGCAATGGGTTTTTGTTCTCTTCCATTATCATAATGAAGTATCGTTCCTGAGTCCACATCCAAAATAACTGAGGCATGTGCCGTAGGAATAGCCAATCCATACGCATCTGATTTTACTTCAGGAGTGATAACGCCCAAAGGAATAAACTGCTCCATGGTTGTAAATTGATTTTCTTTTTTTTGTTGGTCACTTTCTCCTAGAACATCCCCCTCTTCTGATTGAAAAGTCGTAATCGTATATCTATCCAACTCCTTCTCTCCAAAAGCTATAGGAAAAAGCGCCTTAAGATCAGAAAATCCAAAAGAAAAAACGACAAAAAAAACGACAAGTAAAATGCTTATACTTGAAAGAAAGGAAATGAATTTCTTAGGAGTTTTCATTCGTGTTTTCGTCAGTTAAACGAACATTTTTTGAAACCTCTTCATATTGAGGTAATTGATCAAGAGAAGTAAGTCCGACACTCTCAAGGAAAAGAGAAGTGGGGCGATATCGATACGCTCGGTCATCCTCCTCTTCATTGACTCGTTCAATGAGACCTCGAATAAGGAGATTACGAAGAGCGAAGCTACTATTTACCCCCCGAATATGATCAATGGTTTGTCGAGTTATCGGAGATCGATAGGCAACGAGTGCAAGAACCTCTTGAAGCGCAGGAGAGAGCGGAGCATAAATATCTTTATAGATCATTTTCTGAATAAAAGGAGCATTTTCTGATCGCGTTACAAGAGTAAGTGTATCATCTTTCTCTATAAGCGACAATCCAGACTCCTCTCTTTGATATGACGCACGTACAACCTGCAACACTTCTTCCAAAATATCCTCCTTACAGGAAAGAAAGTTGCAAAGCTGTTTCCTTGTACAAGGATCTCCATGCACAAAAAGAACACTTTCTACTACTGACGCTCTTTCTTGAATCGTTTTTTCTTGTATAGGCATAGAATTTTTATCGTTTTTTGAGTACAATCTCACCAAAATTCTCTTCTTGTTGGGCCTCAATCATGTGAGCGCGTTCAAGCTCCAATACAGCAAGAAAAGAAACAGCTACATCATCTCTATTCGGCTGAAGACCTAAAAAAGAGGAAAATGTTTGTGTTGTATTTTTTTCAATACGCTTTTTGAGATAGGCAATCTTTTCTTTTACGCTTATTACTTTTCGAATAATCTTTTTTTTCAAAGCCTTGGGGTCGGGCATTCGCTCTATAAGTTGCTCAATAAACATCAGCATTGTTTCGCCCTGAAATGAATACGTTCGTTTTGGAAAAGGAATATGAAGAAGGTTACTCTTAAGATAGGCCTCTCTTCGAAATAATCTTTGAGGAGAATCAAAGAGCTCTCGTATATGCTCCGCCAATTCTTTACACCGCTTATATTCCTTGAGTTGCCATTCCAAATCTACCATTTCCTCCTCTTCTTCATCAGAAACTTCCAAAACAGGAAGAAGTGCCCTTGATTTAATAAGAAGGAGTCGCGATGCCACCGTAAGAAAATCCGCTAAATATTCAAGTGAAATATTTTCTGTATTTTCTACATACGAAACAAACTGATCCGTTACCTTTGCTAGACTCAATCGAGTAATATCAAGCTGACGATCTTCTATCATTTCCAAAAGAACATCCAAAGGTCCTTCAAATTGTTCTATGCGTACAGTATACATATTTAATCTCGAGAAATTTCATTATCTTGTAGTCGAAGTGCTGGATAAAGTCCAATAACAGCAACTCCCACCACAAGCCAAAAAACAGAGGAAAGTGGAAGGAAAAGGAGTAAAAGAGCACTTAATCCAGAAGCAAGAATATAGGCAATGGGTCGAGAAGTCCGGAAAAAATTAATCATACCTACGTTTTCTCCATCGATACGTTTGTAGAAATAAGAATCTCGTAAGATTTCCAAAAAGGCAGCCCCTATTCGACCAACAACCATTATTATTCCCCAAATAAGAACAGAAGTTGACTCTATTTGAGGCATAAAACTCACAGCAAGGGCAATAATAGCTAGTGCAACAATAATCATTTCCTTCTCTCCAAGTCGTTTATCAGCCAAACGTCCCACAGGATATTGTATTAAAACAAAAGGGATAAGGGCTAAAGATAAGATAATTCCGATGTCTGACCATGACATGCCAAGAGAGCGAAAGTACAAAGGAGTGTATACCACCAAAATGGCATAAAAAAAATCAAGTGTCCAAGAAACCCAATAAATAAAAAGAATATCTGGGCGCTTCTTTATTTCTTTAATAAGTTTTCTTACAGAAATTCGTTTTTTTATAAGATGATTAACTGATCGAAAAGCGGCGAAAGCAAGAAAAAAGAGAATAATAAAAAAAAGAGCTACTATAAAATACAATCCTTCATAACCATACGACTCAATAAGCGTAGTTGATAAAAGTGGTCCCATGAGGAGCCCTGCATTCATACTTGCAAGGTATGTTCCACGTATCCTTCCTGAATGAGAATCGATAGAGAAACTTTCTAAAATAGAATCTAAAGAAACCCAGAGTAAAACCATAAACGCCAAAAAAGCCATCAAAAGAACTGATGCCAAAGGAGAAACACCTCCCAAAGAAAGCCCTACAGCAAAAAAAATCTGAAGAACTAACAGTGTAAGGAGTGTCGCTGACTTTCCAAGAAAAAAAACAATGCGATGAAAGAAAAGAAGTGCGAATAGATTAAACGCATGCAAGACAACATATACCAGTCCTATATTATCCGTCTTCCATGCCTGGGAGAAATAGGTTGAAGCGGTATACATCACCAGGGCCCCCGAAAGACCCATAAAAAATGATATACCATAAACAAAACGAGCACGAGAAACATCTAATTTTTCACGATGATTAAAATGAAACATGTTTTTCTTTTTATTCTAGATTATTCATCATCTCTCACAAAAAATATTCTCCATTTCTCATCAGAACCTCGAAAAATATCAAATATAATACCCTTCAAATCCTTCACAAGAAAGTAATTCTCGCATTAAGGCGTGAGACGTTTCACATCACGGGGATACAAAACGGCTTCTTTAATACTTCCCAGACCAAGAAGTTGCTGAATAATACGTTCTGAGCCAAGTCCCCAACCTCCATGAGGAGGAATACCAAAGCGAAAAATATCTAAATAACTTGAGAAATCCTCTGGATTCAAACCTCGAGATTCAATGCTCTTTTTTAGTTGCTTATAATCATGAATGCGTTGCCCTCCTGTGGCAATTTCAAGACCTCGGAAGATAAGATCGAAACTCTCTGTTGTTTTTCCATCCTTGCTCGGCATCGTATAAAATGGCCGAATTGTTTTTGGATAATGCGTCAAAAAAACAAAATCACTTCCATATTTTTTCCAAACATAATCACCAATCATTCTTTCTCCTTCTGCGTCAATATCTCCATCTTCTATTTCTTTTTTGTATTCTTTTTTAAGAATCTCAGTTGCTTCTTCTAAACTTATTCGAGGAATAGCAATCTTTTCGGGAACTTTTTTCTCATAAATACTCATTTCTTTTCCGCCTTTCTTGCGAATCGCACTCATCATAGTCCAAATTACTTTTTCTAACTCATCCATCACCTCCTCAAAATTTTCTATAAAACCTAATTCTGCGTCCAACCCTACATATTCATTGACATGACGCGTCGTAAAATGAGGTTCCGCACGAAAAACAGAGCCTATTTCGAAGACTCTCTCAAAAGCACTCACTCCGGCTTGCTTATAAAATTGTGGACTCTGCGCAAGATACGCTTCCTTATCAAAATACTGTACCTTAAAAAAATTCGCCCCTCCTTCTGTTGCTGCATCAAGAAGTTTCGGTGATTTTATCTCCAAGAAGTCCCTTGATCTCATATGAGAAGCGTATGCCTCCAAAATAACTCCATACAGACGAAAGATAGAACGCACCTTTTCATTTCGAAGAGTGAGATGGCGGTAATTAAGAAGGGTTTCTAATTGCAATCCCATTTCTTGCTGGGAAACATCCACGGGAAGTTCTCCCTTTGGCTGAGCTAAAACGGTAATTGATCGAATCTCTATCTCTATATTTCCCCCAGGATTATCTTCTTGAATAGAGGAATTTGGACGCTCTTTTACCAACCCTTTGAGTGCAACGATATATTCTCCTCGAAGCTTTTTTGCTTCTTCATAAGCCTCTGTGGCATCGGGAAGGACGATACATTGTACCAAAGCGCTTCTATCTCGAACATCGAAAAATATCATTTTTCCATGATCTCTTCGCTTTTCAATCCAACCAGCAATCCCTATTTCTTCTCCAATGGAGTTTACTGCGTCTGCCAATACAATACGATCTTTCATATACCCTTTTCTCTAACCAATTATATTTTTAATATTCATCGCCAATTCACTTGGAGTAATTCTTGTTTTCAGGAAAAATCCCTGCACCCCAACAGCATTGATCATGGCAACTTGCTCATCTGTTGCCGAAGCCGAGATAACAAGGATAGGCAAGGACTTTAACTCTTCATTATGACGTATTTTCATAATAAATTCATCTCCACGCATCGTCGGTAACAGCACATCAGTCACTACAATATCAACGCCCTCTTTTTTCAAAACATCCAAAGCCTCCACACCTGTCTGGGCCACGGTAACACGATACCCCTCTTTTTTTAATCTGTCCACAAAAAGACTCACAAATACCTCCTCATCTTCAACGAAAAGTATATGCTTTTGCTGAATCACATCAACCATTTCACTCTGATGAGAATGGTTATCCTGGGATCTTTTTTGATCATTTTTCTCTCGTTCTTGTGATTCTCGTATATGCCTTTGCACTTCTTGAACCAATTCAGAAGGATTAAATTGCGACTTTGGAAGAAAACCAGAAGCTCCATAGCGAAAAGCTGCTTCTTGGTTATCAGGATCATTGAGATTACTAAAAACTATCGTAGGGGAAGGAAGTTTATTTTTTCCATCATGAGAAAGTTTCTGTAAAACACTAATTCCATTGAGACCAGGAAGAACGAGGTCCAAGAGAACAAGATTATATGTTTTAGCCTGCATCTTTTTTACAGCATCCTCACCATTCATAGAAAGCTCCACAGAATACCCTGACTGTACGAGCTTTTTTTCATAAATTTCTGATATCATTTCATCATCTTCTACAAGAAGTATTGTTTCCATAGCAATCATTATTACAAATTATTCCTCTCTTTCATGTAAACCTTCTCCATCATCCTCTTTTTCTTCTTTTTCTCCCTTTTCTTTTTCTCCTTCTTTTTCCTTCTTTATTAATAACTCAATTACGAACGATGATCCCTTATCCTCCCCTTCTGAAAAAGCATAGAGACCTCCTTTATGCGCTTTTACAATCTGCTTTCCGACATAAAGCCCAAGACCTGTTCCATTTGCATGAAGTCGATTTGTATCTTTCCCTCGAGAGAATTTTTCAAAAAGATAAGGAATGTCCTCGGCAATAATTCCAATTCCCGAATCCTGGATAATAATTTGAACATTTTCTCCTTTTTCCTCTACACGGACACGAACATAGCCTCGCTTAGTGTATTTTGTAGCATTATCAATAAGATTAGATATGACTTCTCGTATTTTTTCTCCATCTATATATATTTCTGGGAGTTTGTGTTCAGGAAGCTCCAGCTCCAAATCAAGTCCTTTCTCACGAGCACGTAAACGAAACATATCCACGACATCTTTAACAATTTCTTCTATATTCCAATAGCGAAATTTGTATTCGAGTCGACCCGATTCTATGCGGGAAATACTCAATAGATCTTCTACAAGCTGAATAAGGCGCTCATTAGAAAGGTATACTTTATTCAAAGCGCTTCTTACCGGAGCATCGATATTTCCATACGATCCCTCCAAAATAAGTGATATGAAGCCTTTTATAGCCGTAAGAGGTGTTCGTAATTGATGTGAAGCAATAGAAATAAACTCTGATTTTGCTTGATCAAGTTTTTTTAGTCTTTGATTAGCTTGTGCGAGCTTATCCGCCATTATTTGCAATTCATTTTTTCTCTCCATGTCCCGCTTAATAACACGAACAAGTATTACCCCCCCTACAATAACAAGTATTAATGTTATACTTGTAAGTATATAATTTTGCCAGGTTCGAATATAAAAATATTGAGAAGCAATAAGAAATGCAAGAGAAATAATGAGGACTTGTGCACTCAATAATTTTATTTGAAAAATATGATGTTTCACCATAAGATATGCAAGCAATACTATAAAGAAGATCATTCCAAATAACCCAAATTGTTCAAAATAAAACGTAGACGAAAAACCTAAATTATAAAAATAACTTGATAAAACCCCAAAAAAGAAGAAAGTGAGTAAGAAAAAAGAAATTCCCAATAAAACATACATCACTTTTTTTCTGTTCTCTTTTGCTACTCTTCTTTTATAGGTAAATAAAAGAAAAAGAGTCATAAAGAAGGCAATAAAACCAATTCCATAGTAATACATGGTATAGAGAAAACCTTCCTCAGATTCACAGCTAAATAAGTCAACTCCTCTGATATTAAATGTTGAGGGTAAAAGTAATACCAAAGGAAGGAGCAGAAATAATAGAACCATTTTCAATGAAAAAGGCATATCTTTTTCAAAAGAAAAAACATACCCAAAATAGAAAAAAAGCAATGACATGACTGCATAAACCAGACCCAAAAGAGACCAAAAAAATGAAATGATTCCACTATGAGAGCTCGTCCACAAAATAAGATCGATGGAAACCCAAAGTGAAAAACTTACCATAACAGCCAAAAGAAGTTTTCCTGCTAAATTTTTTGTTTTAAGAAAAACAAAAAATCCAGCAAAAAGAGCCACCGCCATCGCTGGTATATGCGAATAGTATACCAGGCGAGATATGCTATCCGTAAAAATAAAGTAATAAAGATCAAAGATCTCCTGACAAAACATAAAAATTTTATATTTCTTTTAAAAACCTTTCCTTAAGAACATTCTTCCTACTTAGAATAGCATGAAATGCTATTTAAAAAAAATGTTAGCCAATTCCCTTCTTTTCCTTTTTTCCCAGCTCTTCTCATGGTAAATATAACTTATAATAAGAGGAACTAAAGAAGTTGCCTCACCAAAAACCATTTGTTCATTATTTAATTCCACCTTTCCCCATGACCGTGCTTCCTGAAAAGTTGAGCTTGAACAAGCGCCATCTCGAACATCCGCAATGGTTAACTGAATAGCATATTTATGTCTTGGCATTGCTTCTCCCGTTAATTCCGTACAAACAACAACATCTTGAACGAAATTTTTAGGAACTCCTCCTCCTACAATAAAGACTCCCGTTTCCTTTGTATTCCATTTGACCATGGCAAGTTCCCTGAAATCTTTCACGGAATCTATAGAAACATGATTTTTATGATCAACTTGATTTTTCACAAGACCATATCCAGCAGTACTATCTGAGAATGCAGGGCAAAATATAGGAACATTATATTCATAAGCCAATTCAACTAATGATCCTTTTCGTTTATTTCTCTCAGGATTTTCTTTTAAAAATCTCCCCATTTCACGAATAAACTCTCTTGAAGAATATACCCCGCCCTTCATGGAATTTGCAATCTCCGTTATAGTCTTTGTGCATTCCTCTACTTCATCTTCATCAATGTAGGTATCATAAATTCTATCTACATTCATATCTCCCAGGGCGGCATTATCTGCGTTTATATTCCCTTGATAATGACGGAAACCCAAAGCATCAAAGAAATCCATATCCACGATAGCAGCTCCGGTCGCAACGACGGCATCTACCATATTATATCGTATCATATCAGCATAGACCTTCATGCAACCAGCTGAGCTTGTACTTCCAGCAAGAGAAAGAATGATGGAACAATCTTTATCATTAATCATTTTTTGATAAATCTCAGCAGCTCTTCCTGTGTCTCTTGCAGAAAAAGACATCTTTTGCATTGCCTTTATCACATCCGTTGTATCAACTTTTGCAATATCAATATTTTCTACTATCTTTGACGAATCAAGTAAATCTTTTTTATTCATACTCATATATAGATGGATTATAGTCTTAATTAATTTATATCACTTGCAGGATAACGAGTCCCTCTTTTTATAAAATTAACTTCTAAATCCTTCAGAAGAAATTTATCTCTAAAGAATTTTTCAATAAATTTTCTATCAAGTCCATTTTTACAGGTATATACATCTGCAGAAACAAAACCTCGAGCTGGAAATGTATGCACACTAATATGGCTTTCTTCGATAATAACCACGCCAGTCCATCCACCAGGATCTTTTTTGTCATTTCCTTTTGCATAGTAAACTCTTGGTTCTACCATTTTTTTCATGCCAAGAAGATTGGGAAGGTCATTGAGAACGCTCAACACAACAGCCTCATCATTCAATTTCTCAAAAGACCCTTTGTAACCATCAATTGTGAGATGCTCCCCGAAAGTAACTGTCTTATTTTCCATATGTTTACATGTTATGCCTATAATTAATTCCTCTTAAAATCAAATTTTTTCATACCACCTTCTCTATTAACTAATAAAATACGCACCCACAACAACCAAAATGATTCCAATAGTCTTACTCCTCATGCAAGATAATTGTTCATTCTTAAGCTTCTCCCACAGAGATTCCTTCTTCGTTCCTTGCATCATATAAAATACAATAAGGGCTATTAAGATAACAAATACTCCAATTAATCCCTCCATAGCAATAACCATTGAAACAGGCCCTAATGTCATAGCGTAGCTTTCTGAAACTTCGGCTAATACTTGTAACCCCTCGATAAATAGAAATATCCACCAATACGCCTGCCATATACCCAATAATCGAGATAAAAATTTCTTCCCCACGAAAAGAACAACTAATGAAAGAACTCCCTCTCCTAGTATAAAAGGAAGAAATCCAGACCAAAAAATAATACTTGACTCATTTCCTGGAATAGCAGTAAAAACACTCTTCATAATGACCACTGAAACTGCTACAAAAAATATTGCCAAAAGCATATTAAAAACAACCTGCTTTTTTTGCATCATTTTTTGATATAATATAATTCCAGCTCCAAAGAAGAGTAAAAATATCCCGAAATATTGACTCACTAAAAATTTTTCTTGCAAAATAAAAAAAGAGAAAATGGGCACTACCACAATAAGGAGATTCCAAAGAACAGCTGAAGTGACACCATCTTGATCAAAGTGCACTGATTTAAAATAAAACCACAATCCAACCATATTCAGAACTCCAGCAGAAAAAGCCAAGAAAAAAAGACTCGGCTCTATATACACGAAAGCAATAAAAGGAACAATCATCCATGGAAGGAGCTGTAATATTCCCGTTATCACAAAGGGTTCGAAACTATTCTGAAAGATTTTTGTTTTAAATAAAGCCATGTCAAAAAGAATGGTTCCTCCAAGAAGAAGTGTAGAGAGAAGTGAAAAAATAACCCATCTTTCAGAGAGAAAAAACAAACCCAATAGAGAAAAAACAATGCCAATTAAGAATATTTTTTCAAAGAAAGAAAGGGCACTTCTTTTAAAATAAAGTCTTTTTGAAAAAGCTCTATTTCTATGTAAAGAAGAAAAGGCTGGAGCCACTTCAAAAATTTTAGTAATCAATGTCATAAACATCCCCCCACTCCTTAAAAAATTATGTAAACCTTTTTTTATACACTATTTCCTAATATTTGTCGATATATGTAGCATTGCAGCGTCAAGTTTACACTTGCTTTCTCTTGGAGCTTTTCCATAGGAGTCATACCATCCATCCCCAATCCTCTGTGCTTTTTCTCAAAATTGTAG
>Ga0207419_1002637_pt1 | contig 11554 bp, 9 predicted proteins | sample ElkSloMetagenome_4_FD_184723 | JGI IMG/M metagenome (GOLD analysis project Ga0207419, IMG submission 184723) | Hot spring microbial communities from Elkhorn Slough, Monterey Bay, USA - MD2A (version 2) | ecosystem: Environmental > Aquatic > Marine > Intertidal zone > Estuary: Microbial mat ... | reverse complement strand
GCGGGGAATAACGCCATCTTGGACGAAATAGTTGGGGCTGATGTGTCCTGCCGCCGCAAACGCCGCTTTACGCCCTTTCCAGAGCTTCAGGCGAGTTTCGGCATCGCTGGCCGCTGTGACCCCGCGAGCGCCTTTCTGCTGGCAAATCTGGGTGACTCGTTCTTTATTGGTCGTCACTTCTACTTCTAAGCCGTCTAATTCCACCAGCAAGATTGCGCCAGCATCGCGGGGATAACAACCCGTCGCCACAATATCTTCAACGGCGTTGATGCTGAGGTTGTCCATGATTTCCATCCCGGCGGGTATCACCCCGGCACTAATAATCCCGGCTACGGCTTCTCCGGCGGCGGCGATGGTGTCAAAATCAGCCAAGAGGACGCAAATCGCTTCGGGGGTTTTGAGGATGCGGAGGGTGACTTCTGTGGCGATGCCTAATGTGCCTTCTGAGCCGACAAATACGCCCATGAGGTCATAACCGGGCATTTCGGGGATTGCGCCGCCGAGGTCGATAATTGAGCCGTCTGGGGTGACGACTTTCACGCCTAAAACATGGTTGGTGGTTACGCCGTATTTGAGGCAATGTACCCCCCCAGAGTTTTCAGCGACGTTACCGCCAATGGAGCAGATAATTTGGCTGGAGGGGTCGGGAGCGTAGTAAAATCCGGCTCCGCTTACGGTTTGGGTGACCCAGTTATTGATTACGCCGGGTTGCACGACAACGCGCTGATTTTCGAGGTCTACGTCGAGAATGCGATTCATGCGGGCGGTCACGATGAGTACGCCGTCTTCAACGGGGAGTGCGCCCCCAGAAAGTCCGGTTCCTGCGCCTCTGGCCACCCAGGGGAGTTCGTATTGGTCGCAGATTTTGACGGCAGTTGCGACTTGTGCGGTGGTGCGGGGTAGGACGACGAGGGCGGGACGTTGGCGATAGGCGGCGAGTCCGTCGCATTCGTAGGTGAGTAGTTCGTCTTTGCGGCGCACGACGGCATCTTTGCCGAGGGCTTGTTCAAAGGCTTTGATGATGGGTTGACCGTTGCGTTTGCTGGTGGATGAGAGGAGGTTTAGCATTGATTTTGGCAGAGTTACGGAAACGTTTGTTCGATGATTGGTTGGCTTTTTGTTATTGGTTCTTGGTTATTGGTTATTTGTTTTTCATTATATTTGATTTCAGAATCGAAGCGGAGTCTGGTGTTTACGTTTCGCCTTTTAGTAGAACCCAGACATATTCCAGAACCCCGGTCTCTAGTGTCGAAATCTAACTTAATCGGGTAAGCAAATAAGAAACCGGGGTTCTTAATTCTCGATATTAAGATTTTATGATTTTGGTCATTAAAAACTGTTTGAAAATTTGACCGCGATAGGGTTTTTCCCGTTCTTGGGTAACTACAAACCCTTTGGCGGTGAAAAAGGGTTGGGCGGTGATGCTGACTTCGGCAGAAAGGGATGTGATGTTTTGCTGTTTGGCATCTTCTTCGAGTTGATTTAATAAGTTTGAACCGACTTTGCAACCTTGCCATTGAGAGTGAACATAAAAGCAATCAATATGACCGTTTTGGGCAAATTCTGTAAAGCCGACGACAGTATTTTCGATTTCAGCGACGTAGACCACTTGATATTGAGAAAGGCGATCGCGCCAATAAGATATACTTTGAATACAAGGCGACCAAGCGGTAATCTGGGCGGGGCTGTAGTGCTGAGAGTTAATGCGGTGGATGGTATTATGATACAGTTGCGCGATCGCGCCAATATCTTTTTCTTGATAAGGACGAACGATCATGGTAATTGATAGATGTGAATATCCTGGTCGTGACTTCCAGTAGCAATGGTTTTAAGGTCGCGAGTAATATCAAAATAGTTAATGGGATAGGGATAATCTGTAACGATTTGTTGGGTTTCTCCGGTTTCTAAATCCCAAAAACGAATCGTTTTGTCAGCACTACTACTCACTAAAGTTTTGCCATCAATGGCAATTTCCACATCATTAACATAACTGCTGTGACCAATTAAGGTTTGGCGTTCTTCCCCGGTATAAGTATCCCATAATTTAATCGTATCATCGGCACTTGCACTTGCAAGAGTTTGACCATCGGGACTTATTTCTAAGTCATTGACATAGCTTTTATGACCCTTTAAAGTTTGTAATTCTGTTCCCGTCGTCGTCTCCCAAAATCTAATGGTTTTGTCAGCGCTACCACTGGCTAAAACTTGACCGTCAGGACGAATGGCTAAGGCATTCACCGCACTGGTATGTCCCTGTAAAACTTGTTTTTCTTTCCGGGTTGCTAAGTCCCAAATCCGAATGGTTTGATCGGCACTGGCACTATATAAAATTTTACCATCTAAGTTAAAAAGTAAAGCATTAATAGAACTGGTATGACCGCTTAAATCAGCGAGTAGTTCTCCGGTTGCTAAATCCCACAATTTAATGATTTCATTCGCGCCACCACTGGCTAATATTTGACCATCAGGACTAATAGCTAAATCATTAACATAACTGTTGTGATTGAAAGTTTTTAATAACTCTCCGGTGTTTAATTTCCAAACTTTGATGGTTTGATCGGCACTCGCACTAATTAACAGTTTACGATCTGCGGTAATTAAAAGGTTGTTTATTTCGCTAGTGTGACCTTGAAAGGTGCGATCGCTTTGCCAGGATCGCATTGATAAAGAAGCCACAGTCTGCGTAACTGGGGGACGAGAAGAAACGAAAAAGTAACCGCCAGTTACCATTAATAACACCGCTAATCCCCCACCAATTAAACTTTTGCGCTTAATATTTTTAGTTTTTTGCCCCTTTTGTAAAAAAGTGGTTTTGGCCATGATGACCGTATTTTCATCCCGTATTACATTGTGTTCAGCCGTTACAATTTCGGGATTTTTACCGCTCAATTGGTTGAGAGTTGAAATAATTTCTTGGGTGTCTTTGGGGCGATTGATGGCTTTAGGAGACATCAAGCAATCGATAAAATTAGCGAATTGGGGCGAAATTTGGGGGGCATAAGCTCGCCATTCAAACTCGTCCGTGAGGGGGTTATAAATATCTTTATCGGTGAGTTTTTTCCCCGTGAGTAAATAAACAAAAGTGCGTCCTAAAGCGTAAAAATCAGATTGGGGAACTGCATGACCTTTTTCCTGTTCGGGGGGTGTATATCCGGCGGAACTAATGCGCGTAATCGTTCCGGCGCTGCCAATTTGTGCGAGGTAAGTATAGGTCATTTCGCGGGCTGCACCAAAGTCAATTAAAACCAATTGACCCGAAGGACGCAGCATAATATTTTGTAGTTTAATATCCCGATGAAAGTAGTTTTTGAGGTGAACAACTTGCAGGATTTGGGTGATTTGCTGAAGCCATTGTATTGCTTGAGATTCATCAATCAGTTGCGTTTGTTGGCGCAACCATTGTTGTAAGTTCATCCCCTCAATTTTTTCCATGACAAAGCAATGGCTAGGTTCGGGATTGTTATGAGCAAAATAGGTAAAATAAGCATCCGGTTCAACTTTAGGAATCCCCGGATGATTTAATTGACTGAGGATAACAGCTTCTTGGCGAAAAAGCTCAACGGCGCGGGTGTTTTTGTGATGGTGAGATTTGAGAACTTTGAGAATTTTGTTTTCTGTGCCGTCGCTGACTTCATAAATCGCCGCAAAACCACTATCATCATTTAAGAGTTTAGTAATGCGGTAGTCATCGCGCAGTTTTAAAGAAGAACCACAATGACGACAAACTACATTTTCAGCATTCGCTAGATCGCCCGGTTGCGGACAAAGTGGGTTAATACAGTAGCACATAGTTGGAGCTACCCAAAAATCGGGGAAGGATAGAACGTTACAGCGTCACAGATGCTTCTATCCCTTCATGTTACTGCGATTTGAATGGGTTTTGTGGCGATCGCCAGATAATGTTTGGACAATAACCCATTGTCCCGTAACTGGATCGCGATAAGTTTGAAACGGATTAGCTTTTAATGGGGTTTCACAAGCTTTGGCCATGGCACTCCGATACCTCCCAATTTGATCCTTATCCTATTATTCTAGGGGCAGAGATTAATGAGGGGCGCGATCGCTATCACAGGTTTTGTTGTTTGTGGTTGGTGAAAATTGTGTCTAAGCTTCATTCACCGTCAGCAAGCGGGAGGTTTCAAAACGATCCATCCAACCCTGTAAATACTGACGATTTTCTTGTTGATGTTGGGGGTTTTGACTGTCGAAAGGATGGGGGGCTAAACCCTTAATCGCAGCAGTCGTGACGCAAAACATTGACTTCTGGAAACTTTGGCAAATCTGCACCCGCAAATCATCTTCTTGACGGGGGGTTTGACGATAGACATCGTGGAGATAGGACGGCAGAAAATGGCGCATATCCTGCATTAATAGCGTCGGCGGAATACCTGACCCCCCAACGGGTATCGGGTCAGCATACAGCGCCCCGTAGGTAAAATCCCCTTGTCCCGATGGGATTTGATGGGCTTGGGCGTTGTAAGATACCGTCCCTGGAAAGGGCGTACCCCGGAAGAAAATCGCCTCGACATAAGGGACGGCGGTATCCATCAAAAAGGTGAGTCCTGCCGACTGGGGAATAATATCGTAAGTTTCCCCGCGCAACTGGACGCTGTAGGTAATGGGCTTACTCGCATCAGCCACCAAGCCATCGAGGATATGTTGTACCACTTGGGGAATTGAGGTAATTTCGCCCTTGTCGTAGCGATCGCTCAAACTTAAAAACATATCGCTCATCACCCGCCAAAACTGCCCCAAACCACTGTAATACGACAGCATTCGCACTTGTTCGGGCAGATAGTCGGGAAATAAAGCATTTAAGCCCAACATGAATGGATTATTGCGCCATTGGGCTTGAATCGCAGCTTTAGCATTTTTGACAAACTCTGGCGAGTCGAGATAAGCATCTAATTTGCCGCCCCCATGCCAAAACATAGACTTCATGCAATATTCAGCATATTCGTAATTCAGGCGATCGTGAAACCAATGGGCGGTTAAACGCTTGAGAGACACATCGCCATTAAAATACTTGAAAAAGGGAAACAACACCAAAAACTGATTTTCTGAGATGTAAATCAAATTGCGGGAATAAGCATCCAAAACCACCCCATAACTTTTGAGAATCCCTACCACTTCCACCACATTCAAGGGTGAATCTTGCAGTAAATCCTGTCCCGCTTCGAGGCGTTTGATATATTCAGCGAGGGGATGGCGAGAAGTTGCAATTCGAGTCGTCATTTCAGTTATCAGCAGTTAAGGGGCAGTCGGCAGTAGGCGTGTAGGGGCGGGGTTTCCCCGCCCAAGAGAGAGTTTAATTCTACCCCAGAAAGGAGGTCAGAAACTTCTTGCTATAGGGCAGACTCTAGAAAAGGCTCAACGCTAGAATATATCTGGGTTTCAGCCTCAAAAAGCGAATTGAAGTTTCACGCGAGAGTTATCGCCTCATCAGTGACTACCGCAGCCAAGTCGGTAGCTTGAAATTAGGAATATTTATTACCAATAATTCTGGGTCACAGACATTGCCCTTTTGATTTAGTCTAGTTGGCGGATTTTGTTTTGTTGAGCGAGATCGGTGGCAGGAATTTCAACCCGAAGCGCTGGATCGACAATTAAAGTGGCGGTGTTTAGCTCACTCCAGCGCGAAATCCAACTCGGTTGCAGCCCCAAAACCACAATCAAAACCGCTAAAGCAATGGCGGGAAGGCGCTCAGACCACTGAACCTGGGGCATTTGGCTCACAGGAATCGACAAACGGCCAAAAAAGACATTATTGACCATAAGCAAAAAATATACCGCCGTTAAGCCTGTCCCGATCATACACAGAAGCGTGGCGATTGGGAAAAGGGGGAAACTGCCGCGAAAGACCAGAAACTCAGCGATAAAGCCAATCATACCGGGAATCCCGGCGCTGGCCATCACCCCCAAGATAGTCAAACTGCCCACCAGGGGTAAGCCTCTTTCGGGATTGAGTAAACCGTGTAAGACCCTGACATCACGGGTTCCAGTTTTTTGGTACACCACCCCGACTAATAAAAAGAGTAACGCCGAAATCAAACCGTGACCGATCATTTGATACACTGCCGCCATGAGACTGAGGGGAGTGGTTGCTGCGGTGGCAAGCAGTATATAAGCCATGTGCGCGATGGAAGAATAGGCGACGACTTTTTTCATATCTTGCTGCGCGATCGCGGTGAGAGCGCCATATAAAGCGCTTACAGCCGCTAACCAAGCTAACCCAGGGGCAAGTACAATCCAGGCTTCGCGAAATAAGCCCACACCAAAGCGTAATAAGCCATAAGTCCCTAGTTTTAACAATACTCCTGCCAGTAACACTGAAACCGGAGTCGAGGCTTCAACGTGCGCGTCCGGTAGCCAGGTATGAAAGGGAAAAATCGGGATTTTGATAAATAACCCCACCAACAACATCCCCAACAACCAAAATTGTAAATCGAGGGGTAGCGCCGAGGATCGCAAGGGTTCATAATCAAAGGTTGTCCCCTGGGTAAACCAGACAATCCCCAAAAAGGAAGCCAAGACAAGAAACCCGGATAAAGCTGTATAAATCAGGAATTTCATCGCCGCATAGCCGCGACGACTGCCTCCCCATATCGCAATCAGGAAATAAAGGGGGATGACTTCAAATTCGTAAAACAGGAAAAATAAAAGTAAATTCTGCGCTAAAAACGCCCCCGCAACGCCACCACTGAGAAACAGCATCAAGGCAAAATAAAAGCGCGATCGCGATATTGTCTCGCTGGTACTATAAATGGCAACCAGGGTTAAAAAGCTGTTGAGGACGATCAACGGCAGGGATAAGCCATCTAAGCCCAAATGGTAACTAATGCCTAAACTTGGCAACCACTCAAAACGCTCGACAAACTGCATCGAAACTTGGTCGGGGTTGAAGTTGTACCCCAATACCAGCGTCCACAGTAAGACGACACTGGCAATGGTTATGGCGATTTTCCGATAACGATACGCTTCCCAATCGGGGGGTAATAACGCGATCGCGATCGCCCCTAGAATGGGTATCCAGATTAATGCACTTAACATTTGTCTTTAGTCCTTTGTCCTTTGTCCTTTGTCCTTTGTTGTTGGGCGGGGAAACCCCGCCCCTACAAGGCGATTGCCGATTGCCGACTGCCCAAAAAACTGTTAACCAGAAAAAGCCGACGACCAATAATCTAAAATCCCTTCCCATTGACCACTAAACGCCAAACCCAGAATTACACTCACAGCCAAGAAAATCGTGAAGATATAAAACTGGGATTGACCCGAAACATTGTACTTTAGGGCATTCCCGCTAAAAATAGCCGCCAAACCTACTAAATTCACGCCGCCATCGACAATGTAGCGGTCAAACCAAGCGGTAAAGCGGGAAAACGACGACACGGCCCAAACTACGGTCATGTTGTAAACACGCTCAATATAAAAGTCGTAGGCAAATAAATCTTGGAAAAAGCGCAGATAAACTTGCGTAGGTCTTTCCCAATTACGGCGTAAGGGTATCAACGCCCCGAATAAACAACCGACAGCCCCCGAAGCGATTAATAAGGGCATTGCCCAGTGATTCAACAGTAAAACATCTTCGATCCAGGCGTTTTCGGTGCGGACTAATAAATCCAGTTGTTGTAGGGCTACAGGCAGAAATAAGACGATCAGGGATAACGTTACCATCGGGACAGCCATAGGCCACTGCACTTCGGCACAACGGCGGGTTTTGGGGTGGGGTGGGCCGAGAAAGACTAAGCGGAAAAGGCGGGTGAGGTTAACGGCGCTTAAACCATTGACCAACAGTAATAAAATCAGCAATAAAGGGGGAATGGTGTAAAAGCCTTGTAACCATTGCTGCATTGTCCAAAACATCCCCATGGGCAGTAAAGCTACTAAACTCGCACTGCTGATGATAAAGGCCACGGTGGTTGCAGGCATTCGCGACCCTAAGCCCCCCATCTGGGTAACATCTTGGTTGGTGGTGTTGAATATAATTGAGCCAGCACTCATGAAAAGTAAAGCTTTCGCGATCGCGTGGGTGAATAAAAGCAAAAAGGCAACGGTAGCGGGTTGACCAATGCCGACGGTAACGAAAACTAAGCCCAGATAAGCACTGGTAGAGTGAGATAAGGCGCGTTTAATATCAATTTGCGCGATCGCCATTAAGGATGCCCCAATCGCGGTAATAACGCCAATTCCCACCAACACATCCGACGCAACCAAAGACAAGGTAAAAACCGGTTGCAATTTAATCAAGACATAAGCCCCCGCCGAAACCACAATCGAGTTGCGTAAAATCCCGGCAGGATTCGGCCCTTCCATGGCTTCATCAAGCCATAAATTTAAGGGAAATTGAGCGCACTTTCCCGTCGGCCCGGCAATTAAAGCCAGTCCTAACAAGGTCGCGGTGAAAGGTTGCAAAGGTGCAGTTTGTACCCAATCTTTGAGTTGACTAAAATCTAAGCCTTCCCCATAACTGGATAAGGCCACGACTCCCATTAAAAGTAAAATATCCCCGACTCGTTTGGTTAAAAAAGCGTCTCGCGCGGCGGTGACAACCAGGGGTTGGGCGTACCAAAAACCGACTAATAAATAAGTCGATAAGGTCAGCATTTCGAGCAATCCATAACTCAAAAGCAAGGAATCACTGAGGGCTAAACCACTTAAAGCCGCTTCAAAAAAGCCCATCAAGCCATAAAACCGCGCCATTGACCAATCTTTTTCCATGTACCCTAGGGCATAAATTTGGGCTAACAAACTTAAGCCCGTTACCAAAGATAAAGCACCCATACTAATCGGGGAAATATCTAAGGTTAGGGTGAGGTTGAGATCGGCAATTTGTAACCATTGGTAAGCCACTTGTTGGGGGGGTTGATGCCAGATGAAACGCAACAAGATTAGGTTATGTATCAAGGCAACCAAGGTCATTAAGATATTAAAATAGGCGGCGGGTCGCGGCCCGGTGCGGCGAACCATCCCCATCGACCAAGGTAATGTTAGTATTGCGCCAATTAAGCCATAAATAGGAATAATACTACTGCTGGATAAAAGCCATTCAGTCATTCAAAATTACCTTAAAAAAACAACATATTGTTGGGTTTAGAAGTAACGGCAAGCTTCCGGTTGAGTAGGGATATAAGATCAAGCACCGTCTAATTTTCTGACTTATAATTTTAGTAAAGAGTTGCTCTCGCGATCGCCCTGGATTACTGTTAAGTTTATTTAATTTTAACCCGAACATAGCTTGACAAAGTAACAACTTTTTGCATGAGTTATTGCTGTGGTTGAGTTGAGTAGAAATGACCCGATTTGAGTCCTCATTTTGTCCGGCTTGGGGCGATCGCGCTGTTGCCCTTTCACCCTGATTTAATCGCGATCCCTTTACATATACCTGAGTATTGACTCACACGGGGCTGATTTTTGGTGTCAGAGAGTCTCAGACCGATTTCAATCGCTTTTGAGGGAATTAATCCCCGAACAAAGCGATTATAAAACACCACTCTCACCCCCTCGCAAAATCCTTAAGATAGTCTTTGGGAGAAAACTCTCCCCAGCGATGTATTAATTTTTGTTAACTCACCAATTTAAAAAAATCATAAAGACTTATATTGTCAAAGGTACAAAGGTTTCCTATGCTTGTTTCTAGAAGGAAAATTTTAGAATCGCCGTTCCCGTCAAAAAAATATTAATCGGGAAATTAACCGGGTTCAAGTCGAGCCGAAAAGCGGTCGTAGATCGAGGTCGGAAAACATCCGTCTCTTAGATATTCGAGGAGCGATCGCGCCCTTTGACGACAGAATCGGTCAAAAACAGATTCAAAAATTACAGTACACCAAATTACGCAGAGGTCAGTTTGCGTGACCTTGCCAACTGCGTTCGTTTTAACGAGGAGCTAAACAAAAAATGCCAATTGCGGTAGGAATGATTGAAACTTTAGGATTTCCGGCGGTGGTAGAAGCGGCGGATGCTATGGTTAAAGCCGCTCGCGTCACCTTAGTCGGTTACGAAAAAATCGGGACTGGACGAGTCACCGTGATCGTGCGGGGTGATGTCTCGGAAGTTCAAGCTTCGGTTTCAGCCGGAATCGACAACGCCGAGCGAGTTAATGGGGGTCAAGTCTTGTCTCACCATATTATTGCCCGTCCCCACGAAAACCTCGAATATGTCCTGCCGATTCGTTATACCGAAGAAGTCGAACAATTCCGAACGTATTAGCTTGTTTTTTTGAAATTTTACCCAAAAAACTGGGTAAGGAGCATCGTCGCGTTCCGCCCAATGAATTGTTAACTCATTTTCCATAAAAAATCCGTAGGAGCAAAATCAAAAATGTCAATTGCAGTGGGAATGGTAGAAACCCTCGGTTTTCCGGCCGTCGTCGAAGCAGCAGACGCTATGGTCAAAGCCGCTCGCGTCACCTTAGTCGGTTATGAAAAAATCGGGACCGGACGAGTCACCGTAATCGTGCGGGGTGATGTCTCAGAAGTCCAAGCCTCGGTTTCAGCCGGAATCGATAACGTCAAGCGCGTGAGTGGCGGTCAAGTCTTGTCTCACCACATTATCGCCCGTCCTCACGAAAACCTCGAATACGTCCTGCCCATTCGCTATACCGAAGCCGTCGAACAATTCCGGGAAAGCGTGAACCCGCGACCCATCCAACGACGGTAAGTTTATAAATGCAAGTTGCTAAAGTTCGCGGCACCGTCGTAAGTACGCACAAACTCCCCGGCATGACAGGCGTTAAGCTTCTGTGGGTGCAGTTTGTAGACGAACAAGGGCAGTTATTGCCTCAGTACGAAGTTGTCGCCGATCGCATCGGGGCAGGGATCGACGAATGGATATTAGTCAGTCGCCGCGCCCTTGCTCCCGACAGCGATACAGACGATCGCGACTTGCGTCCCATTGACGCATTAGCGATCGGCATTATCGACACAATAACCCTGGGAAATAGCTTGCTCTATAGCAAAAAAGATGAATATCGCTATTGAAAATATCCATAGGGTTGCGAGGGTTGGTCTCGTTGTGCAGCGCGATCGCCCTCATCCCTACATCTTGTTTCTTGGGAGACGGATGGCGAGCGCTCAAACCCAGTTCAATCAGGAGGGATAACCTGTGGTAGTCCACCCAAATGCCGCGCCCCCAACCCCTTGGTCTCGCACCTTAGCCGAACCGCAAATCAATGAATCAGCTTATGTTCACTCCTTCTCGAACATCATTGGCGATGTCCGAGTCGGTGCGAATGTTTTAGTCGCTCCCGGAACTTCGATTCGGGCTGATGAAGGCTTTCCTTTTTACATCGGTGAAGGGACGAATATCCAAGACGGTGTTGTGATTCACGGCCTCGAAAAAGGTCGCGTGATCGGGGATGACGGTAAACCTTACTCAGCCTGGATCGGGAAGAATGCTTGTATTACGCACTTAGCCCTGATTCACGGCCCCGCTTATATCGGTCAAGAATGCTTTATCGGCTTTCGCTCGACGGTGTTTAATGCTCGCATCGGTCACGGTTGCATTATTATGATGCACGCCTTGATTCAGGATGTGGAAATCCCGCCGGGACGATATG
>Ga0207419_1002634_pt1 | contig 11563 bp, 10 predicted proteins | sample ElkSloMetagenome_4_FD_184723 | JGI IMG/M metagenome (GOLD analysis project Ga0207419, IMG submission 184723) | Hot spring microbial communities from Elkhorn Slough, Monterey Bay, USA - MD2A (version 2) | ecosystem: Environmental > Aquatic > Marine > Intertidal zone > Estuary: Microbial mat ... | reverse complement strand
AGCAGGATCGCCGATGCGACAGAAATCGTCTTTGGGGCGTAATGCAGCCTGAGCATGAAACGTCTTTCGTTGCGTTAGAAATGTGTACGCGCATGAGCGCGGGCAGGATCGTCAAGATGTGGGATCGCGTTGAAGCCCGCAAGGATCGGCCCTTGCGGGATGACGTGCACCCTGTGCATCGAGGTGTTCATGATCGGCAGCAGCACATGGGCCATGCGGCGCGGATCAAGCTCCAGCAGATGGCGCATGATCATCCCGATGACCCCGCCCGAGGTGATGCAAAGCACCCGCACCCCCGGTTGCGCCGCTTCCTGCAAGACCGATGTCACCCTCTGTTCGAAAGAGGCGAAGGTCTCGACACCCTGGATCTCGGCACGGTGCCACGCTTCCATCACCTGGGTGACATGGGCTGCGAATTCCTCGGGACCCGGAAAGGGTACACCGTGCACATCTTGCAGGGCATGCCCGAGGTTGAAATAGTCCATCTCGTTGAGACGGGGATCGATCACCATGTCCTGATAGCCGATCCCGGTGGCGGTTTCACGATGGCGGCGAAGGCTGCCGGCAATGACCTTGTCGAATGGCCCCTCGCGGTCGCGCAGATAATCGCCAAGCCACACCGCCTGCTGGTGCCCAAGTTCCGAGAGGCGGTCATAGCTTTCCTCGTCCTTGGCTGCGGAATTGGCCTGCCCGTGCCGCACCAGAATGATTTCGCCCATCTGCGTCTCCTTTGCGTCGAGGGTTAGGGATTTGACGGTCGGATGGCAACGGCTTCTGTACAGCAAACCAGCATGTGACATGACTTGGCGGTCTTCCCGAAGGCCATAATCCGAAACGGTCGATCACGCACCGGCGAGGCGCCTGAAACAGCAAGCGATCACAGAAACGCGTGGCGGTGAAATCCGTGAGGCACTGCAATGCAGACCAGCCTGCAAAAAAGGGTCGTCTGCTCTTTTGCGCACCGAAGCGGACGTCTTTGTGTGCAACTGCGCACCAAGCGACGCTGGGGGCTGAAAACTCAATTATTCAAGTGATTTAGCCGATCACGTAAGCCCGATTTTTTGTGATTGGGCTGGCTCTTTCTCGGATCGGGTTTTGGCCCAATCTTCAGGGCATCGAACGACGGCGAACGGGCCGCGTCGACCACACAAGTCCGAGCGGCCCCACTTGCCGCAACAACCTGAAAGGAAACATCATGTCTATCAAAGCAATCGCACTGGCGACCGCTGCAATCGCCGCAACCGCAACCACCGCCTCTGCAACGAACTATTTTGCGTTCGGCGAAAAGGTCGATCGCAGCTCCGTCATCGAGCTCGGCACAGTGCGCGCCGAGAGCAACGGGGTTGTTGAGCTTTACGACTTCCGGAATGGCGAAATCGGTGCGCTTCTCGGCTCTGAAATGGTGAACGCCGGCGCCAACGGCGACGTGCGTGTGAACGTAGGTATCCCACCACAGAGCGATGTGGTCGCCCTGCTACGGATCGGTGACGACGTCGTCGCCGAGCGTGACTACCGCCTCAACGACTGATCGCATATCCAATGCACATTATCCGGCCGGTGTCGAAACGACGCCGGCCGTTTTCGTTTCCCGCCCCGCTTCGCGTCTTGTGTCCTTATTTGTGACATGGGATGATTTGGCCCAAGAGCAGTGATAACAACCGCAGAACGGTATTCCGAAGGTGTCGGGCACAAAACTTCTCAGCGACGTTTTCGGGTTCAGCGACTTTCGTCCCGGACAAAAGGAAATCGTCGACGCGGTCGTGCGCGGCGAAAACACGCTTGCGATCATGCCGACCGGCGGGGGCAAGTCGCTGTGTTTTCAGCTACCTGCGCTGATGCGCGATGGCGTGACACTGGTGATATCTCCGCTGATTGCGCTGATGCGCGATCAGGTACGCGGGCTGACCGAGGCTGGCGTTCCCGCCGGGGCTCTGACCTCGGGGAATACGCCGGAAGAAACCGAAGCGGTATGGCGCCAGCTGCAAGACGGCACGCTCAAGCTGCTTTACATGGCGCCGGAACGCCTTGCCGCTGGCGGCACCGTAAACATGCTGCGGCGCGCTGGGGTCGGTCTGATCGCGGTCGACGAGGCCCATTGCGTCAGTCAGTGGGGCCACGACTTCCGCCCCGATTATCTGCGGATCGGAGAGTTGCGCGAAGGTTTGGATGTGCCGCTGGCAGCTTTCACCGCCACGGCAGATGCAGAGACCCGCGAAGAGATCGTCGAAAAGCTCTTCCGGGGGGAAACCCCCGCCACCTTCCTGCGAGGCTTCGACCGTCCCAACATTCATCTCGCCTTCGCAGTCAAGGATGGCCCGCGCCGTCAGATACTGGACTTCGCCGCAGCCCGAAAAGGTCAACCGGGGATCGTCTATTGCGGCACCCGCGCCAAGACCGAAACCCTGTCTCGTGCCCTGGCAGAGGCGGGCCATGCCACCTGCCACTATCACGGCGGGATGGAAGGCGAAGATCGGCGGAACGTCGAGCGTCGCTTTCAGCAAGAGGACGGGCTGATCGTCTGCGCGACGGTCGCTTTTGGCATGGGCGTCGACAAGCCCGACATCCGCTGGGTCGCCCATGCCGATATGCCCAAGTCCATCGAAGCCTATTACCAGGAAATCGGTCGCGCGGGCCGCGATGGTGCATCAGCGGAAACACTCACGCTCTTTGGCCCCGACGATATCCGCTATCGCCGTCAGCAGATCGACGAGGGGCTTGCCCCGCCCGAACGCCGCGCGGCGGATCACGGACGCCTGAACGCGCTGATGGGTCTCGCCGAAGCATTGCAATGCCGCAGACAGAACCTGCTGGGCTACTTCGGTGAAACGGCAATGCCTTGCGGTAATTGCGACCTTTGCGACAAGCCGCCAGAGGTTTTTGACGGCACGACGGCTGTGCGCATGGCGCTATCGGCCGTCTTGCGCACTGACGAAAGGTTCGGTGCAGGTCATCTGATCGATATTCTTCTCGGGAATTCCACCGACAAGATTGCTGCGCACGGGCATGATAAGCTACCGACATTCGGTGTGGGCGGGGAACATGACAAACGCCGGTGGCAGGCGATCTTCCGGCAGATGATGGGCCATGACCTGTTGCGTCCCGACCGCGAGAGATATGGCGCCCTGCGCATGACCGAAAAAGCCCGCCCGATCTTGCGCGGCGAGGCAAGCATCGACCTGCGCCGCGATGCGCTCGAGGCGGCGAAAGGCAGCGGCCCGAAGGTTCGGATGCTGGTCAGCGATGAGGACGCACCGCTTCTTGCAGCCCTCAAGGCCAGGCGCCGCGCTCTGGCAGAACAGGCGAACGTGCCGGCCTATATCATCTTCAACGATCGGACACTGATCGAGATGGCTGAAAAACGGCCGACAAATCTCGACGAAATGGCCCGCATAGGTGGCGTTGGTGCAAAGAAGCTGGAGAGTTACGGCAAGGCCTTTCTGCAGGTCATCTCAGGCGAAGTGGAAGATGTGCACCCGATGCGCCGAAAACTGGCCGGACGCGCCGAGGGCGAAGTCTACGACCGGCTGATGGCGGCTCAGGCGGCGTTGGCTCGGGGTCCGCATGGATCGGACAAACCGATGAGTTGCTCTGCCGCGACGCTTGCAAAAGTGGCCCGGATGCGGGACGCGGATCCTGACGATATCGCACGGGTTTTGGGTGATCGCTACGCCGAACGCTTTGGCGCGGCGTTTCTTGAGGTGTTGGAAGATCGCTAGGGCTTTACCGCGTAACATGGTTGACCACTTGCGACCGGCGCATTAGCAGGCGCGTCTCACAACATGGGCAAGGCAATGGCACGCAAACGCAAAGGGCGCGATATTTCGGGGTGGCTGGTTGTGGACAAGCCGGCGGGTGTGACGTCGACCGCGGTGGTAGGCAAGGTGCGCTGGGCGCTGAACGCCAAAAAGGCGGGACATGCGGGTACGCTCGACCCCGCTGCGACCGGGGTGCTTGCCATTGCGCTGGGAGAGGCAACCAAGACGGTGCCTTTCGTCACGGATGCGATGAAGGCTTACGAATTCACCGTACGTCTGGGACAGTCGACCAATACCGACGATGCTGAGGGCGAGATCATCGCCACCTCCGACCTGCGCCCGTCGGACGATGATATCAAGCGTGCACTGGGCGGTTTCGTCGGCGACATCATGCAAGTGCCCCCTCAGTTTTCGGCGGTGAAAGTCGACGGCGAACGCGCCTACAAGAAAGCGCGTGACGGCGAAGAGATGACGCTTGCGGCACGTCCGCTTTGGGTCGAAGAACTACTTTTGATCGCGCGTCCCGACCCCGAACATGTCGTTCTGGAAATGATCTGCGGCAAGGGTGGCTATGTCAGATCCATCGCGCGCGATCTTGGCGAGGTGCTTGGCTGTCACGCCCACGTCCAGACACTGCGGCGCATCTGGTCAGGTCCGTTTGAGGCACGTGACGGGGTATCTTTGGATCAGATCGACGAACTGGCCCATACGCCGGAACTCGAAAACCTGCTCGCCCCGCTCGAAACCGGGTTGGCCGATTTGCCCGAGGTACGCTGCCCGATCGAAAGCGTGGCCAAATTGCGCAACGGGAATCCCGCGCCGGTCATCGCCAGCGGCGTGGATTTCAACGAAGAGGTCTGGGCGTCGTACGATGGACACGCCATCGCCGTCGGTACCTACAGGGGCGGTGAATTGCACCCTTCGCGGGTCTTCGCGGACGCCGGCAAATGATCGTCCGCACCCACACCAAGGGGGATGCGCCCTCGACCGCCATCTATTCGGATTGCGCAGACTACCGCTATGCGCTGACCCGGACGTGGGACGCATCGGGGAAACGGGTACTTTTCGTCATGTTGAACCCTTCCAAGGCAACAGAGGTGCAGAACGACCCGACAGTCGAACGCTGCGAACGGCGGGCACGCGCGCTGGGCTTCGGTGCATTCCGCGTCACCAACATCTTCGCCTGGCGCGAGACCGATCCGCGAAAGATGCGAAAGGCGCAGGATCCGGTCGGGCCGGACAACGACGCACAGATCCTCGCAGGTGTCGCCTGGGCCGATCAGGTCATCGCGGCCTGGGGTACGCATGGCGCGCACCGAGGCCGTGGCGCCGATGTCGAGCGGCTGTTGCGCGCGACGGGCAAACCGCTGTTCTTGCTTGGTCTGAGCAAACAGGGGCACCCAAAGCACCCGCTCTATATCAGCTACACGCAAATACCAGTCGCATGGCCCGCGCCCGTCCAAGCGGCGTTAACCACTCATCCATAATTCGCACCAGCGCCGGTACGGTTCATGATAGCTCAGCGCCAACGGGTCGGGGGCGACTCGCATTCACGGGTGCTAGCATGCTTGCAATCCTCGGGTTGGCAGGGGTGGCCTTCGCGGCCTTTGCGCTGATCGACACAGAATCTGACGCCGCCGAAGACGATGCGGCGAACGACGATGCATCATCACCCCCGCGCGATACCGTCACCCCGCTGGACGAGCTTGTTGCGCCCAGTGACGATGACACGGTGATCTTTTCGGGCAATGAAGACGACACCGTGGTGACCGGCGCGGGCGATGATCACCTCGATGGCGAGGGCGGGGACGACCGTCTGGTCAGTGGCGCGGGTCACGACGTGCTCGAAGGTGGTCGCGGCAACGATATTCTGGAGGGAGAGGCGGGCGCCGATATCCTCAACGGCCATGTCGGCAACGATATCCTGCGTGGCGGGGACGGCGACGACAAACTGAACGGCGGTGAGGGCGCGGACCGGCTTGATGGCGGCAATGGCGATGACTGGGTGCTTGGCTCATTCGGTGACGATGTGCTGATCGGCGGTCAGGGGGCCGACACGCTCCACGGAGGCCTCGGTAATGACATGGTCTTCGATCGCGGCGATATCGCGCGTGACTACATCAACGGCGGAGACGGAAACGACACGCTGATGGGCGACACAGGCGACATCCTCAACGGGGGCACCGGTGCGGATACGTTCTCGCTCATGACCGAGAGCGTCGTGACCATCGAAGATTTCGATAGGGACGAAGACACCATCGAAATCACCTTTACCGGCGACGTACCGATCCTCGCCACGCAGCCAACCGCCGAAGGTGTAACACTTTTCGCCGATGGCGAACCGGTAGCGACGTTTGATAACATCACGAGCCTCGACCTCGAGCGGATCGTGCTTATCGCTGTCTGAGGAAACCCCTTTCCTTTTTGTCGCTTTCCTTCTAAACGCACCCATCCGCGCGGGAATCCCCGCCGGACCCTCCATGGGCCTTTCTGGACGACATCCCGGATCGCGCCATCACCCTTAGTTACGAAGGAGACCCCGATGTCGATTACTGCTGAAGACAAAGCGAAGATTCTCAAGGAATTTGCGACCAAAGAGGGCGACACCGGCTCGCCCGAAGTTCAGGTCGCCATTCTGTCAAGCCGCATCGCGACGCTGACAGAACACTTCAAGACCCACAAGAAAGACAACCACGGTCGCCGTGGTCTGCTCAAGATGGTGGCCCAGCGCCGCAAGCTTCTGGACTACACCAAGTCCAAGGATGAGGATCGCTATCGCGCGCTCATCAAAAAGCTGGGTCTGCGTCGCTGATCGCAAGGCTCTGACCTTTTGGAAAACGCCCGCCATTCGGTGGGCGTTTTTGGTTTTGCCCCTGATATCTGCGATGATCCTTGCGCTTGAATGGTGAAGACCGACAACCTCTGGCCCCAGGCGTAATGCTACACCTTGCGCACGCATCGCAGATGACGCCCTATCACACTGAATTGTCGCCTCGCGTCAGTCGACCCTGTGACAGTGCGACCGACGACCCCCTTTCCAAGTCAACGTTTCTGCGTTATGGCCCGCCCATCTTGGAAGATACGGCGCCCGCATCCCAGCGCCTAAACAAGATACCGGGATGAGGGGGAATTCGCCCCTTACGCAAAAGGCCGTATGGGCCAACTAGGAAAACAAAATGTTCAACGAAGTGAAAAAATCGATCCAGTGGGGCGAGGAAAAGCTGACACTGGAAACGGGCAAGGTTGCCCGCCAGGCCGATGGCACCGTCATCGCGACTCTGGGTGAAACATCGGTCATGGCAAACGTGACTTTTGCCAGACAACAAAAGCCGGGGCAGGACTTCTTTCCGCTGACCGTGCATTATCAAGAGAAATACTATGCGGCCGGTAAGGTACCCGGCGGCTTCTTCAAGCGCGAGGCCCGTCCGACTGAAAAAGAGACGCTGACCGCCCGCCTGATCGACCGTCCGATCCGTCCGCTGTTCGTACCGGGCTTCAAGAACGAAGTTCTGGTCATGTGCACCGTGCTGAGCCACGATATGGTCAACGACCCCGATATGGTCGCGATGATCGCGGCATCCGCCGCGCTGACGATCTCGGGCGCGCCTTTCATGGGGCCGATCGCAGCCTGCCGCGTCGGGTTCGAAGATGGCGAATACATCCTGAACCCTGAAATCGACGACATGCATAACCTGCGCATGAACCCCGAGCAGCGTCTGGACCTTGTCGTCGCCGGCACTAAAGACGCCGTGATGATGGTTGAATCGGAAGCCTACGAGCTGACCGAGGACGAGATGCTGGGCGCCGTGACATTCGCGCACGAGCAGATCCAGCCGGTGGTCGACCTGATCATCGATCTGGCCGAAGACGCTGCCAAGGAACCGTTCCAGTTCGAAGCGCCAGACTATTCCGCACTTTATGATGCCGTAAAAGCTGCGGGCGAAGAAAAGATGCGGGCCGCCTACGCGATCACCGACAAGCAGGAACGCACCACGAGCGTTGCGGCCGTCAAGGAAGAGATCATCGCGGGTCTTACCGAGGAACAGCAGGAAGACGCAAACCTCGGCCCGGCACTGAAAAAGCTGGAATCAGCCGTTCTGCGTGGTGATGTGGTCAAGCATGGCCGCCGTATCGACGGCCGCGCGCTTGATGAGATCCGCCCGATCGTGTCCGAGACAGGCATTCTACCCCGGACCCACGGGTCTGCCCTGTTCACACGCGGTGAAACCCAAGGACTGGTTGTCACCACCCTTGGTACCGGTGACGACGAACAGATGATCGACGCACTGACCGGCATGTATAAATCCAACTTCATGCTGCACTATAACTTCCCGCCGTACTCAGTCGGCGAGGTTGGGCGTGTGTCCGGCCCCGGCCGCCGCGAAATCGGCCACGGCAAGCTGGCATGGCGTGCGCTACAGGCCGTTCTGCCTGCTGCGACGGATTTCCCCTATACAATCCGTGTTGTGTCCGAGATCACTGAATCCAACGGTTCGTCCTCGATGGCATCCGTTTGTGGTGGTTCACTGTCCATGATGGACGCCGGTGTGCCTTTGAAAGCATCGGTTGCCGGTGTGGCAATGGGCCTGGTCATGGAAGAAGACGGGTCTTACGCAATTCTGTCCGACATCCTTGGTGACGAAGACCACCTTGGCGACATGGACTTCAAAGTGGCCGGCACCAAGAACGGCATCACGTCGCTGCAGATGGACATCAAGATTGCAGGCATCACGCCCGATATCATGAAGAAAGCACTCGAGCAGGCGAAAGCCGGACGGATGCATATCCTTGACGAAATGGGCAAGGCACTGACCGGCGCGAACGAGTTCAGTGTCCACGCGCCAAAGATCGAGACGATGACCGTACCCTCGGACAAGATCCGCGAAGTTATCGGTTCCGGCGGCAAGGTTATCCGCGAAATCGTGGAAACTTCGGGCGCCAAGGTCGATATCAATGATGACGGCGTCATCAAGATCGCCTCGAACGATGCTGACGCAATCAAGAAGGCCTACGACATGATCCATTCGATCGTAGCCGAGCCTGAAGAAGGCGTGATCTACAAAGGTACCGTCGTGAAGGTCGTGGACTTTGGTGCTTTCGTGAACTTCTTCGGCAAGCGCGATGGTCTGGTCCACGTCTCGCAAATCGAGAACCGTCGCCTGAACCATCCTTCGGATGTTCTGAAAGAGGGCCAGGAGGTCTGGGTCAAGCTGCTGGGCTTCGACGATCGCGGCAAGGTTCGTCTGGCCATGAAGATGGTCGACCAAGAGACCGGCGAAGAAATCAAGAAAGACGAAGCAGTCGAATAAGGCTGCCCACATTTGTAGACAATCGGGCCCGCAAGCACAGCTTGCGGGCCCAGTTGTTTGGCAGGCTTACAGCGAGGTGCTGAATCCTGTTGCAAAGTGACTGAAATTCCACGGATCCAAAATTCGTAAGCACATTGCCGCTTTCCGTAAGGTCATCTTCGCGCTATCAAATCGAAAATCCATTCTCGAATCGAAATATGAAAGGAACTTTCGATGAATCTACAGCCCCTCACCTTTGCTGCGATTTTTGCTGTCGCGGGTCATACTGCGACCGCTGCAGAAGTCGGCGAGATCTCGGTTGGCCTGGGTGTTACCAGCATGGGTGCATCGATCGAGGCGCAATATGGCGTGGCACCGAACATCGCCGTGCGCGGCATGCTGATGGGCGGTTTCAGCGTCGAGGATGAATTTGAACTCGAAGACGAAATCGTCGACGGCGAGGCCGAATTCGGAGGTGTCGCGGTGGTGGCCGATTACTATCCTTTCGCAAATCCATGGCGCGTCTCCGGCGGTCTGTTCTTTTCGAACTTCTCGCTTTCCGGGACAAGCGATGGAGATAACGCCGAGATCGAATTCGAGCAGGATGTCATACCGATGATCACGACCGGTTTTGACTATGAATTCACGCCGGGCTGGTCGGTCACCGGGGACATCGGCGTCTTGGTGTCGTCTCTGGAGGCGACATCGACCGATACAACCACGGAAGACGACCTGAACGCCGAACTGGAAGATATTCCTGTATTCCCGTTCGTCGGCCTTGCTGTGACCTACACATACTAGGGCGAGGCGGCAAAGAAACGGCCCGCCAGCATCGCTGACGGGCCGTTTGCTTTTTGCGGTATCGCAAAGTTCAACCGGTCAGTTTCGTCGTTCGCAGATAGGGCAACACGGTCGTGAAGTCGCCGAATTTGCTCTTGGCATCTTCATCGCTGACGGTTGCAGGGATAATCACGTCATCGCCCACGTTCCAGTTGGCGGGTGTTGCAACACCTTGCCCTGTCGATGTTTGTAGCCCGTCCAGCGCGCGAAGCACCTCGGCAAAGTTGCGCCCAACCGTCATCGGATAGGTCATCGACAGCTTCAGTTTCTTGTCTGGTCCAATGATGAAGACCGCCCGGACGGTCGCGCTATCAGCAGGCGTGCGGCCGTCGGGCAGATAAGCCTCGGCGGGCAGCATGTCGAAGGCCTTGGAGACCTCCAGTCCGGCATCCGCGATGATGGGAAAGCCGGCAGGCGCACCGCCTACCAGTTCAATATCCGATTTCCACTTCTTGTGATCCTCGACACCGTCGACGCTGACACCGATCACCTTGGTGCCCCGTTTGGCCCATTCATCGGCAAGTTGTGCGACAGCCCCGAATTCCGTCGTGCAAACCGGCGTGAAATCCTTGGGGTGCGAAAACATGATAGCCCAGCTATCGCCGATCCAATCATGCAGCGAGAATTTGCCCTGATCGGTTTCGACCGTCAAATCGGGAATCGTGTCGTTGATACGCAGAGACATGGTGAGACTCCTCTCTTGTTTTGTGCTGTGGTGTATATAGGTCGGGTAACACGACAACACGACGAACACATGTTCCGAAAAAGTGCTTCGCGCCGGGACGGACGGACTTTCTTGAGGGAGAAAACGATGATCGAGAAACGCGACTTCTACATCAACGGTGCTTGGGTTCCGCCAGTCGCGGCCAATGACTTCACGGTCATCGACCCCTCGACCGAGGATGCCTGCGCAACGATCTCTCTCGGGGATCAGGCGGATACGGATGCGGCTGTCGCAGCGGCGTCAGAGGCATTTCCGGCATGGGCGGCGACCGCACCCGAAAAACGGGCGGAATACGTCAGGGGTATCCTTGCCCAATACGAAGCGCGGGTTGAAGAAATGGCCCATGCGATCAGCCTCGAGATGGGCGCGCCGATCGACATGGCAAGATCGAGCCAGGCTCCCTGTATTCCATGGCATCTGACCAATTCTCTGGACGCCCTCAAGGAAATCGAATGGATCCGTCCGCTTGGCCCTCACGCGCCGAATGATCGTATCGCGCTGGAACCCATCGGTGTCGTTGGCCTGATCACACCCTGGAACTGGCCGATGAACCAGGTCACCCTCAAGGTGATCCCGGCGCTATTGGCCGGGTGTACAATGGTCCTGAAGCCCTCGGAAGAGGCGCCGCTCTCGTCGCTACTTTTCGCCGAGTTCGTGCATGATGCAGGCGTGCCCGCAGGTGTGTTCAATCTTGTAAACGGCGATGGCGCAGGCGTCGGCACCCAATTGTCCAAACATCCAGATGTGGCGATGATCAGCTTCACCGGCTCTACCCGCGCGGGCAAGGCGATTTCTGTCGCAGCCGCCGATACCCTCAAGCGCGTCACGCTCGAACTGGGCGGCAAGGGCGCAAATGTCATTTTCGCCGACGCCGATGAAAAGGCCGTCAAGCGTGGCGTGATACACTGCATGAACAATTCGGGTCAGTCGTGCAACGCGCCGACGCGCATGCTGGT
>Ga0207419_1002631_pt1 | contig 11572 bp, 9 predicted proteins | sample ElkSloMetagenome_4_FD_184723 | JGI IMG/M metagenome (GOLD analysis project Ga0207419, IMG submission 184723) | Hot spring microbial communities from Elkhorn Slough, Monterey Bay, USA - MD2A (version 2) | ecosystem: Environmental > Aquatic > Marine > Intertidal zone > Estuary: Microbial mat ... | reverse complement strand
ACCCCCAAACTGACCAGACCAGTCTGGAAGCTAGAAGAAATACTAACACTCCTCTAGCCACTCCGACTTCTTATGGCAACTTGTGCGGGGTGGCTAAGACTTTGGGTCAATTGATTTAGAGTTGAGGATTTGAGCGTTTTTATGGCAAAAAAGCCGATATCGCCACAAATCCAACATCAACTGTCCTAAATCAAGCCAACGCTACCGCAAATACCCAAATCAGGAGTGATTTACCATGTCTCGGAACTTGATCACGGCTGGGATAATTGATCCTCGCCAATTTTCTCTGGATGAAGTACGCCATCAAGTCGCTACATTTCTTAACATTCCCCTCCAGCAAATCGATCGCGTCGAATGCTGGCATCACCAAATCTGGGTCAAGCTAGTGGAATCCCGTGCTATCTTTGTCAGTTATCGCAACTTACCCCTTTGGATTGAGGCTGGATTAGCGGCGATTGGGCGCTGTACCTCTCGTTCCCAGCTTGATGAATTAGGGGAAATCTGCCGCCGTGAACGCGACTGGTATGATCAGCATGACCAACCTGAAGCCGTGCAACCCTGGCGTCAGGCGTGGGCAAAACAGGCTGAATACCTGAGAAACGAGGAAGAACACCTGAAACCCATTCGCGCCCATCAGGAAGCCGGAAGGGATTGGTATGGGGCTTGGGAACGGGTACTCTACTGTTGCCGAGAGTTTAGCCGACTTCAGGGATTAGCCCCAGAAATAAATCAACAAAGTCAGGATTTTCAGGATTTACCTGAGATTATCCAAAAGATGCAGCAATTGTGGCATCAGCGCTGGCAAGAACTATCGGGTGCGATCGCTTAGTTATATCCCCGACTTCTTCAAGAAGTCGGGGATATGCAAAACTAATTTTTTCAAGTACTAGAATAGTATTTATAAATCAGCTTTGCGACCAAGAGAACTTACCCAAGTAAGGAGGAAATCTATGGTTACAGTTGCACAAGCACCCCCCAGTGAACGCGCTCAATTTATTCAGAAAACCTACATGCATCTGGCTGGGGCGGTGGGAGCGTTTATTGCTTTAGAGTTTATACTCTTTCAAACGGGCATAGCCGCCCTATTAACCCAGTTTGTCACGGCAAGTCGGTTTAGCTGGCTGGCGATTCTGGCAGGTTTTGCGGTACTCGGTTGGTTCTCCAGGGAGTTAGCGGCTAAGGCGGATTCGGTCAACACTCAGTACGCTGGATTGGGGATTTACGTTGTTGCGGAAGCCCTGATTTTTGCCCCGATTCTGTACATTGCAGCTTATTTCTCAGATCCCACTGTTATCCCAACGGCGGGAATACTCACCCTTCTCATGTTTGCTGGTTTAACCGCCGTTGCTTTTACTACAGGCAAAGACTTTAGTTTTTTGGGTGGTATCTTAAAAGTTGGTGGATTAGTAGCCTTGGGACTAATTATCTGTAGCGTAATTTTTGGTTTCACCTTGGGCTTATTCTTTTCCGTGGTTATGGTTGCTTTTGCTTCCGCCGCGATTCTCTACGATACTTCTAAGGTGATGCATCATTACTCATCCCATCACTATGTTGCAGCTTCACTAGAATTATTTGCGTCAGTGGCATTGCTATTCTGGTATTTGCTGCGGATTGTGATGGCGCTATCGTCTCGTCGCTAAACCGATTCTATCCTATTACCTGATTCTATAGCTAAGCGTGAGATTACTATTTTAAAAAAATTATTAGTAGTGTCACGCTTACTTTTATCTGATTGGACAAAAAAACAGGAGATAATTGGGGAAAATAAGGAGTTGATACTTGTTAAAATTATTTGGTATAGCGGACAGAATTTAATCCAACCATTTAACCTATTTGAAATTAGCTTTGGCTTTACTTTTTGTTCCCTAAGTTTTTTTCAATTATTCGGATTGCAAGCTGCAAAAGCTCCCATATCGATAAAATTACAAAACTATTTATTATACCTTGAATAAATACAGGTATTGATTGCCATAAACTCTCATTATAAATAAAAATAATTTTAATAATAGCGATTGAAAACAAAATAAAAATATATCTTTTGATCAATTTTTCTTTGATTAAGCGAAGTGGGGAAAGTCGAGCCAATAAAAGAAAAAAGTGATAGATTTTATGCAATAAATTGACAACTCTGGAAATCTGATTTTTATTCCTCCTAATAAACCCTTCTGCGGTTTTGACTATTTTAGGATAAAGAATAAGCACAACAGACAGAAATAGTATGAGAATCAGTAATACTAATTCAAGAGATGTCATAGTTTTAGTAAACTTAAGGCAAAATCTATTTCACATTCAACCGATTGCGGATCAGGGTTTCCGTCATCTGAGCAAGCTGATCTAACTTCTCTTTATTCTCCTGCGCCCGTTTCTCATAGTCTTTCTTCCGGACAATTGCCGCCCGTGCTAAGTCTTCCCGATTTTGTTTCAGCGCTTGAATGGCAACTTTCTGCCAAGCGCTTATCTCCCGCACATCTCGATTATATTGCGGTTGCAGCGTATTCCAAACTCCTTTAATATCGGCTAAGGCTTTCGTTAATAACCGATTAGCTTTCTCGGGATCTTTCTCTTGTAGCGCTCGTTTAATCGGTTCGTATAAGTTCTCAGTATTCATCTGAGTAATAATCGGAATAAAATTTTGAATTTGCGGACTTTTACTGACGCCAGTTTTACACCAGACAGCAAAGTGTTCGCAGTTATTAGATAGCAGGTTATAGCTTCGTTCACCTAAACGACTCTCAGCACGGCGAACGACTACATCCGGAATAAAATGAGTGGGATACTGTTTAACATAGATTTTTCCACCTCTAGCAAATGTCGGTAAAGAGGTGCGTTCAATGGTTTCACTGGGTTTGCGGTAGTGGATAACCGTACCGTCGCCACAGTCAATCCCATAATGTTTGTAGACGCCTTGTCGGTTGAACAATTCTCGATAAGCGTAAATTAGATCGCCTCGTGCCATATTTGCCTTTTGTTATTTGTTTACGTCATTTTTCATTGGTTATACTCGCTGTCGCCAGAAGCAAGCTACGTCATTCGTTCTTTGTTTGATAAATTTCACCGTCAAGAAAAGCGTAAACGAGTGCGGATTGATGTTTCGATGTCCCTCAAGAGAGTAAAATCGAATGGGAAAGCCTATTACACTCCAGAATGAGCCAAATTTCTCCATCAACCTTGACGTCTGCCCCTCTCAACCCGCTTAAGCAACCCACAGACTGGTTTTATGCCTTGTGGAAGTTTTCTCGTCCTCATACGATCATCGGTACTACCCTAAGTGTATTGGCATTGTATGTGATTGCTTTAGCGATTACCGACGGTGCGATCGCACTCTCAAATTTAACTCAACTCCTGGGTACTTGGATATCCTGCTGTTGCGGTAATATCTACATTGTGGGACTCAATCAACTCGAAGATGTGGAAATTGACCAGATTAATAAACCTCATCTTCCCATCGCGGCGGGGGAGTTTTCCAGAGGACAAGCTAAACTGATTGTTACCATAGCTGGACTCTGTGCGCTGCTGTTAGCCCGGATACTGGGAGGATGGTTATTTCTCATGGTTAGCGTCAGTTTAGCCATTGGTACGGCGTATTCCTTACCACCGATTCGGTTGAAGCGGTTTCCCTTTTGGGCTGCACTTTGTATCTTCTCAGTGCGAGGTGCTGTAGTCAATTTAGGACTATTCTTGCATTTTAGCTGGGTATGGCAACAAGGTGAAGCGATGACGCCAACGCCTGCGGTGTGGGGATTGACGTTATTTGTTTTGGTTTTTACTGTCGCGATCGCAATTTTTAAGGATGTCCCGGATATTGATGGAGATAAGTTATACAATATCACCACGTTCACGATTCGACTGGGTAAGCCAGCGGTGTTTAATATCACCCGATGGATTATTACCCTCTGCTATTTGGGTATGATTCTCGGTGGAGTGTTACTGTTTGACGTGGTTAACCCGCTTGTCTTGGGGATAACACACTTGGCGGCTTTAGTTTTGGTTTGGTGGCGTAGTCAGGATGTAGATTTGCAGGATAAAGTCGCGATCGCCAGTTTTTATCAGTTTATCTGGAAGCTGTTCTTTTTGGAATATCTGATGTTTCCCGCCGCTTGTTTGTTAGCCTGAAACACTGATTACACGGATTTATGGGGGAGATTTGGGTGGGAGGTGAGAGGTTAGTTGCACTGATTACACTGAGAGGTTAATTCTCAATCAACAGACGATGATTTGATTGTCAGGAGATTATTTAGTTGTCTATGTCAATCTGTGTTACTTAATCGTTAGTTTCCTGTCGGTTTGATTACAATCTGTGTAATCTGTGTTATGCCATAGTAAGTTTTGTGTCTGTGTCATTAAAATCTGTATAATCTGTGTTTGATTTAAGTTGGATAGCGGCTACAGTCGTTAGTGTCGGTTTAGTAACGGTTATTTTTTTGATGGGTAAGACGATCGCGATCGCGTCGTTGTTTCAAAAGGGGATCGCCCTTTATCAGCAACAGGATTACCCCGAAGCGGAAACGGTGTTTCGTCAAGTTATTCAGAAACAACGCAGTAATGATATGGTGCGCTTACTGCTGGGTAATACACTCCTGGCACAAAATAAATGGGATGAAGCGGTAGCTGTATTCCGGGATCTAATCGCGCGATCGCCAAAAACGGTGGATGGGTATGTCAAGTTAGCCCAAGCGTTGATTGCACAAGGTAAACTAGAGGAAGCAATGTCGGTGGTTCAGCAGTTGATCCAGCGCTATCCTCAGAACACAGAAATTCCTTTTAGCGTCGGTTTAATGCTATCAAATATTAATCGACTAGAGACGCTAATTGAGTCGTATCAGACGTTGAGTCAGCAGTCTCCGGAAAAAGCTATTTTACGTTTAAATCTAGCCAATATCTTGATGATTCAAGAAAATTGGCAGGCGGCTATAGAAGAGTATCGGGAAGCGATTGCCCTCAATATTAAAAAGCCACAAGCGTATTGGTATTTAGGAGATGCGTTGAGACAAAAGGGTCAATTGGATGAAGCCCTAAGCGTCTGGCGACAGGCAATTGTCCGTTATCCTAATGATCAGGAAGCTCAGCTAAGAATTCGACAAGCGCTAAAAGAACAAGGTAAATTTGGATAAAAGGGACCCGAAACCCTATCATGTCTGATCAAGATATCGTTCTCAATGCCAAGACATACAAGTCACTCCAAGCCGAATTAACCGATCTGCGATCGCGTGTGGCGCAATTGGAAGCAGCAAGAATGCCAGAACCGACTCAAGTTGCCCAGCAAAAGGCGCTGTTGGCTGTGGTGACTAAAATTCGGGAATCTCTGGATTTGGAGAGTATCTTTAAATCAACCGCCACCCAAGTGCGTCAACTGCTGAATGCGGATCGAGTGGGGATGTTTCGCTTTGATCCAGAGTCTGGCTGTCGCCGTGGGGAAGTTGTCTCTGAAGATGTAGTGTCGCCGTTTACGTCAGCTATCGCCACCAAAATAGAGGATGACTGTTTCGGCGAAAGACATGCGACTCATTATCAACAGGGGCGGATTTGGGCGGCTGAAGATATTTATGCTCTGAATTTACCTGATTGCCACATTGAAATTTTATCACGTTTCCAAGTTCGAGCCAACTTGGTTGTGCCGTTACTCAAGGGGAATCAGCTTTGGGGGTTGTTGTGTATTCACCAATGTTCCCATCCCCGTCAATGGCGCAGTGATGAAATAGAGTTTGTCCATCAAATTGCCATTCATTTAGGTGTGGCGTTGCAGCAAGCGGAGTTTGTGGCTCAACTGCAGATGCAGTCGGAGTTATTGACGAAAGCGGTTAATCAAGCGGTTGAACGAGAAAAAGCAGTTGCAGCGATTATCGATAAGATTCGGCGATCACTTGATATTAATACCATATTCCAGACGACAACTCAGGAAGCACGGCAGTTGCTGAATGCGGATCGGGTGGCAATTTATCGGTTTAATCCCGATTGGAGTGGTGAATTCGTGGTTGAATCGGTGGCTGAGGGCTGGAAACCGTTAGTCCAAGAGCAATATCAAGATCCCCAGTTATGCCAAAATATTAGTAATTGTAGTATTACATCCTTAGCCAATCCTCAAATTATTGATACCTATCTCCAGCAAACTGAAGGCGGGGACTTTATTAAAGGGGAAGTTTTCCGGGTTTGTCGCGATATTTATACAGCCGGGTTTTCGGATTGCTATATTCAAAGCTTAGAACGCTATCAGGCAAGAGCCTACACAATTATTGCGATTTACAAAGGTAAAAGCCTCTGGGGACTTTTAGCCGCGTTTCAAAATTCAGCCCCGCGATCCTGGGATGAGACAGATATTAATTTTTTGGTGCAAATTAGTGCTCAATTAGGGGTAGCGATTCAACAGGCTGAACTGTTAGGTAAAGCCCAACGGCGATCGGCAGAATTGCAAACCACACTGGAGGCGCAATTACAACAACGGGCGGATGAGTTAGCCCAGGAAGCGGAACGGGAAAGGGCGTTAGCTCAGGTTATTGATAAAATTCGCCAAACCTTAGATTTAAATACGATTTTCCAAACGGCGGCTACAGAAGTCCGGCAATTGTTGGATGTTGAACGAATTGCCATTTATAAATTCCGCGAGGATTATTTCGGCGATTTTATTTTTGAATCGGAAGCAGGAGATTTACCCAAACTGGTGGGGAGTGCTTGGGATGATACCTATTTAAGCGAACATCAAGGGGGTCGATTACGCCAGAATGAAGCGTTTTTTGCTGATGATATCTATCAAGCCAATTTAACCGATTGTCATATTGAAAGCTTAGAATCATTTGGGATTAAATCCTTTGCGGTTGTGGCGTTATTTAAAGGGGAAAAACTATGGGGAATGCTGAGTGCTTTTCAACATAGTAAACCCCGCCATTGGCAAGAACGGGAAGTTAAGTTACTTATGCAAGTGGCAGCCCAATTAGGGGTAGCATTGCAACAGTCGGAATATTTGGAGTTATTGCAAGCGCAAGCCGTCCAGCAAGCCAAGGCTGCTGAACAGGCGCGGGCATTAGCACGGGTGATTGAAAGTATTCGTCAAACGTTAGATATTGATCAGATTTTTAGTACGACGACCCAAGAAGTCCGGCAAATTCTTAACTGCGATCGCGTCGTAGTTTATCGATTCAATTCGGACTGGAGTGGAGATTTTGTCTCTGAATCTGTGGCATCCGGTTGGTCGCCCTTAGTCGGTTATGAGCTGACAAGCGTTTGGTCAGATACCTGTTTACAAAAAAATCAGGGCGGGCGATTTAAAAATCATGAAAATATTGTCGTCAATGATATTTACCAAAGGATTTACTCGACCTGTCATGTCAAGTTGTTAGAGGTATTTCATATCAAAGCTTATTGTTTAAGCCCGGTTTTTGTCGGTGACAAGCTGTGGGGATTATTGGGGGCGTATCAAAACTCCAGTCCCCGTCACTGGGACACCGCAGAAATTAGTTTACTGACACAAGTGAGTAATCAGTTAGGCGTAGCGCTACAACAAGCCGCACTCATGGCTCAACTCAAAGATGCCAAGGAAGCAGCTGATGCAGCGAACCGGGCTAAAAGTGAGTTTTTAGCGAATATGAGTCATGAACTGCGGACTCCCTTGAATGCGATTCTGGGTTTTGCCCAAGTGATGACCCGCGACTCGACGTTAACTCTAACTCAACAGGAGTATTTAGGAATTATTGCTCGCAGTGGTGAACATTTACTCACACTGCTCAATGATGTACTAGAAATGTCTAAAATAGAAGCGGGTCGGATTACACTGAATGAAACCAGTTTTGATCTGTATCGCTTACTCAAAAGTTTAGAAGAAATGCTTCAGCTAAAAGTGGCTTCCAAGGGCTTACAGTTAATCTTTAATTGTGACCCAGAGGTTCCCCAATACGTGCGGACGGATGAGAGTAAGTTACGTCAGGTTTTAATTAATTTATTGGGGAATGCGATTAAATTTACAGATGAAGGGAGTGTCACCTTGCATGTAGAGACGTTGCATGCAACGTCTCTACATGGCACGTCTGGGAACCAATCTGTAGGGGCGAGTTTGACGGATAACGTTACCCCTTTGCACAGACGCGCCATGGCGCGTCTCTACGGGGAACGGGGTATAATTGCCCAATCCCCAATCCCCAATCCCCAATCCCTAATCACCTTTGAAGTCGAAGACACGGGTTCAGGAATTGCCCCAGCCGAACTCGATACCTTGTTTGAAGCCTTTATCCAAACCGAAACTGGGCGCAAATCTCAAGAAGGTACAGGATTAGGTTTACCGATTAGCCAGAAATTTGTCCAACTGATGGGAGGAACCATCGCCGTCAGCAGTGTTTTGGGTCAGGGAACACGGTTTCGGTTTACGATTAAGGTTAGTCCGGCTCAAGCGGCTGATATTGAGAGCCAAGAGTCTAAACGGGTGATTGGTTTAGCCCCCAATCAACCCACCTATCGGATTCTGATTGCTGATGATAAATGGGAAAGTCGGGTATTGCTGGTTAATCTAATCGCACCGATGGGGTTTGAGGTACAGGAAGCGGAAAATGGACAGCAAGCTGTTGAACGTTGTCAGAGTTGGCAACCTCACCTGATTTGGATGGATATGCGGATGCCTGTGATGGATGGTTATGAAGCCACTCGTCGAATTCGCCAATCGTTGCAGGGTCAAGCCACAGTAATTATAGCCTTGACTGCCAGTGTTTTTGATAAACAGCGATCGGTTGTTTTGTCCGCAGGCTGCGACGATTTCGTTAGCAAGCCGTTTCGGGAAGAGGTTATCTTTGAAAAAATGGCGCAACATTTAGGGGTGCGTTATTTGTATGCTGAAGCTGAACCTCTCTCTCTCACATCGCCGGATACGCCGCCAGCACCCTTGCAGGAAACTGCCCTACAAGAGGCGTTGGCACAAATGCCGATTGAATGGCTGGCACAACTGCACAAAGCTGCACTCAGCGCTAGAGAGAAAGTGATGATTCAGCTTATTGCCCAAATTACTGAGGAGCAAACCTCTCTGGCTCAAACCTTAACCCAATGGGTTAACACCCTTTCTTTTGATCGCATAGTGGATTTAACACAGCCCCTCCTTCATGAGTGAACGTCAATCTCAAGCCATCAAGGGAGACATATTAATTGTCGATGATATCCCTGATAATTTACGTATTTTGTTTACCATGCTGGCGAACCAAGGCTATGAAGTTCGTCGGGTTATTAGTGGGAAACAGGCACTGAATGCGGTTAATACTGATCCGCCGGATTTAATTTTGCTAGATATCAAAATGCCGGAAATGGATGGGTATGAAGTTTGTCAATGCTTAAAAGCTGACGAGAAAACCGCCGAAATTCCGGTAATTTTCTTGAGCGCTCTTGATGAAGTCTGGGATAAAGTGAAAGCCTTTGAAGTGGGTGGCGTAGACTATATTACTAAACCCTTTCAACTCGAAGAAGTAATCGCACGGGTTAAAACCCAACTAACTTTACGCCATATTCAACAGCAACTGCAAGCTCAAAACGCCACCCTAGCAGAGGCAAAAGAAGCCGCAGAAGCCGCTAACCGAGCGAAAAGTGAATTCCTGGCAACCATGAGCCATGAAATCCGCACCCCTCTAAATGCGGTGATTGGCTTAACCGGAATTTTAGAGAATACGAAACTGGATACCCACCAACAGGACTTGGTAGAAACGATTCGCCAAAGTGGGGAAACACTACTGATCACAATTAATGATGTGTTAGATTTTGCCAAGATTGAGTCGGGTAAACTAGAACTTGAATTCAAACCCTTTAATCTACGTGACTGTCTGGAAACCGCTGTTGATCTGTTTGCGCCCAAAGCCCTGCAAAAAGGATTGGAATTAACTTATTTTATTGACCCAGAAGTCCCTTCTACTCTGATTGGAGATGTCACCCGCCTGCGCCAAATTCTGATCAATTTGTTGAGTAATGCAATTAAGTTCACTGATGTGGGAGAAGTTAGCGTTTCAGTAAAGGTTGAACATTGCTATGTCACCGATTCGACTCAAAACCAGGATAGCCATACCTCGCCGACTGTTTGCCTTATGTTTTCGGTAAAAGACACGGGCATTGGTATTCCGAAAGACCGTTTTAACCGTTTGTTTCAACGCTTCAGTCAACTGGATTCTTCCACCACTCGCCAGTATGGTGGCACGGGACTAGGTTTAATTATTTCTAAACAATTAAGTGAAATGATGGGGGGAGAAATTTGGGTAGACAGTACCTTGGGTGAGGGGTCTACTTTTTCCTTCTGTGTTGTTTTAAGCGTAGATCAAGATGCGTCTGAACCGAATGTAACAACTCCTCAACCTCAGCTTGCGGGTAAACGAGTTTTAATTATTGATGATAATCCGACAAGTTGCCAAATTTTAACCCAGCAAACCCAATGTTGGGGCATGATTGCCCGAAGTACTCAATCGGGGAATGAAGCCCTGGGTTGGCTCAATCAGAAAGAAGCCTTTGATCTGGCAATTATCGATCGGCAAATGCCAGAAATGAACGGGCTAACTCTGGGTCTGCAAATCCACAATCAACCGGGTTTTAAACAATTGCCTTTGGTATTATTAACGCCTATAGGAAAATTGACGACGAAAACGTCTTTAATTGAGCGTCATTTTGCTGCTTGTTTACCTAAGCCGATTAAACTTGGGCAACTTTATAATACTTTGACTCAAGTTTTAGGAAGGCAAGCTACTGCTATTAAGTCTCAGCCTGATTCACCAAAATCTGGAGATTCACCTCTTGCCCTACAGTTGCCGTTACGGATTCTTTTGGCTGAAGATAATATAGTCAATCAAAAGGTAGAATTGTTGCTGTTAAAACGTTTAGGTTATCAAGCTGATTTGGTTAGTAATGGTCAGGAAGTTCTTGATGCCATCTCCCGTCAATCCTACGATGTAATATTGATGGATGTACAGATGCCAGAAATGGATGGCTTAACCGCTACTCGTTATATTTGCCAAAACTATTCTCAGCGCCCTTGGATTGTGGCTCTAACAGCTAATGCGATGCAGGAAGACCGAGAAACGTGTTTAGAAGCGGGAATGGATGATTATATTAGTAAACCGATTCGCCAAGCCGATTTGATTCGCGTTTTTAAAACGATTCCTTCGCGCCAAGCACCAACACCCTAGTTACAAACGCAAAATTAAATAATCAGTTACACTCTCAATTAAATAGAAAGGGTTTGACAGATACAATCATCCGCTCTAACGGAGTTTTGTTATGTTTGAGAAGCTCATGTCCCCACAACTCATTCGTGTTATCCGAACAGTCTTGTGCCAGAACGTCTCCATTTTCCTCAAAACTCTTGTTGATGTCTCGCTTTAGATTCTCAGGTTCAGATTGCACTCCCAGAATGAATACTCTTTCTTTTAGATTATCTGGAATTTGACTCTGTGCGTAACTCAACCGATTTTCACGGTTATCAAAGTCAATCAGCAACACCATCATTCGTTGCGGAAATTTTCGCATTGTCGGCACATAATCATTGATGAATTGTTCCACAGTTCTTTGCCAACCACCAGCGGGTGGCAGGACTTGAATAGCACGAGCATTAAGGTTGGGAGATTGAATA
>Ga0207419_1002630_pt1 | contig 11592 bp, 8 predicted proteins | sample ElkSloMetagenome_4_FD_184723 | JGI IMG/M metagenome (GOLD analysis project Ga0207419, IMG submission 184723) | Hot spring microbial communities from Elkhorn Slough, Monterey Bay, USA - MD2A (version 2) | ecosystem: Environmental > Aquatic > Marine > Intertidal zone > Estuary: Microbial mat ... | reverse complement strand
CGCCGGACTGGCGTGCGGTTGATTCCTGTGACCAGGCCGAGCAGGTGCTGGACGATTTGCAGCCCCCTTTATTCGTCAAGCCAGCTCGCGAAGGCTCCAGTGTGGGCATGACGCGCGTGCTTGAACGCGGTCAGCTGAGGCGCGCCATCGAGCGCGGGCTCGAGCATGATCGAGTGGTACTGGTCGAGCGCATGATCGAGGGGCATGAATACACGGCTGCATTGATTGAAGGGCAGGCTCTGCCGCTGATCCGGATCCAGACACCGCGGGAATTCTACGATTACGATGCCAAGTATCAGGCACATGACACCCAGTATCACTGCCCCTGCGGTCTGCCGGAAGATCAGGAGAGTCAGCTTCAGGCGCTGGCAGTTCAGGCTTTTGAAATGCTCGGCTGTTCAGGCTGGGGTCGGGTGGACTTCATGCTCGACGGTCAACATCAGCCCTGGCTGCTTGAAGCCAATACAGTGCCCGGTATGACCAATACTTCGCTCGTGCCGATGGCCGCAAAAGCGGCAGGCATCTCATTCCCGCAACTGGTCGAGTGCATTCTGCAGACCAGCATGAACGCGGAGGAGATCGCAGCATGAAGATCATGATCTGGTCAATTGCCGGGCTATTGCTGATTACCGCAGCCGGTCTATCCATCTGGACCTTCGGCGGCCTGAACAAGGCAGAACAGTGGCCGATTCGCTGGCTTGAAGTGGCTGGTGAACTGGACCGAACCACGGCCGAGCAAGTGCGCGCAGCGGTTGCGCAAGAGGCCGCGCTTGGGTTCTTCGCTGTAGATATCGAACGGGCGCGCAACGCGATCGAGCGCCTGCCCTGGGTCGAGCGGGTCTACATCAGTCGACATTGGCCGGACGCGCTCGAAATTACCGTGGTCGAGCATCGTGTAGTCGCACGCTGGAATCAGACCGGTCTGATGAGTGCAAACGGTGCCGTGTTCGATGTCGCCGGCACTGCTGGCATGCAGGGTCTGGTGGATCTCAAGGGACCGGAAAGTCGTCAACAGGATGTGTTTCAGACCTGGCAGCAGCTTCGAATGGAACTGGTTCAGTCCGGTCTGGACCTGAATCAATTGGTGCTGGACCCGCGCGGTGCCTGGTCGTTGCGGCTGGACAGTGGGCAATTGCTGCTGCTGGGCCGCGAACAGATTCAGCACAGGCTGAAGCGGTTCCTGGCCGTTCATCGGCAGTTGGTCAACATGAACAGCATTGCACGAATTGATCTGCGCTACCCGAACGGCCTCGCCATAACGCCCGTCAAACCGCCGGTAGAACAGCCGGCGAATGCCGGCGAAACCGCATTGCAGTCGGCGCCATGGCCTGGGCATGTATCGGAATTCGGGAGCCGTCTTGTCAAGTCGCAGGATCGTGATCCAGCAAAAGAGGAAGAACATGGCTAGAAAGCCGGATAAATCATTGGTTGTAGGGCTGGACATCGGTACCAGCAAGATCGTTGCGATCGTGGGTGAAATCCAGGCCGACGGGTCGGTGGAAGTGATCGGGCTTGGTTCCCATTCTTCGCGCGGTCTGAAACGCGGCATGGTGGTCGACATCGAATCGACCGAGCAATCGATCCAACGCGCGGTCGAGGAAGCCGAGTTGATGGCGGATTGCGAAATTCACTCGGTGTTTGCCGGGATTTCCGGCACGCACGTCAACTCACGTGACTCGCATGGCGCGGTCGCGATCCGCGATACCGAGGTCGACGATGCCGATGTCGAACGCGTACTGGAATCGGCCCGGGCCGTGGCCATCCCGGCTGACCAGCGAATTCTGCATGTGCTGCCGAAGGGCTACATGATCGATTCAACCGATGGCATCCGGCAGCCGATCGGCATGTCCGGCGTGCGGCTGGAGGTTCAGGTCCACTTGGTTACCGCGGCGGTCAGTGCGGTTCAGAACGTGACCAAATGTGTGGCCCGCTGCGGATTGCAGGTTGACGACCTGATTCTTCATCAACTCGCGTCCAGTGAGTCGGTGTTGTCCGACGATGAGAAAGAACTCGGCATCGGCCTGATCGACATCGGTGCCGGCACTACGGACATCGCCGTATTCTCCGAGGGTGCGATCCAGCACACCGCCTGCATTCCCATTGCCGGTGACCTTGTGACCAGTGATATTGCGGTCGCGCTACGCACCCCGACCCAGCACGCTGAAGAAATCAAGATCAAGTACGCCTGTGCACTGGAGCAGCTGGCAACCAGCGAAGAAACCATCCAGGTGCCAAGCGTCGGCGATCGACCACCACGACGACTGGAGCGCCAGACGCTGGCCCAGGTGGTCGAAGCGCGCTATCGCGAATTGTTCCACCATGTGCAGAAACAACTACGCCAGTCCGGCTGCGAAAACCTGATCCCTGCTGGCCTGGTGCTGACTGGCGGCGGTGCGCGGATGGAAGGCGTGGTCGAGCTGGCCGAAGAAATCATGCATATGCCGGTTCGACTCGGTGCCCCGCAGCACGTGCAGGGCCTGTCGGAAGTCGTCAATAACCCGATTCATGCCACCGGCGTTGGTTTGCTGCTGCGCGGCAGCAAGCTGGATCGTCCGCGTGGTGGTGGCCTCGGCCGAGGTCATTCCGGCGGCTTGTTGAGCCGCTTCAAAAACTGGTTCCAGGGTGAATTCTGATGCGCTGGAGCTCAATCCAACAACAATTCATTTTCAGTTCAGCCCGGAAGCGGCGCAAAGCATCCGTCAAGAAGGTGCGCGCCGTATTCCTTTGTTCTGAATTTTTCTCTAACGGCGAGTAACAGGAGAACTACATCATGGCTTTTGAATTAATCGAGAATTACACACCGAGTGCGACCATCAAGGTGCTTGGCATCGGCGGGGGCGGCGGTAATGCCGTCAACCAGATGGTCGAAGCCAACATCGACGGGGTCGAGTTTGTCTCAGTCAATACTGATGCCCAGGCGTTGAAGAGCTTCAAGGGCAAGACCACGCTGCAGATCGGATCGAGCGTCACCAAGGGCCTGGGTGCCGGCGCCAATCCCGAAGTGGGTCGTCAAGCAGCGCTCGAAGATCGTGATCGAATCTGCGAAATGCTGGAAGGCTGCGACATGGTTTTCGTGACTGCCGGTATGGGTGGCGGGACCGGTACCGGGGCGGCACCCGTAGTTGCACAAACGGCCAAGGAAATGGGCGTGCTGACGGTCGCTGTCGTGACCCGTCCGTTTCCGTTCGAGGGCCAGCGTCGCTCTGGCGTTGCTCAGCAGGGCATTGACGAACTGGGTCATCACGTCGATTCGTTGATCACGATTCCGAATTCAAAACTGCTCAGCGTGCTTGGTCCCGACATTACACTGCTGAATGCCTTCAAGGCAGCCAACCAGGTGCTGTCAGGTGCAGTCCAGGGTATTGCCGAGTTGATTACACGACCTGGCTTGATCAACGTCGACTTTGCCGATGTGCGCACCGTGATGTCTGAAATGGGCATGGCCATGATGGGATCCGGCTGCGCAACGGGCCAGGATCGCGCCCTGATGGCGGCCCAGTCGGCCATTGGCTCACCGCTGCTGGAAGACGTGAATCTGGCCGGTGCCTGCGGCATTCTGGTCAACGTGACGGCCGGGATGAATCTGTCGATGCGCGAATTCGAAGAGGTCGGTACGACCATCGCTGACTTGGCCAGCGAAGATGCCACGGTCGTGATGGGCACGGTGATCGAGCCGGATATGAATGACGAAATCCGCGTAACCGTCGTTGCGACCGGACTCGGCCATAAAAGGAACATTGAAAAGGAAAAGCCGATGCAGTTGATCAGGACCGGCACGGACGATCGTCCGGTATTTGCCGAAGATGATGAGCCTGAGTCGAATGAGCCTAATCGTCGGCCAGGGCGTCGGTCCGAGCGCGCGACCGATGTCGAGCAGACTGAGTTTCAATATCTGGACATTCCGGCTTTTCTACGCAATCAGGCTGATTGATCGTATCAATTCGTGTTGCTCATCCCGCTTTGATGACTCGCCGCGTCATCGCGGGATGAGCGACATTCCAGCGTAATAACCAGCGTAATAAAATTGACATAAAGGGCTGGTTTTTGAAGAATGTGCTAGTATTGAAAGGTTATTGATCAGTAAATATTGCCGTGATTAAACAACGTACACTCAAAAACGTCATCCGCGCGACCGGTGTCGGTATGCACAACGGGGAAAAGGTCGTGATGACCCTTCGCCCTGCACCGGTCGACACAGGTATCGTCTTTCGACGGATCGATCTGGATCCCGTGTTCGAAATCAAGGCGGAGCCCCATCACGTGGGCGACACTGCACTGTCAACCACCCTGGTCGGCACGGATGGTACGCGCGTTGCAACGATCGAGCATCTGGTATCGGCTTTGGCAGGACTCGGCATCGACAACGTGTTTGTTGATCTGACGGCCTCAGAAGTGCCGATCATGGACGGCAGTGCCGGCCCATTCGTATTTCTGATTCAGTCTGCAGGCATTGCCGAGCAGAACAAGGCCAAGCGTTTCGTCCGAATCAAGAAACCAGTTGAATTGGTCGATGGCGACCGCTGGGTTCGGTTTGAGCCGTTCGATGGCTTCCGTGTATCGTTTCAGATTGAATTTGACCATCCGGTGTTCAAGGACCGTACATGTCGTGCCGATCTGGATTTTTCCACGACCTCGTATTTAAAAGAAGTCGCGCGCGCCCGTACGTTCGGCTTCATGCGCGATATTGAATATCTGCGCCAACGTAATCTGGTTCTGGGCGGCAGCCTCGACAATGCGGTCGTCGTCGACGATTACCGCGTGCTCAACAGCGATGGATTGCGCTATGAGGACGAATTCGTCAAGCACAAGATGCTGGATGCCATTGGCGATCTGTATTTGCTGGGCGCCAGCCCGATCGGTTGGTTCAGTGGTCACAAATCCGGCCATGAATTGAATAATCAGCTGCTACGAAAGGTATTGGCCGATGAATCTGCCTGGGAGGACGTGACGCTCGAAGAAAATGCCAACGCACCCATTTCTTTCTTGCAGCCGGCTCAGGCAGTTTGACGACTGCACAACCAGTCCAGCTGGCGACCCATTCAGACGCACGATAGCTGACAATTTGACCGGGTCTCCCGGCGACGCAGTGTCCGCACTATTTTGTAGCTTGAACTAGCGACGGTGTGATCCAGCGCTTTTGTCTGCTCTATTTATTCGTTCTTTGTCACCTGGCTCGTTATTCCCGCATTGGCATCGCCGAAAGAAAGAACTGAATCGACCAAGTATTTTCGGTTGACCAGTAGCCGAATTTCGGAACCGGGGCTGTGGGCACAGTGTGGCCACGGTGGTAGCGATGAAGTGTTTTACAGATCGCCACGAATCAGTCGGAACGAATCATTTGATACAAAAATCTCGCTTCGACGGATCGGTACGGGCCACAAGGCTGCAGCCTCGTTGACCATCGTGTCGGCCCACAGCCGCGCCTGCGTTGCCCAAGCGGGCGATTCAGCACCGATCATCAGGCAGTCTCCTTCAATACAGGCAATGCGGACATGCGGTCGTACGCTGTCCGGCAGCGACTGCACCACGCGTTCATTCAGCGCCTGGAAAGCCTGGGCTTGTCGGACAGCGCCGCCAAGGCCCTGGCTCGTGGCGGCGACATGAGAAACGGTGCGAGACTTGTTGGCTGGTTTTTGCTCAGTCATTTGCGAACGTGGGTTGAATCCTGGATACTCGAATTTACGTGATTCTGCGACCTGGTACAAGCATGATACTGAACGCTGCGTTCCGATAAAATAGAGCATTGAGCCGCTTGGCTTGAGCCACAACACATTCTGGCAATCAGGCCCAGCTGCTTGATACCGTGCCAGTCAGCCCCAAGCTGGTAGAACAGCACAGTCCTGAAAAATCAAGTGAATTCACGATGCTAAAAAGTCTGATCACCCGCGTTATCGGCAGTCGTAATGAGCGACTGCTGAAGCAACTGCAAAAACACGTTGACCAAATCAATGAGCTCGAGGCCGATACCAAGGAGCTCAGTGATGAGGCGCTGCGCGGGAAAACAGTCGAGTTTCGGCAGCGTTTCGAAGCTGGAGAAACACTCGATGACCTGTTGCCAGAGGCTTTTGCCGTCTGTCGTGAGGCCTCGGTACGAACATTGGGAATGCGTCATTTCGACGCCCAGTTAATCGGCGGCATGGTGCTTCACCAGGGCAAGATTGCTGAAATGAAAACCGGTGAGGGTAAAACGCTGGTCGCGACGCTTGCGGTATATCTGAACGCCATTGCTGATCAGGGCGTGCATGTCATTACCGTCAACGACTACCTGGCCCGGCGAGACGCGGATTGGATGGGGCCGATTTATCATGCCCTGGATCTGAGCGTCGGTGTTTCGGTACCGGGCATGTCGGCCGCCGCCAAGCGAGCCGCATATGCCTGCGACATTACTTACGGCACCAACAACGAATTCGGATTCGATTACCTGCGCGACAACATGGCCTTCTCGAAGGATCAGAAAGTCCAGCGCGGCCAGCATTTCGCCATCGTCGATGAGGTCGACTCGATCCTGATTGACGAGGCGCGAACGCCCTTGATCATTTCGGGCCCTGCCGACGAGGGTCCAGAGCTGTACGTCAAGATCAACCGCATCGTTCCGAAGATGACGCCCCAGGAAGAGGAGGACGGTCCGGGTGATTTTTCAATTGACGAAAAATCCAAGCAGGTACATTTGAGTGAAGAGGGCATGGCGCACGTCGAGCAACTGCTGACTGAGGTGGACCTGCTGAAGCCTGAAGACAGTCTGTACGATGCGCAGAATCTGAATCTGACCCATACCCTGAACGCCTGTCTGCGGGCGCATCATCTGTTCAATCGCGATGTCGATTACATCGTGAACGATGGTGAAGTGGTGATTGTCGATGAATTTACTGGCCGCACGATGCCGGGTCGGCGCTGGTCGGATGGTTTGCATCAGGCCGTCGAGGCCAAGGAAGGCGTACCGATTCAGCGCGAGAACCAGACGCTGGCCTCGATTACCTTCCAGAATTATTTCCGCCTGTACGAAAAGTTGTCCGGCATGACCGGTACTGCTGATACCGAAGCCTATGAGTTCCAGACCATCTACGGTCTCGAGGTCGTGGTCATACCGACCAACAAGCCGATGCAGCGTATCGACAACCCCGACCTGGTGTTCAAGAGCACGATGGAAAAATTCGATGCCGTCATCGATGACATCAAGCAGTGCAGCGCGGCAGGCCAGCCGACGTTGGTGGGTACAACGTCCATCGAAACCTCGGAACTACTGGCAAAGGCGCTGAAGAAAGCCGGTATCAAGCATGAAGTGCTGAACGCAAAGCAGCATGAGCGCGAAGCCCACATCATTGCCCAGGCCGGCAGGCCGGGTGCGGTCACCATTGCCACCAATATGGCCGGTCGAGGCACCGATATTGTTCTGGGCGGCAGCCTGGAAGTCGAACTGGCCGAGGCTGGCGATTCGCCCGACGAAGCAAACAGGAAAAAAATCAAGGCGGACTGGCAGCAGCGTCACGATCAAGTCATCGAAGCGGGCGGTCTTCACATTATCGGCACCGAGCGACATGAATCGCGCCGTATCGACAACCAGCTGCGCGGGCGATCCGGTCGTCAGGGTGACCCGGGTTCCAGCCGGTTCTACCTGTCGCTGGAAGATAACCTGATGCGCATCTTTGCGCCGGATCGCATGGGCGGCATGATGCAGAAGCTGGTCGGCGAGGGTGAAGCCATCGAACATCCCTGGGTCACAAAGGCCATCGAGAACGCACAGCGCAAGGTTGAGGCACATAACTTCGACATGCGCAAGAACCTGCTTGATTTCGATGACGTGGCGAACGATCAACGTCGCGTCATTTATGCACAGCGCAATGAGCTCATGCAGTCCGATGACGTGCATGAGTTGGTTGAGGATCTGCGCGATGAAGCCTTTGTCGACCTGATTGATCGCTACATTCCGCCCGATTCCATCGACGAAATGTGGGATCCGGACGGGCTCGAGAAAGCGCTGGAGGCTGAGTTCGGCATCGAAATTCCGATTCGGCAGTGGCTGGATGAAGACGATGATCTGGCTGAAGAAGCACTGCGCAAGCGCATTATGGAAAAGGTCGATGCCCATTTCGATACGAAAATGGAACAGACCGGTCGCGAGGTCATGTTGCAGTTCGAAAAAGCCGTCATGCTGAACGTGCTCGACCAGCAGTGGAAAGACCACTTGGCCAACATGGACTACCTGAGAAAGGGTATACACCTGCGCGGTTTTGCTCAGAAAAAACCGCAGCAGGAGTACAAGCGTGAAGGGTTCGAAATGTTTACCGACATGCTGGCTCGGATGCGTCACGAAGTCATCAAGATTCTGGCGCGGGTGCAGGTCAAGTCCGAGCAGGACGTCCAGGCGGTCGACGAGCAGCGTCGTCGCGAAGCGCCGATGGAGTTCCAGCACCGCGAAGCTGCAGGCATGAGCAATCCGCAGGCTGGCGGACCCGCACAAGGTGCCAGCGGCCAGGGCAACCCGGCCGAGTCGGTTGAAACCTTCGTCCGAGAAGGCCGCAAGATTGGTCGCAATGAGCCGTGCCCGTGTGGTTCAGGCAAGAAGTACAAGCAATGCCATGGCAAGCCGGATTAACGATCGGGTTTTGTTCTCCGGCCGGTGTTTCAGCCTTCGTAGTCCGCTGGGCTGGGGCTGCAGAAACACCTCGGTTTAATTCTGGGCTTGGGTTTCAGCCCCGCCTGTCAGATCCGGCTATAGCGATCGCTGCTGGAGGCGATCAATAGAAGAAAAACAGGTCCGCGATTGCGCCATCGCTGACTAACACCAACCAACCGGCCGCCGCCAGAAATGGCCCGAAGGCGATCGGTACTTCGCGGCCCAGTCGCTTGGCTACGATCAAGCCAATTCCGATGCCGGCACCGACCAGTGATGCAAGCAGGATCACGCTGGGCAGTACCTGCCAGCCAAACCAGGCGCCGATGGCCGATAGCAATTTGAAATCGCCGTAGCCCATGCCTTCCTTGCCGGTTGCAAGCCGGAACAGATGAAACACCAGCCACAGGACCAGATAGCCGGCCACGGCGCCAATAACGGCAGACTCCAGATCGGTAAAAAGGCCCATCGACAGGTTCAGCAGCAAGCCAATCCAGACCAGGGGCAGCGTCAATTGATCAGGCAGGAGCTTGTGGTCCAGATCGATACCAGCGCCTGCGATCAGGGTCCAGGTCAACAACAGCCCCGCCATGCCTGCAGGCGTGGGGCCGAGTTGCACCACAACCACCAGGGAAAGAATGGCGGTCAGCAGTTCGACGGCTGGATAACGAATCGAAATGGACGTACCACAGTTTCGGCACTGTCCGCGTAGCATCAGCCAGCTGATGACCGGGATGTTGTCGTACCAGGCGATCTTGACGTTGCACTTGGGGCAATGCGAACGGCCGGTTGCCACGCCAGGCGGCTGTTCGGTGGCATTACCTTCATCCAGGCCCAGCAATTCCCGACACTGACACTTCCAATCGTGCATCATCCGGTTCGGTAAACGGAGAATGACGACGTTGAGAAAACTCCCGACCAGCAAACTCAGCACGAGGACCCCGCCGTAGAGTACGGCAGGGTTCAGCGATTCGAGTGAATCCATTGTTTACACAACAGAAGCGATCTGGAAGATCGGAAGATACATGGCAATCACAATGGTACCGATGATGGTTCCGACCAGAACGATAATGAACGGCTCGAGCAGACTGGATAGCGCATCGACCGTATTATTGACCTCTTCCTCGTAGAAATCAGCCACCTTCAGCAGCATGGCGTCGAGTGAGCCGGCTTCCTCACCGATGGCCGTCATCTGAACCACCATCGGAGGAAACAAGCCGGTTTGCTGCATGGCCAACTGCATCTGATGACCGGTTGCCACATCTTCGCGGATCTGATCCGTTGCGTTGGAATAGACGATATTACCGGTAGCGCCTGCCACGGTTTTCAGCGCGTCAACCAGCGGCACGCCAGCCGCAAAGGTTGTGGCTAATGTACGCGCAAATCGAGAAAGCGCGGCTTTCTCCAATACATCGCCGATCACCGGGATTTTCAGACTGATTCGATCGAGGAAATGAGCAAAGGATTTGCTTCGCTTTTTCAGCGCAATCAATCCAACAATGCTGCCAATCACGGCCACCAGCACAAGAAACCCATATTGTTGCAGCGTGTTGGACAGGTTGACAATCAATTGAGTAAATGCCGGCAGATCGGCACCGAAACTTTCGAAGATCGAGTCGAACTGAGGAATAACGAAAATCAGCAGGATTGCAGTCACGATAATGGCTACCGCCACGACTGTTGCAGGATAGAACAATGCTTTCTTGATTTTTCCCTTGATCGATTCGATGCGCTCCTTGTAGGTCGCAATGTTCTCCAGGACCTGGTCCAGCACACCGGCGCTTTCGCCTGATGCAACCAGGTTCACGTAGAGTTCGTCAAAATAGACAGGATGCTTGCTGAGCGCTTCGGCCAGCGTGGCACCCGACTCGACATCGACTCGAATCGTATTGATCAGCTTTTGCAGGCGCGGGTTTTCGGCCGCCGCCCCAATAATCGTGAAGGCCTGGACCAGTGGGATACCCGCATTCAACATGGTTGCCAGCTGGCGCGTAAAGACGGCAATGTCTTTTGGCGAGATGCGCTTACCGGCGCTACCGAACAGCGCTTTCGGTTTTTTCCGGATGCGGGAAGGGGTGATGCCCTGCATCCTCAGCTCAGCCTTGATCAACTGCTGGCTCTTGGCCGAGCGCTCGCCCTTCAGGACTTTACCGCGCTTGTCTTTACCTTCCCATAAAAAGACTTCCAACTCATCGCGGGTCGTCGCCATACTGTTCTCCTGTTTTCAGGTCAGTGCCCTAACTACCTGATGTATTTTCACGCAATCGGGCCGAGATTACAACGCCCCCGAGCGCTTGATTTGAAGCCTGTTTCTGCAGCGAATTCACAGTTTCGCGCTCAAGACACGGCCTGATTCATCTGTTGGGTCAAGTGCTCTGCGGCTGCAGGTGCAATGCCAAGGCCATTTCTGAACCCTCCCGATTGTAACCAAAGGCCGTGGTTCAGATCATGCGGGCCGCAGACTGGCTCGTCGCCGCGGATGCCGGGGCGCAAACCGGACCAATGCAACTCAATGCAGTCTGGCTCGAGCGCGGGAAGCAATTGTTGCGCCATTTCGGCCAGCTGCTGAAAGCCGGTGTGGCTCGGACGGCGATCAATGCCGACCGATTCGACGGTGGCTCCGGCCAGGATGCGCCCATCCTGTCTGGGAATCAAGTAGCCTGCCGGCGTGTTGATGATATGGTTCAGCAACGCCGGTTGGGGCCTGTACAGCAGCATCTGGCCGCGAATGGCCTCGATACCCAATCGATCGAGCCCGGAACGTAGCAGAATCCGATCGGTCCACGCGCCGCAAGCAAGCACGACGTGGCGTGCCGGAATCGTATCACCCCGCACGGTGCGTACACCTTGCACTCGTTTGTGGCTGAGCAGCACACGCTCGACGGCTGTGTGTTCAAGCAGGTCGATCGGCTGATGGTCGAGCCATGCGCGAAACGCACTGGCCAATCGGGGGTTGCGGACCTGGGTGACGTCCGGCAGCA
>Ga0207419_1002629_pt1 | contig 11595 bp, 10 predicted proteins | sample ElkSloMetagenome_4_FD_184723 | JGI IMG/M metagenome (GOLD analysis project Ga0207419, IMG submission 184723) | Hot spring microbial communities from Elkhorn Slough, Monterey Bay, USA - MD2A (version 2) | ecosystem: Environmental > Aquatic > Marine > Intertidal zone > Estuary: Microbial mat ... | reverse complement strand
GGACTCGCCACATCCATCTCACGTTGTGATCTGGCTGGGGCTCGAACCCAGGACCCTCTCCTTAAAAGGGAGATGCTCTACCAACTGAGCTACCAGATCGTTATTTCAAAGTACTAAGTACCCTACTTTTTTGAGGGTGCAAATATACTATCTAAATTTAATTTATCAAGTTTAAGCTCTTTTTATTTTTAACAATTTTTAATTTTGTCAAATCAAAAAAACACGGATGATAGTTTTATTAGGATATATGGGCTCTGGAAAAAGTTCTGTTGCAGAATTTTTAGCGAAAAATAAGGGGTTTAGACATTTAGATTTGGATAAATATATTGAGGCAAAGGAGGATTTATCCGTATCCAAAATTTTCGATAAGAAAGGAGAAATATATTTCAGAAAAATTGAAACTAAATATTTGATTGAATTATTACATCATAATTCAATTGATGTGCTTTCGGTAGGTGGCGGTACACCATGTTACGCCGACAATATGAAACTAATAAATGATTTTGCGTCACACAGTTATTATCTCAAAATAGATCTTGATGTGTTAACTAAAAGATTATTCAAAATAAGGTCAAATAGGCCTTTGATCAGTCATTTTGAAGAAGAAAATCAACTATTAGATTTTGTCAGAAAGCATCTTTTCGAAAGAGAATTTTACTATCGGCAAGCTAAGCGTGTTCTGAATGTATCGGCATTAAGTGTAGCTCAAATTGCAGAAACCATCATAGCTGAAAATTAAATTAGTTCTGCTTTTGAGTCCTTGCCAAATGTTACTTTTACAGTTTCATGTAGAGAGGTTGATAAAGAAATACCTTTAAAATCAGCTTTTATGGGGAATCTTTTATGGCTTCTGTCAATTAATACCGCAGTCTTTAAAATTTTTAAGTCAGTTTCCAAAAGATGTTTTACAGCGTAAATAAGTGTATTTCCAGTATTCAGCACATCATCTGCTAGAATAAAACTTTGGTTCTGGTATTCATCAGCTTTCAAAGAGATAGACGGAACATCCTGAGGTTGTTTTTTATTGATGTTGATTTTACAGATTTTAGGCTCTACGTCACTTACATTTTTTATAGTTTCCACCAGTTTTTCTGCAAATACATATCCATTATTGGCTATACCTGCAATTATAAGCTCAGAACTTTTATCATAAACCTCTAGAATTTGAAAAGCAATGCGCATAATCTTTTGTTTGATTTGCTTGTTGTCTAGAATTAGGGTTTTATTCTCCATGTTTTTAAAAATTCAAAATAAATAGTTTCGAGTTATTGAAATTTTAATTTTTTTAATAAAAATTAGAAAGTCTATAAAAATTGATCGAATATTTAAATTATAGGCTGTTTGAATTGTAAAAATAAATATTTAATCGATATTTAGCCCTTTATTTTAATCTATAAATTGAAAGATTTTGTGTGGAATTGTTTGTGCTTTTGATATAAAGCAAAAGGTAGAAAAGTTGAGGCCTCGTATATTAGAAATGTCGAAATCCCTTAGACATCGTGGCCCGGATTGGAGTGGAATTTATAATGATGAAAGAGCAATTTTAGCTCACGAAAGATTGGCTATTGTTGATCCGACTTCTGGTAAACAACCCATATTTAATAAAGATAAAACTCTTATCCTAGCCGCCAATGGCGAAATATATAATCATAAGGAACTTAGAAGTGAAGTCGAAGATTACGAATTTACCACAAATTCTGATTGTGAAATAATATTAGCCCTTTACAATAAGTTTGGAAATGAATTTATTAATAAACTAAACGGCATTTTTGGATTTGCACTATATGATAAAGAAGAGGATACTTTTTTAATTGCCAGAGATCATATGGGAATTATACCATTATACGTTGGTCGAGATGAGCATGGTACATTGTTTGTCGCGTCAGAACTAAAAGCCTTAGAGGGAAAATGCAATAAAATTGAATCATTTCCTCCCGGACATTTTTTATCCAATGACTCGGACGAATTTCAAAGATGGTATAAGCCGACATGGAGAAATTATGAAGATGTCGAGAACAACGAGACCAGTATAGAAAAATTAAGAGAAGCCCTGGATGCCGCTGTTCACAGACAACTTATGAGTGACGTGCCTTATGGTGTTTTACTTTCTGGAGGTTTAGATTCTTCAATTACATCAGCTTTAGCTAAAAAGTATGCTGAAAAAAGGGTAGAAGAACACGACCAGACAGGAGCTTGGTGGCCAAAATTACACTCTTTTGCAACTGGCCTTGAAGGCTCACCAGACCTTAAAGCTGCAAAACTTGTTGCCGACCACTTAGATACGGTTCATCACGAAATAATATTTACCATTCAGGAAGGACTTGATGCTATAAAAGATGTTATTTACCATTTAGAAACTTATGATGTGACTACGGTAAGAGCTTCAACTCCCATGTTTTTGATGGCTCGAGCTATCAAAGCAATGGGTATAAAAATGGTTTTATCCGGAGAAGGTTCAGATGAATTATTTGGTGGTTATTTATATTTTCATAAAGCGCCAAACGCCAAAGCTTTTCATGAGGAAACCGTAAGAAAATTAGATAAATTATACTTATACGATTGTCTTAGAGCCAACAAATCCCTTGCAGCCTGGGGAATTGAAGGTCGTGTACCCTTTTTGGATAAAGAATTTATAGACGTCGCAATGTCAATCAACCCCGAAGATAAAATGATAAAAGATGGTCGAATTGAAAAATGGGCATTGAGAAAAGCTTTTGAAGACATGTTGCCAACCGAAGTTGCCTGGAGACAAAAAGAACAATTCTCTGATGGCGTTGGTTACTCCTGGATAGACACTTTAAAAGACAAAGTAAATAAAGAAATTTCTGATGAACAATTAGCAAATGCTAAATTCAAATTCCCATTTCAAACCCCTAAAAGCAAAGAGGAATTCTACTACAGAAGTATTTTTGAGGAACACTTTCCGAGTCAAGCATCCGCAGAAACAGTTCCGTCGGTGCCGTCAGTGGCCTGCAGTTCTGAAATTGCTTTAGAATGGGACGAATCTTTCAAAAACATGAACGACCCTTCAGGAAGAGCCGTTTCTAATGTTCATTCAGACGGTTACAGTAAGAATTAATTTAGTCCAGATTCACAGAGTGTGAGGTAATTACCTGCTCTGATGATGAATTTATATCTTCCAAAGGTATTTGTGAAATGACCTCAAAGTCAATAGTTGTGGTAGATTCACTCTTTATTAATCCTATATCCTTGGCAAAGAAGTTTTTAACAAGCGTCACGTCTTGTTCTTCTACAATTGGCAATGTGACTGGGCCGATAGATACAAAGGCTTCAATCTCTATCTTTAAATCTGAACTGATGACGTCTTCATAAGTAACGTTGTTCACAGTAAGACTTTGTAGAGTTTCACCCATTATTGATGTAACTGTGACATTAATAGTTATTGGGATATTATTTTCTAGTTGCTCTTGAAATGTTTCGCTTTCCTGATTCATTTCTGTTCCAGAAGAAACTTGTGTATCATAGACAGTGACATCGATCAGGCTAAATGACAGAGATGAAAATTCAGGTAAATTAACACCAAATTCACCGGTATAAACTAATCTGGAGTTTTCTTTAAAAAGAACACCTTGCGTAAGAATATTTGTTGTAATACCAGAATTTTGTGGATTATCAGATTCAAATTCAAAAGCATTATTTCCAGATATTTGTGTAGAATTTGAAACGCTCAAAACCTCACTACCCGAAAAATCAGCTTGACCTGAGGTACTAAAAGTATTATCGTAGTTCCAATTATTTCCGACAGCGAGAGGAAAGTAATTTGTAGAATTAGAAGAATTTTCACTAGAATCATCATTCGAACAGCTAAAAAGAAAAAATATAGCAACTAGTGACAAAGTTTGAAGTATTTTCATAATTGGTTTTTGCCTCAAATATATAATATATTAAGTTCTACTAAAAACAATAGATATTCACAATCGTATTTGTATTTTTACATAAAATAAATTTATTATGACGATTACACAATTAAGATACGTTCTTGCTGTGGCTGAGCATAAAAATTTTACTAAAGCGGCTCAGCATGCATTTGTAACTCAACCAACACTGAGCATGCAAGTTCAAAAATTAGAAGAAGAGTTAGGTGTCGAAATATTTAATAGAAACAAAAAACCCATAGCTTTAACTCAAGTAGGAGAAAAGATTGTGGAGCAAGCAAAAAATATTGTCAATGAAAGTTACAGAATCCAGGATATCGTAGAGCAGCAAAGAGGTTATATAGGTGGTGAATTTAAACTAGCGATGATACCAACGGTTATGCCTACGCTTTTACCTATGTTTATTAAAAACTTTATCAATAAATATAAAAAGGTCAATTTGAAAATCTATGAAATGACTACTGAAAATATACTTCAGAAGTTGCAAAATGGTAAGATTGACGCTGCGATAGCTGCAACACCACTAGAGTATGATAATATTGTTGAAAGACCTCTTTATTATGAACCTTTTGTAGGATATATTCCATCAGACCATAAACTACACAAAACTGATAAATTATCTCCTGATGACTTGGAAGTTGAAGATATTTTGCTCCTTGAAGATGGCCATTGCTTTAAAGACAATATTTTGAATATTTGTAAAAACAGGAATTCTAAAATCGACATGCCTTATCAGATTGAAAGCGGAAGTTTCGAAACCATGATAAAACTTTCAGATGAAGGCTTAGGCATGACACTTTTGCCGTATTTAAATACTTTGGAGATTCCTGATAAGCAAAAACAGAATTTAAGAAATTTTAATAACCCCAAGCCAGCCAGAGAAATTAGTTTATTACATCACAAAAGTGAACTGAAATTACAAATCATAAATGCATTGTATGAAACCATTTCTGGCGTTGTGAAAGGGGCAATTGCTTTTCAAGACGTGGAGATTATAAGCCCAAAATCAAATTAGCTTTTATTTTTTAGTCAATTAGAATTTTAAGTTTCTATTTTTGGTGACTATGAAAAGTCGTTTAAAAAGCAATATTTTAAGTTTCATATTTTTATTCATTTGTAATATTGTCTTTTCACAATATTCTATTTCAGGTTATTTAGATACGCCAAAAAAGGATAAGAAGGTTTATTTAAGTTTATTGAAATTTGATGAACAGATGACGGTTTCTGACAGTCAAGTTATTACTTCAACGATTGCTGATAGCTCAGGCTATTTTAGTTTTGAAGGTAAATTGTTATTGGACAAACATGCACTATACCGCATACATGCCGAAGTAGATGATGGTTTTGGAGCCAATCAGATCTATAACAATGACGACTTAAAAAATCTGCACAATTTTATTTTTTCTAATAATGATACAATCATATTTCAAAAAAATGATAAATTTTGGTTTTCTGATTATTCTAATTCTAATCCAATAGATAAAGAATGGAGAGATTTTAGAGAGTTTGGCAAACAAATGCATCTTGAATTGTACTCACTGACTGGTTCAACTTTACAAAGACAATCCTCAGTTCAATATTTATACGAATTAAAATCCTATGCCAATTCTAAAGACATTCATCCGCTAGTGACTTTAATATTACTCTCGGATGTCGACCAAAACATCTTAAAACAAGACATTGCAGAAGATCCTAATTTTTATAATTACTTAAAGGAGATGTTAGTGGATTATTATGGAGAGACGTTATATGCTTCTCAATTTCAAGATTTGCTAACAGATTTGTCAAAAAAAGAGACATTACTTGAATTACAAAATATAAAGTATCTTGTTTACATCTTAATAGCGATTTGCCTTTTACTTCTAGTTGTTATAGCATTCTTAAGTTTTAAATTAAGACAGGCTAAAAAAGATAATCAACAGCTTGCAAATGTGAGTCTTACCAGTCAAGAAGAAAAAGTTGCAGAATTAATTAAAAATAAAAAAACCAACAAAGAAATTGCTTCTGAACTCTTCATTTCGTTGAGTACTGTCAAAACCCATATCCGAAACCTCTATGCCAAATTAGAGGTGAACAGCAGACAGGAATTTATAGCCAAATTTAAAAATCAACCTAGGGACTAGTCCTCTTTTCAGCCCATGTCTGCACTGGATTTGTGGCTTTTTGCGAATACATTTGTTCAAAAAAAGAAGCTATGAATACAGCCAAAATTATTGCATTTGCGTTTACACTTCTGTTTGCAGGAAGCCTATTTGCGCAAGAAAAGAAGACCATTAAAGTCATTGTACCTCACAAAACAGACGAGGTCTACATCACTGGAAATCAAAAATCATTAGGCGATTGGAATCCAAATTCAATTAAAATGGATAAGATTTCAGATTATGAACGTAGCATAACAGTAGGTTTAACTTACCCTGCTGAATTTAAATTTACAAAAGGTGACTGGAATAGTGAGGGTATACTAAAATCCCTTGACAACAACCCCAATGTGATCCTGAAGAATAAGGAGGCGAAACACATTTTCAATATAAAAGGCTGGTCAGATGATGTAAATAGTCAAAACTTAGGTCAAGATTATAGTACAATGCAGTTGGATTCTAAGTATCTAGAAGGAGGAAGACAGATTAAAATTGCACTCCCAGATGCTTATGATTCTTCGAAAAAATATCCAGTATTCTATGTCACAGATGCAGGTTGGAATTTATTTACTGTAACAAAAAATAATCTATCCATTGCCTCCCTAGAAGAATATAAAATAGCTCCTGAATCTATCATTGTTGGTATCGTCCATGGAAACACAAATGGTCAATCGAATAGAAATAAAGATCTGGATGTGTATTATGAGGTATCGGGACAGAATTTCAAAAATTTTGTGTTTAATGAACTCGTACCTTTTATAGATAAAACCTATAAGACCTCTGGTTTTAATGTTATGGTTGGTCATTCTAATGGTGCGCAGTACAACCATTATCTTTTAGTAGAAGAAGACAATCCTTTTAGAGGCTTTATGTCCTTTTCTACTAATTTTTATGGTGTGGATTATAGACAAGAAATTGGTGAAAAAATGAAAAACCATCAAGGTAATAAGATATACTACTTTGTAGCTAATGGTACCCAGGATTCACCAGATCGTATTGAGGCTGGAGATGACTATGAAAGATTATATAATTCCACTAATAACCCACAGTTTCAGTTTAGTAAAAAAACGTATACAGCCAATCATAATAACATTGTCCCCTTAGCTTTTTTAGATGCTCTTCAACATATTTTTAAAGACTATAAAAATATAGACAACTACAATAGTCTTGCTGAATACGGAGAAAATTACCTTAAAGATCTAAAAGCGAATTATGGTATAGTTGATAATTATGGTTTAGATGACATAGGGCATATAGTCGAAGAAATTTTTAAGAATAAAAATGAAGACAGTTTAGTTGAGTATTTTGAATTTGTAGAGAACTATAAACTTTGGCAAAATCCTGTAATGAAAGCCCCTGGAGGAATGGATGCGGCAAACAAAGGGAATATGTATTACTTTGTAGACGCTTTTGAAAGAAGTGCTAAAAATTTTGCAATTGCTCTAAAAGAATTAGATAAGACTGTGGAGCCAGGTGTGTATTTTGGTAACCTCCCTAGAGGTATTCAATCGTATAAAACCATTAAAGATTACGAAGGCTTAATGGCACTTTTGTTAGAGTCCAAACACTATTTAAAGGGCGAGAATACATTTTCCGCAAAACAGATTAAATCTAATTTGTTGTTTATTAATTATGAAATTGGAAAACTTTCAAAAGAGCATAATATTTATAAAAACGAAGGCAAAAAAGCCTTAAGCTACTGTAAGGATAATTATATAAAAAACAGAGATTTCACTTATGAAGAATTAGAAGAATTATTGTAATAGTGAATTGTAAGAAAATACATAAGTTTTGGTTTTGTGTTTTCTGAAATGTGGCTGGTGTCATTCTATCCAGCCCATTTTTTTATGTAAAATTTGTATATATCTAATAATAAATCAATTAAAGAATATCGACCCAAGGACTAGTCCTTAATTCAGCCTTGTATTTTAAATGGAGAGGTGTGACTTTAGAATAGATTTGTTCAAAAAATACATAATCATGAAACAAAACAGATTTATTTTACTCTCATTTTTAGTATTTGATATTGGAAATCTATTTGCACAAGAAAAGGATTATTTAAATTCAAATGAAATGCGATTACAACAAATAAAAAACATTCATAATCATGAACTTTGGAATATGGAACGTTTAAAAGAAGATATTACTTCAACAAACAAATTACTACCAATACAATTTAGTGCCTTTCCGGTTCCAGATTACGATAAAGTAGGTCCTTACAAAGGTGGCGGACTAGTGGGAACACTTCAAACCAGATCTTTGGAAGGAGTATAAACTTGTGGTAGAAGATAAGGAAGTAGTTTTCAATAGTTTCTTTATTGGCGATAGTCCTTTCTATAAGAAAGAAAACAGAAACCAAGTATTCTTTACATTAATCACAGTAGTAGATTCCTTAGACACCAATAATTATGTGCCTGATCAATCTTTATTTTCATCACGAAACCACTTTGATTATGGAGGTGAAGGAACAATTATCACAAAAAATAATAAGATTGACCATGTAGCATTTACTACACTAGACAAGGGGAGTTTTGCCATCGTTATTATGAGGCTTTTTCATTTAGAACATGGAAACATTATAGTAGTCATTCCACAAAAAGATGCGTCTTAAGGATCACTCCAAATAAAAGGCGAAAAAGGTGAATAATGAAGAGGTTTTTAATTATGTGAAAAATCAAGTCTTAAAATGTAAAGATATAATTAACCTGATTTCTGATAAAAACTAATTGATAGGTATGCGTGTCTGATTTTAAACTTTAAGCTGATTTATTCCCTAACATTCCTTACTTTTGCAACCCAAAATTTAAGATATGAAAGCAGGAATTGTTGGTTTACCAAATGTTGGAAAATCTACCTTGTTCAATGCATTATCCAATGCCAAAGCACAAAGTGCAAACTTCCCTTTTTGTACCATAGAACCAAATATTGGTGTTGTAAATGTACCAGATACAAGGCTTAAACGCTTGGAGGATATCGTAAAACCACAACGAGTTGTTCCTGCAACCGTAGAAATTGTTGATATTGCGGGATTGGTAAAAGGAGCAAGCAAAGGAGAAGGTTTAGGCAATCAATTTTTGGGAAATATTAGAGAAACAGATGCGATTATTCATGTATTAAGGTGTTTTGTAGATGGCAACGTAGTCCATGTCGATGGAAGTGTTGATCCTGTGAGAGATAAAGAAACTATTGATATTGAGCTTCAACTAAAAGACTTAGAAACTGCAGAGAAAAAACTTGAAAAGGTAAAACGTGCAGCAAAGACAGGAAATAAAGAAGCTCAAAAAGAATTAGAAGCGTTAACTAAAATCGTAGATCACTTAGAACAAGGTCAATCCGTCAGGAGCTTACCTATTGACGAAGATGAGTATCTAAAATTTGTAAAACCAGTGCAATTCATTACTGATAAACCAGTTATGTATGTTTGCAATGTAAATGAAGATGATGCCGTTTCAGGTAATGCTATGGTCGATAAAATTAAGGAGATTACTAAAGATGAAAATGCTGTAGTACTAACTCTAGCAGTAGGTATTGAAGCCGATATTGCAGAATTAGAAACTTATGATGAACGCCAGATGTTCTTAGAAGATATTGGTTTAGAGGAACCAGGAGTTTCCAAACTTATCAGATTAGCTTACGATTTACTCAATCAACATACCTATTTTACAGCAGGAGAGAAAGAAGTTAGAGCTTGGACAGTGAGCAAAGGCGCATCGGCTCCGGAAGCAGCTGGTGTCATACACACAGATTTTCAGAAGGGTTTCATTCGAGCAGAAGTCATCAGTTATAGTGATTATGATGAGTATGAAAGTGAAAGTAAAATCAGAGAAGTAGGAAAATTAAGAATTGAGGGAAAGGAGTATGTTGTAAAAGATGGCGATGTGATGAATTTTAGATTCAATGTATAAACACGCCAGTTTTGAGCATTTAAATAATTCCTTAATAAAACCATAAAAACATAATTGATATTAAAAATTTGTTGGTCTATATGTGATCTTTATGTATATTTAAGATGAACTTTAAACATTGGTAAAATGTCGGACAACAATTCAGAAAACGAAAAAAATCACAAGAAAGAAGACAATCTAGTAGAAAATTCAAATGTTCAGGATTCTAAGAATAATGAACCAATAGAAGAAACTACGTCAGATTTAAATCCGGCAAATGACTTAAAAGAACCTGAAGACTCTCAAAAAAATAAATCTACAGAATCTGAAATTGAAGAAAACACTAAAGACGATACCGAAGAAGAGTCTATCCAAAATGAACCCCAGTCTTCTCAACATATGACCTCAGATAACGAATCTACTTCAGAAATAGAAACTAATGATAATTCTGATAAAAATGAGCAAGTTGCAGATAAACAAGACGCACAGGACACAGATGAAGATCATCACAAGGAGATAGATGATGCTAATGCAGAAGATTCTGAGGATGAAGATAATGCCACTCGACATGATATAGAGCTAAAAGATTACGATACCATGTCTATGGATGAGTTAGTTTTAGAGTTGGAAAAGCTACTCAAGAATGAAAAAGTACAGGCCATCAGAGATCATGTTACTCAGATTAAAATTTCTTTCGATAAAAAATTCAACGAAATTATTGAAGAAAAGAAAGAACAGTTTATCGAAGATGGCGGAAACATAATAGACTTTCATTATTCGTCACCGGTGAAAACCAAATTCAATAGAATTTACTTTGATTACAGAGAAAAAAGAGACAGCTACTATAAAAATTTAAAGAAAAATTTAAACGAAAATCTTCAAAACAGATTAACTTTAATTGAAGAATTAAAAAATATGATTGGGACTGGTGGTGACATGAAAGCCAGTTTTAAAAATTTCAAAGATTTACAGGAGCGTTGGAAAAACGCCGGGCCAGTGCCAAGAACTGAGTATAACGAGTTGTGGAACAATTATCATCACCACGTCGAAAGATTTTACGATTACTTACATTTGGATAGGGAGTTTAGAGACCTGGACTTTCAACATAATCTCGATCAAAAATTAAAAATTATTGCCAGAGCAGAAGAGCTAGTTAAAGAGGAGAATGTAAACAGAGCTTTTCGAGAGTTGCAATTACTTCACAAAATGTGGAAAGAAGAACTTGGTCCGGTTGCTAAAGAATATAGAGAAGAAATTTGGGAAAAATTTTCTGAGGCTACCAAGCAAATTCATGAAAATAGAAGAGCATACTTTAGTGAATTAGATAAGGAAAGAGAAAAGAATCTGGATGTTAAATTAGATATCATCGAGCAAATAAAAAAACTGGCCGAAACTGAAATAAAATCTCACAAGGTAGCTCAGAAAAACATAAAGCTTGTAAACGAATTACGCGATCTTTTCTTCAAATCGGGAAAAGTCCCTGCAAAAGATAATGAGTCAACCTGGAAGTCTTTCAAAGATAATGTAAGAAAGTTCAATAGAGCGAAAAACGCCTTCTACAAAGCATTAAAGCAAGAACAGAACGAAAACCTGAAGAAAAAGTTAGAGCTTATTAAAATTGCTAAAGATAATAAGGATAGTGAAGATTTTGAGGCCACTACCCCACTCATGAAAAAA
>Ga0207419_1002628_pt1 | contig 11598 bp, 10 predicted proteins | sample ElkSloMetagenome_4_FD_184723 | JGI IMG/M metagenome (GOLD analysis project Ga0207419, IMG submission 184723) | Hot spring microbial communities from Elkhorn Slough, Monterey Bay, USA - MD2A (version 2) | ecosystem: Environmental > Aquatic > Marine > Intertidal zone > Estuary: Microbial mat ... | reverse complement strand
CCAGGACAGTTCACTTCTGAAGAGATTTTTGCTGCCACAAACCGGGCAAACTTCGCCTTCATCTTTCTCGAGCACCTGCATCGATTGCAATAGTTCCCTTGACTCTTCAACGGCTGCTGAAGGGACCTGCAAACGAATCCCACCAAGCGCTAGGGTAAGCGACCAATCCAAGTGGGAATGATTGACTGAGTGCAAGAATGTAGGTATGCCTGCACTGTCGAGACAACCGCGAGCGATGTGAGCATCAACAGGATTCAAATACCATCCGACAGTAATTAGCATAAGACCTAAGAAGTCTCTTTGACATCACTGGTTTTGAGAAATCGAGACTGAATTAAAAAGCCCAGAGCGATCAACACAATTACAAATGAAATAATTACCCATTGAAAGATTAAGCCAGTCTCATCAATCAACAGTAAATCTGGAAACCAGATGCTAAATGGAATCAAATACAAAAATACGATTGCTAAAACAGTGGACAAAAAAATCCTGCTACAAATAGATTGTAGTGTTGCTTTCTTGAAAGGGCCTACAACTAATGACGCAATCAAAACTCCAAAATAGACCGAGATAAACATCTGTAAACTGTCACCAAATTTTTCCATACCAGGCCAATGACTATGGTCTTTAACCAGCGTCTCTACCTGGCCAGAGACAACTTCAAAATCATTCGGTTCAGGACCGCTCAGAAGTAGCGCACTGTAATTCTTCCCGGCTACAACCGATAGGCCACTATAACCATCTCTACCACTACTGCCATACTGAAAAGAAAGGACTGTAATTTCGTTTGGAAAAGCAGCGCCTTGGATGATGGGTTCAATCCCTGAAAATATAGTCAAAGGATCCTCAGAGCCGACTGCAATCCGTGTAGTAATGGCTTGTTCGCCAGCGGGTATCGTCTGCTCTGACAGTTGGTGCAGCTCAGTCAGGAATTCCCTGAGCTCACTTTCTGAAAGTATGAGCGACGGTAGATCAAATTGCTGGTGATGACTCTCCAGTTCAGCCGATGTCGGCACTCCAAACGCAAACACTAAAGCTACTAGCCTGATAAATCGGACCATCCCCATCGCCACATGATGATTGAAGATCTAAACTACCATGCAAACCCGGTGATCGCGAGCAAGCTCCCTCCTACACAAGCGCTCTAGCGGACCCAAAGAGCTGTTTTCATCCTGCAGGTGACTGCTTGCAAGCGCCTACAACAGCACCTAATACCCCGCCGCCTGGCCGTCCTTGCGGGACTCGGTCGCACCGCGATACACACCAAATTCGGGGTCTTTCATGATCGCCTGGTAGCCGCCGAACGGGCCGAGCGACCACTGGATGCGGTGGCCTTTTTTCATCAACTCACGGATGGTTTCATAGCGGAAGCCGGATTCCAGGTTCAGCACGCCACCGTCGGTCATGACGGTATTCTGGCCGACCGGTTCGGTCGAGCCGCCGTGGTGGATACGCGGTGCGTCACCGGCTTCCTGGATCTTCATGCCGAAATCGACGATGTTCATGACAATCTGCGCATGACCCTGCGGCTGCATGCCGCCACCCATCAGGCCGAAGCTGATCCACGGCTGGCCGTCCTTGGTAATAAAGGCCGGGATGATCGTGGTGAACGGGCGCTTGCCCGGCTCGAAGCGGTTCGGATGGCTGTCGTTCAATACAAACATTTCGCCGCGGTTCTGCAGGATAAAGCCCAGGCCCGGTGGTGTCATGCCCGAACCCATGCCGCGGTAGTTCGACTGAATCAACGAGACCATGTTGCCGTCCTTATCGGCTGTGGTCAGGTAGATGGTATCGGCATCGTTCAATCGCGCATCGCCAGCCGGCACTTCGCGTGCAGCGCGATCCATATCGATCAACTTGCGACGCTCCTCCGCGTACTCCTTGCTGATCAGGTAGTCGACATCGATGTCGGCAAACTCCGGGTCGGCATAAAACTTTGCGCGGTCTTCGAAGGCCAGCTTCTTGGCCTCGGTGAACAGGTGAATATGCTCCGGCGAGCCGAATCCGTAGCCGGCGATGTCAAAGCCTTCGAGAATGTTCAGGATCTGCAGCGCGGCGATGCCCTGCCCGTTTGGCGGCAGTTCCCAGACGTCATACCCGCGATAATTACTGGATACCGGCTCGACCCAGTTACCGGTGTGCGCGGCCATGTCTTCATAGCTCAGGAAGCCGTCGTTTTCGGCAAAATAGTCGCCGATGACGCGCGCGATATCGCCCTTGTAGAACGCATCACGACCGCCTTCAGCGACGGCTTCAAGCGTATTGGCCAAGCCGGGGTTTTTCCAGATCTCGCCCTCTTTCGGCGCGCGACCGTCGATCGTGAACTGCTCGACAAAACCCGGATACTCACTCAGCACCGGCACCGTCAATTCCCAATAGTAGGCAATCAACTCGGCCACTGGATGGCCGCCTCTGGCGTAGTCGATGGTCGGCTTCAGAATGGACGGCATATCGAGCTGGCCGAAGCGTTCGTGCAGGGCAAACCAGCCGTCAATGGTGCCAGGCACCGAGACCGGCAGCGGCCCACGACGCGGAATTTCGTCGTAGCCATTCTCGATGAACCACTCGAGCGACAGCGACTGTGGCGATCGGCCGGAGCCGTTGTAGCCGTAGAGTTGCCCGGTTTCGGCATCCCATATGATGGCGAAAAAATCACCGCCGATGCCGTTGCCGGTCGGCTCCATCAAACCCAGGGCCGCGTTGGTGGCAATGGCCGCATCGATCGCGTTACCGCCGCTTTTCAGAATATCCAGACCAATTTGCGTTGCCAGCGGATGGGAACTGGCAACCATGCCGTGTTCTGCAATCACGTCCGGTCGCGAGGCATGCAGCGCGCCGGTGACGCGGTCGAAGCCGCTCAAGGTCGTGCTCCAGCCAAGAGCTACAGTAAACAGAAACACAGAAAAGAAAGAGAATAAACGTGAATGATGCATGTCGGGTTCCTCATGGCGCTACGTTCATCAATGAATCGTCTGCACTTGGCACAAAGCTTGATGCGGCCGTTGCAAGCGAAAGTGTGATGTCGATCCGTTAAAATACAGCATTCCCTAACGTCTATTCGAGGTATTCCGCATGACTCATCCTGTTCGCGTGGCCATTACCGGCGCTGCCGGTCAGATTGGCTATCAACTGTGCTTCCGTATTGCCGCAGGCGACATGCTGGGGCCGAATCAAACCGTGATTCTGCAGTTGATTGAAATCCCACCCGCACTGGACGCGCTCAAGGGCGTCGCGATGGAACTGGAAGATTCAGCACTACCGCGATTGGCCGGCGTTGAAATCACGACCGACATCAACGAAGGCTTCAAGGACACCGACTACGCGCTGCTGGTCGGTGCCAAGCCACGCGGACCCGGCATGGAACGTTCGGACCTGTTGAGCGAAAACGGCAAGATTTTTGGCCCGCAGGGCAAGGCGTTGAACGATCATGCGAGCCGTGACGTCAAAGTGTTGGTCGTCGGCAATCCGGCCAATACCAATGCGCTGATCGCCCAGGCCAATGCCCCGGACCTGCCGCCGGAGAACTTTACCGCCATGATGCGTCTGGATCACAACCGTGCGATTGCCCAGCTAGCCAATCAAACCGGCGTGCATCATACGAGCATCCGACAGATGACGATCTGGGGAAATCATTCGGCAACCCAGTACCCGGACCTGCATCACGCGATCGTCAACGGTGCGCCTGCGACCGACAAGATCGACCGCGAATGGTACGAGAACGAATTCATCCCGACCGTGCAACAACGCGGCGCAGCCATCATCAAGGCGCGCGGTGCATCGAGCGCGGCATCCGCGGCCTCGAGCGCAATTGACCATATCCGAAACTGGGCATTGGGTACCACTGACGACTGGGTTTCAATGGCAGTGCCCTCTGACGGCAGCTACGGCATCAAAGAAGGTGTGATCTATGGCTTCCCCTGCACCTGTGAAAACGGTCGCTGGACCATCGTTCAGAATCTTGAAGTGAACGATTTCAGCCGTCAGCGCATGGATGCAAGCGACGCCGAGCTGCGCGAGGAGCGCAAGGCTGTCGAACATCTGCTGTAATTGAACTGAGTTGCTCCTGTGATCTTGAAAAAAGCCGGCGTATTGCCGGCTTTTTGATTGATGCAGCTTGCTGCAATGATGGAGCATCCGGTTGGGCCCCGCTCAACCTCGGCGGTTTTTCAATCGACTCTGCTGATCCTGACTGTAGGCCCGGGCGGCGGCCAAAAGCACCTCGGGCGACAGTCGAACGCTGTAATCCGGATTGACGTAGCTGAACTGGACAACACCTTTCGATCCAATCACAAACGTGGCCGGCGCCGGCAACACAGCCCGCTGGCTATCGGTTCGATCCTTCAGATCAATCCCGAATCCGATGTATTGTTCCAGCGTAGCCGCATCGACATCAAATGCGATGCCCAGCGCTTCGGCGGCACTCGACTGTGGATCGGAAAACAGGGCGTAGTCGAATTCCGTTTGTTCACCTTCCTTGAGCAGTTCCGGCTTGTCCGGACTGATGAACCAGACGTCGAAACCCAGTGCCTTCAGCTCGGATTCCGCGTTTCTGAGCTCTGCCAGGTGCAGATTGCAGTACGGGCACCAACCACCACGATAAAACGTCAGGACGACAGGCCGGTCAAGTTTGTCCGGATCGATTTCCATGAATTCACCGTCCAGATCCAGCACTCTCAGCGCTGGAATGGTCTGGCCCGGCAATAGCGGCGATACCTGATCGGCCGTGCGATAGATTTCTGCGTTGGCCACAGCCAGGATCAAAGCGATCAATAGCGTAATGGCAATTTTTTGAAGAGAAGGCGTCATGTTGATTCCAGTCGTTGTTTGAGATCGAGCTTGCTGACTGGACCGCGCTACTCGTTGTTTTCTTTCAACGTTGTTTTGTTTCAGCGTTTTTCTTTCCGGTATCTTCGTTTCAGCGCGGTCTGTTATTGAACTTCAGCCTCCCAAGAAAAACAGGCAAAAAAAAGGCCGCCAGTAAAGGCGGCCCGTGTGTGCTGAAATTCACTCGGCTTATTGCTTCAGACTGCGATGTTTCTCAGCGATCAGCATCGACAGTTCAAGCGCCTGTTCGTAATTCAGGCGAGGATCAACCGTGGTCTTGTAGGCACGCTGCAAATCATGCTCATTCAATTCACGAGCACCACCGATGCATTCAGTGACATTCTCGCCGGTCAGCTCCAGATGGACACCGCCGAGCCGCGAACCGCAGGCCGCATGGATGTCGATCGCTTGCTCCAGCTCGGACTGGATATTGGAGAAGCGGCGCGTCTTGTAGCCATTGGCCGTTTTCTCGGTATTGCCGTGCATCGGATCGCAGATCCAAAGCACCGGTGAGCCGGTCGCTCGAGTCGCTTCGATCAACGGCGGCAGCTTGTCTTCGATCTGGTCCGCACTCAGACGATGGATCAGCACCAGTCGACCGGGCTCATCATCCGGGTTCAGCGTTCGGATCAGGGATTTCAACCAATCCGACGACATACCCGGCCCGACCTTGACGCCGATCGGATTGCGGATGCCACGGAACATTTCCAGATGGGCACCCTCGGCGCCGGCCGTTCGCATACCGATCCACGGAAAATGCGTTGACAGATTGAACCAGCCCCACTGATGGGGTACCTGGCGCGTCAGGGCCTGTTCGTAGTGGAGATGCAGCGCTTCATGCGAGGTAAAGAAATCGACTCGTCGGGTGCTGCCCGGCATCTGTCCGGTAATGGTTTCCATGAACGACACCGAATCGCCAATGGCCTCGGCGATGCGATGGAACTTGTCGGCCTGCGGCGAATGTTCAACCCAGCCCAAATCCCAGTATTCCGGATGATGCAGATCGGCAAAACCGCCGTCGATCAGCGCACGCACGAAGTTCATCGTCATGGCCGAACGCGCGTAGGCGCGAATCAAGCGATAGGGATCGGGCCTGCGGGCTTCCGGCGTAAAGGCCGGATCATTGACCAGGTCACCGCGATAGCTCGGCAGTGATACGTCGTCACGGGTTTCCAGATCGGCCGAGCGTGGTTTGGCGTACTGACCGGCAAAGCGCCCGATGCGTACCACCGGCATCTGCATGCCATGCAACAGCACCAGCGACATCTGCAGCAATACTTTCAGCCGGTTGGCGATGATGCTCGACTCACATTCGTCAAACACCTCGGCGCAATCACCACCCTGCAGCAGGAACCGTTTGCCGGCCTGGGCTTCAGCCAGCTGCTTCTTCAGGCTCAGGATTTCCAGCGACGAGACCAGCGGCGGCAGTTTGGCCAGCCGCTCGAGCGCATCGGTCAATGCAGCCGGATCGTCGTATTTGGCCTGCTGCAGCGCTGTTTTTTGCTGCCATGAATCCAGCGTCCAGTCTTTGGGCGTGCTAATTGTTTTTAGTGGTTTACTCATAATTTGACATTCTGCGTAATACAAGCAAGGAAAGCAACATCAGTACAGCGTACCAAATCAGCGTCCACCAGGGCATCGACAGGCCCAGAAATTGCCAGCTGACCAAAGCACAGTCGCCTGAGCCTGCAAATGCGGCGCGAATGGCTTCACCCCAGCCGAACAGTTCGACGTTATAGGCAAACCCGGCACCACAGTCCGGCACCTGGTCGGGCGGCAGGTTCTGGATCCAGACATGGCGTGCTGCCGTGATCATGCCCCAGATGCCGCCGAGCCAGATGATCAGCACATACAGCCATCGTGCCCGGCCGCGACTACCGTGCAGAAGTCCGAGCAACGATCCGAAGGCCATGATCATGAACGCGAAGCGCTGCAGGATGCACATCGGACAAGGGTCCAGGTACATCACGTATTGGGCGTAATATGCAAACGCCAACAGGCTGATGCAAACGAGAAAAATCAGGCCGAAAATCGCTCTGGGCGATTGAATGAAGTTTGATTTGAAATTCATAGCGCTATTTTGCCATGCCTGTGTCGGTCCTGAGCCGGACTGCGAGAATCATTTGCGAGTGCGATGCTGAATACCAATTCGCCAAAGTCGACGCGACCAGCCCACTGCGGTTGAACGACTTACTGAACCGGGCTCGGGCAGGATATACCGGCAATCTGACCGGCGGCACCCTCACTGGTCAGTAGGTGAGTCCATTCGCTGTCGACCGGCAACCATGCCACGGCCTCACCCTGAAGCAGATCGAGGGGCTGCAAGGCGCAGCGTGTTGGGGCGATCTCGATCAGTGGCAGACCCGTCGCCGGATCTGTCGCAAACACGAACAGGTTTGCGTAGGACAAGACGGCCAGCGCGCGACCATCAGGCGACAAGGCGGCACCAGTCACCCACTCCCCGGTTTGTTGAGTGACGCTTTCAAACAGTGTCAGCACGCGACGTGATGTGGTCGGAGCCGAAGCCGCTGCACCCAGGTTGAGGGTATGCAGGTGAACGGAACCCTGGCGACCCTTGCTGACCAGACCCAGGTGGCCGTTCGGCATCAGGAACATGCCCTCGACATCCTGTGCACCCTGGTCGTGGCGAAAGTCGATGCGTTCTGCTGTCAGCCGTTGGACCGGGGCTGAATCACCGGCCTGGATTTCAGGCTCAGATACGATATAGATCGTGACATACTCGCGCTGTTCCGGATTATCCCCGGTATCCCCAATGAAGATACAGTCACCCTGCTGAGCCTGCGGACAAGCGCCCTGCGTCATGGCCTCCCAGTCGATGTTGCTGGCAGACGCAATCGGCCAGCTACCCAGATCGCGACCGGCCAGGTCAAACGCGTAGAGTTTCGCCTGGCCGCCGGAATCGTTCATGGTCCAGAATACGCCGGCCTGCTTGCGGCTCACGGCAAGACCAGAGCTCTCGGTAATCTCGGGGTTGGCGAACCGGCCCAGCATTCGTTCGCTGACACTGGCTTCCTGCGGTTGAATTTCAGGCTGAACGCTGCAGGCGGTCAATAGACCAAGACCGCACAGCAGCAGTGCCGTGCATAACCTGGTGTTGTTGCTGCTGTCAGCATTCATCAGCCGAACCACAGGCTTCAATAAAACCCAAGCCAAACAGTATTGACGCAGTATTTCATGCTTGAACTCTAATCAATTACTCATTGGCCGACGACAGGGCCTGCTCGAGCAATTCGAGTAATTCGTCATTGCTGTAACGATAGGGACCCCACGCGTTCAACTGAATCAACTGCTGAATCTTGGCACCGATGGTCATGGCCTGTTCGTCGGCATTGGGTACAACCATGTAGCGCCGTAGAGGCTGTTCATCAAACAATGCGTGGACAAAGGCTGCGGTCACCTCATCGGGGCGCTTGTAGGACAGCTCACGTGCTGTTGTCGCTTCAACCGCCTGCTGCATTTCCGGCGTAATTTCACCGCCTTCATCGACGATACGCTGATGGCGTCGTTGCACCGCACTGCGCCGGATGTTGGTCTGATAGTTGCCGGGCTGGATGACGCTGACCGAAACGCCATGCGGAGCCATTTCTCCGGCCAGCGCATCAGTAAAGGCTTCGATCCAGTGCTTACTCCCGCTGTAGGCACTGCCGCCGGGCCAGGACAGCGTGCCGGCAATGGATCCGGTCGTTGCAATGCGACCCTGTGACTGCATGACCAGCGGCGCAAATGCCCGCGTTACACGGTAGACACCCTCGACATTCACGTCATACACGAACGTCTGCTCGTCGATCGGCGTATCTACTACCGGCCCACCATCGCCAATGCCGGCATTGTTAACCAGTGCATACAACCCTGTGCCTCGTTCCTGCACTTTCTGAAGTGCAGCGTCGATGTCCTGCTGAACGGTGACGTCCAGCCGGAGCGCAGTGATGTTGTCAATCGCATTCAACGCTGCCAGGTCCTCTTCGCTTCGGGCCCCGGCGTATACATGGTGGCCTTGCTCGGCCAATGCCTCGGCCAAGTTACGACCGATACCGGAACTGGCGCCGGTGATCAGAATGGATTTCTGCTCATCGCTGGCATGGCTGGTGTTCGCATGCAGGACGGGTGAAAGCACAACACAAATGAATAGAATCTGGATGAATCGAATCATGATGGCATCTTCTTTTTCAGGATTGATGGTTCAACAACGTAGTATTCCTGCAGTATGGCAACGCTGATCTGGTTCAGACAGCTGAATTGTAATCGGATTGATGACTGGCAGTACATTTTTCCGACTGTGCATGTGGTCTTTCCGGCCCTCAGCCGCGGTGCTAAAGCAGCTGCTGCAAGTAGAACGCGGCTGGAACGGAAACGGCCAGATACACCAGTATCAGTGTCCAGAAGCCAACGGGCGATTGGCTGCGCTGGTAATGATAGACCTGGCCGATGTGTCCGACGCAGGCAATCCAACCCAGAAGAAGCCCGGTCAGCGTATAGGCCAGAAGCAGCAACATGCAGGCGAACGGCATCAACCGAATCGCCAGGTAGGAAAACCATTCACGGTCCATCAGCGTGGACAGCCAGATCAAGAGCAGCGTGAGAAATCCGGCAATCGCCAGTGGCCACGAAAACGGGTTGGATGGTATGCGTTTTGAAATCCGTTGATTGATCATTCGTGATTCAATTCACGGCGGTTGTTTGGATAGCTCATAGCACCTCGGCCTGATGCCGCAGGCATGGTGAGCTCAAATTACAGCCCGGCAAATTCAAACGCCTGTGCAGGCTCGAAACCGTCCAGCGCATGCCCGGCATAGACCGCACCATCGTCGAGCGTCAACTTCATTACAGCCTGCCTTGGGCTGAAATCGATCTGCTTCAGATCAATCCAGAAGGTATTCGGTGTCAGTGCCGTTTCAAAAAAATAACGCAGGTTTTTATGATCCGAAACGGTGCGCCAGCGGGTGGATGAGATATTGGGTTCTTCTTGCGAAGAAATCCCGTACGGAACGGATGCATTGCGCATGACGCTGAACACACTGGCCACGCCGATTCGAGGGTCGCTGGTTTTTGGAATGGCGTTGATATAGAACGATGCACGAACGAATCGGTCAGCGGCACGATTTGTGCCCGGCAACATGGTCAGGCCGCCAATCTGCTGCCAATAGGCGTTCAATGCAAGCTGTTGATCAAACACCGGTGAATTGGTCATGACATTGAATTCCCGACTGTGATGAATGACCAGATCGCCATCAATGTATTCAAAAATAGCGCTGTCGCCGGTCGCATCGGAAATGGACAGATGCAGCGTTGCGAACCGTTCAGTCCCGGGAATATTGGCCGAGACAATCACAAAAGGCTCCGCGCGCAGGGCTTCGACAGCCTCTTCAACAGTCGCGAAGTTATCCAGCACATATTGCACCCAGGCCGCGACCGACAACCCTTGTTTTTCAGTAGAGAACTCCGGATATCGGGATTCGGCCAGCCAGAGCAGATTTGCCACCAGGCCCTGCTCGTTCATGCCATCGGTGCTGCTGATATCGAACGCGCTGGTCACGATGCTGCCGTATTTCGACGTCCAGCTGACAGAATTCTCTCCGACTGCACCATGTCGCTGCATGCCGCGGGGAAACAGCCAGATATTGGGGTCGATTTCATCCTTCCAGTCCATCGATCGGCCGGTGATCATCAAGCCCTCTTCGCCCTGATACACCGCACGCGTACAGCCCCAGACCGACAGGGAAACGATTGCCAATAACCCGACAACGAACCGTTGGATCCAGACGGACTTTTTGACTTCTCTTTTCAATTCAAACATCTGCAAACGCCTCAAATATTGATGCAAGCCGCTCTTGCATTCAGGAACAAGCTAACTGCAAACCTGCGCATATGCAAGTGCTTGTCAGCCCACTCGACCGGCGATGAACCCGGCACGCATGCATGAAGCTCAACCCCCTTTTACAAACAACACCTGCAGGCAGACTGATTGAAAAAAATAGCAACAATTCTCACTTTGCAAAAAAAATCAGCGCTTGTATGAGCGAACAGATTTGTTTAACATAGGTTAAGTGTTTGATTACGTTGGGGGTATCACGTGGCCCATTCAATTGTGTGTCATTGGCTTCATGAGCCTCACGGACCGAAATGGTATGAATTAGCCGCGCAATTGAATCGTGTGTTTCAGAACCGTCTCAGCCGACCATCCTGTACGCACGTGAAATCCACTTTGTCTGCTGCCGTTCCAATCCATGCGGCGTTCAACGCTGCCGGGTCGGCCTGTTGAAACTGAGAACCGTCACCTGGCTGATCGTCACGGCGTCTGCCGTTGCGCTGCTGGGCGGGCTGTTCATCGGCTATACCTCATGGGCCGACATTCAGCGCGGTACAGTGCGCGCTGACGAAGTCGAGCAACTGCACAACGAGTACCAGCGAATTCGGCTGGCCCTGGAAGATGCGGTGCTGGTTGAGCGAACGCCGGATGCGATTACTCCGGTCCTTGCCAAACTGCGGTCATTGGTTGATCCTTCAAGATCCGGTTTCCATTTCAATACCGATATTGAAGACCTGATGCAGTCATTGATCTCGGCGGTCGAGGGTATTCAGCAGGACCTGCAAAACAATCCTGCGGCAACCATGCAAACCTCACTCGAACTGCTCGTTGACGAACGTGTCATTCGTCGCTTGGACGCAGAACTGCAGTCCAATCTTCTCGCCAGTGAGCAGGCAGCGATGCAAACCTTCCAGGACAACTTTCGACAGGATTTGAGCAGGCTGGTC
>Ga0207419_1002627_pt1 | contig 11600 bp, 7 predicted proteins | sample ElkSloMetagenome_4_FD_184723 | JGI IMG/M metagenome (GOLD analysis project Ga0207419, IMG submission 184723) | Hot spring microbial communities from Elkhorn Slough, Monterey Bay, USA - MD2A (version 2) | ecosystem: Environmental > Aquatic > Marine > Intertidal zone > Estuary: Microbial mat ... | reverse complement strand
GGAAACGAAAACTTTACCTACCAAATTACAATTACACCATTCAAGAATGGTTATCCTTCTTTTGCAAATCCAATGGGTAGTGGTACTTATAATGGAAGAAGAATATTTGCCACAAATCTTTCGGCAAGACCACTTTACGAAATCGCTTACCGTTTTCCAACAGGCACCAGAACTATTGTTGAGGTGACAGACAAGTCAAAATTTGAACATAATAGGCAAAATGTTATTTGTTTTGACCTAATTGTTCCAAAAGGTCTTGCTGAAGATCGCTTCAATATAATGAAACAACATCTTGATATCTATTTTGGATATCAATCAATGATTGAAGAAAGAGTCAGACCCGTTAAAATCCTTAAACCATTAGAAGGAAAAAAAATTGAAATTATGGAGTCTCAAAAAGAAACTGAACCATATTCAAGTTTCAGTGGAAGAGGCCTTTCAATGAAAGGATCACGAATAGAGACACTGACAAATTTTTTAGAAAGCCGAATTAACTTACCTGTTATAAATGACACAAAATTAGAAGGGCTATTTGATTTGGAACTACCCTGGTACAATGAAAATCCTGAACAAATCCATGAGGAACTAAAGAAAATAGGATTGGAAATTATAGATTCAGAACGAAAAATAGAAGTTTTAGTAATTAAAGACAAATAGAGAAACACTTGGTAACAGCACCTAGGAAAGCTTGGGGCAGTAATTTTGAACCAACATTAAAGTGCAAAACTTCAGTAATTTAATTATCAATAATGGAAAAATACTTTATCTTCTTTTATCTTTCCACCTGATAAATTAATCTGCTGTATCTTTTCAGGTTGGGATTGCCATCATCCTTTATTTCCAGTATGACGTGCAATTTTCCATTCTCCATTGCCGGAACTACAAAAGAAGCGCTGTTAGAAGTCTCATGATTAATTTTTATAGGCTGGTTCATATCTGACGGATCGTGATAATACCACCAGTAGTAATAAATGCTATCACCATCTGGGTCATTTCCGCTGGCTTTTAGTTCTACATTATCGCCTGGCTTTACCACTCCGGCGGAATATATATAAAAATGGGCTTCTGATTCTCGCTTTTATCTAATGAAACTCCTGTTTATATTTATTCACTTCTACACGGGGTTTCAATACTTTGATGCCAGATTTTCCCATACGGTTCCGAAGTGCTATACTTTTTCAAAATCTTTACAACTATACCCGCCTATTCATCGTTTTTAAATAGTTAATTTAATATGGTAAAATTGATATGCAAAAATTTATCCTTCTTTGCTTTCTGATATTATACAGTCTTTCTACGTTGGCTCAATTTACCTATCAATACGACCAATCCATTCCTGTGATTACTCAAGAAGATGATACTCTCCAAATGCCATGGGCAGGTGGTCTCAATTCTCCACAATTTAATACAATGGATTTGGATGGTGATGGCGATGAGGATCTGGCAATTTTCGAACGTGGAAGCAACCGGTTCAAAACATTTGAAAATAAAAATCAGCAATACTTTTACAATCCTGCTTTTGAATATCTTTTTCCTGAGGATCTGGAGAGTTGGGTTTTGTTGAAAGATTATAATTGTGACGGCAAAAAAGATATATTTACCAATACAATTTTTGGTATTCGTGTATTAAAGAATGTTGGTGATGAATTACCTGCATGGGAAGAAGTAGCCAATCCAATTTATACCCTTGGTATTTCCGGAAGTGATATAAACCTACAGGTAAACGGTTCAGATATTCCCGGCATTGCAGATATTGATAATGATGGAGACCTCGATATTTTGGTATACAATTTTTCGGTTGGCGGTTTTATTCGTTACCACAAAAATCTAAGTATGGAAACCCAGGGCAATTGTGACACTTTACGCTTTCAAAGAGTAGAATCGGAGTGGGGAAATTTTGAAGAGTGTGAATGTGATTATTTTGCTTTTAATTCACAAACATGTGAAGAAGTGGTGAAAGGCAGAACAATGCATGCCGGTGGTAAAAGTATGTTGTTTTTAGATGTTGATGCGGATAATGATAAAGATTTATTAATGAGTCAGGAGGATTGCAATAAATTATATTTTTTAAAAAATAAGGGAACCGCAGAAAATGCTTTGATGACTGAATTTTCTATGCAATATCCAGTAGATAAACCGGCACACTTACAATTTCCTGCAGCTTATTATGAAGACGTAACTTTTGATGGTATTCCTGATCTTTTGGTAGCTCCAAATGTAGATGCCAGCTTAAATAGAAATGCAAATTTTAGTGAATCAAGCTGGTTGTATGAAAATGCAGGAAGTGCCACTAATGTAAATTTTCAATTTAAAACAAATCAATTTCTCCAACAAGAAATGATTGATGCAGGCGAAAATGCACAAGCAGCTTTTATAGATATTGACAATGATCAGGACAAAGACATGCTGATTGCCGGCAATTTTGTAATGAAAGAAGATCAATACTATGGTGGTATTAAATTATATGAAAATATTGGAAATAGATGGGGGCCATCTTTTAAATTAGTGGATGACAATTATTTGGATTTTGCTGCTCGTAACCTTGTAGATTTGCAAATTTCGATTGTAAATATAAATGAATCTGCTCAACCAGAGATGCTTGTGCATGGCAGCAAACCATTTAGTTTCGATACATTTTCATTTTATGTTACCGATTTTAGTCAAGTTTCAGCCTTTACTGTACCTACCCGGCCCGGTGATAATGCTGTATTTTATGATGTGGATGCAGACGGCTTGGTAGATTTATTGGTGGGTAAAGTAAGCGGCAACATTCAATATTATAAAAATAGTGGTAGTAATGAAACCCCTGATTTTACCCTGGAAGAAAATAACTTTGCTGATATTCAAGAGAATTTTCTAAGAAGGGAAATTTTTCCGGCCATTGCTGATATTGATAATTCCGGAAAGGCTGATTTTGTTACCATAGACAATTCCGGAATAATAATGGTATATCCGGATTTTTTTTCATCATCATCTGTTGTGGCTGATAGTATTAAAATAAACTTTGAAGTAAAAGAAGAAAGTATTTTTACTCGATTAGGTAAAAGTAATAGTATATCAATAGTAAATTTATATCAGCAAAATTTTCCCGCTCTGGTAATAGGAACCCGTGGAGGAGGTCTGTTATTGCTAAAAAATAACTCACCTGAAAATGTCGAACAGCTTAGTTTTAATATTTATCCCAACCCACCTGTTAATCAAAACTACGTAAACATTTCTTCATCAATGGATGGTTTAGTAGATGTAGTCTCGATGATGGGGAAAATTATCTATAAAAGTATTCCTATCGTGGCGGAGAAGGATTTGCAGCTTAGCACAACATCATTAGCCGAGGGCTTATACATTATAAGAGTGCGTAGTGGCAACCAGGTAAGTAGCAAAAGATTACTGGTATGGAATCAGTAACTTTATTTCACTATCACATATTAGATGATGCACTTCATATTGCTTATACCAGTCGGGTAAAGGAATTAATGAGTAAGCAAAATGACGTATTTTATTATGAATTAGATAACTTTTCCGGAGAAGATGTAAGAAACTATGCAAAGCTGTTGGCCAAAGAAAGTAAAAGCATAATACTTTTTATAGATTGTAAAACAACCACGACTGATCAAAAGCTAGCAACCTGGCTAAATTTCTTTTTACAACTTAAGCAGGAAAAGATTTTAGTTTGGCAAGGAGATAACGCTATAATTGAGCAAATGAAATCTGCATTTGATAATAAAATTAAAATTTCTGATTTAATCCAATTGGTTCAGCAAATAAATTTACAAATTAACCGTAGTTAATATGCTATATTAATTAAAAAATTATTATAAAAGGTATTATAAATTCTAATTTTATCTATTAGACTCTATATTTGTTGAACTTAGGCCTCAATTAGACGTTTACACATGTATTGTACGTTGTGTTACAGGTCACTTTATTACTATATGGTTTATGACGCAGGAACTTAACAGCCAATTACAAAAGTTTAAAAGGAAGTTTTACATAAGTCTTTTGATCAGGGGGTTATTGATCTCACTATCCATCGTGTTAGGTATCTATCTGATTTTCAATGTGTTAGAGTTTTCTTTCCGATTTGATTCATGGATCAGAGCAATGGTGTTTTTTAGCTTTGTGCTTCTTTCTATTTTTATGTTAGGCAAATTTGTAGTACTGCCTTTAGTTAAATTATTGGTCAAGAAAAATCAAATCAGTAATGAAGATGCCGCTTTAAAAATTGGCGGCTTTTTTCCTCAGGTAAAAGATAAACTACTCAATGTATTACAGCTATCCCGTATTCACGATCAAAACAATTCACTGATTGGAGCAAGCATCCAACAAAAAAGCAAAGAAGTACAGATTGTTGATTTTTCTCAAGCCATTGACTATAAAGCCAATTACCGTTACTTTCGATATTTTCTGCCTGTTTCATTTTTGGTGTTGGCATTAATAATTGTGGCTCCTCAGCTTTTTACCGAAAGCACTCATCGCATCATTCATTATAAGCAAGACTTTGTACCGGAAGCTCCGTTTATATTTCAATTACAAAACAATAACTTACAAGCATTCCGAAGTGAAGATTTTACTGTCAATCTATCCTTAAAAGGAGAAGTAATACCGGATAACGTATATATTAATACAGGGGACAGAAGAATTAAGCTGCAGGAAGATAATGAAACTTATAGCTACACCTTTACAAAACTACAAAAGCCTGAAGAGTTTAATTTTGAGGCAGCCGGTTATTATTCTAAAGATTATGAATTGACCCTGGTAAGCCGACCTAATATAAAAAACTTCTCGGCTTTTCTAAGCTATCCAAACTATTTGAACAAGAAAAATGAAAGGTTAAGCAATATCGGGAATATGCAAGTACCGGAAGGTACGGTAGTGAAGTGGCAAATCAACACCATTACTGCTGACAGTGTAAATATTATATTTGAGAAAGAATATAAAAATTATGACTTAAAAGCTGAAGATGATAATCTTTTTTCATTTGAAAAAAGAATGATGGAAACAGATGATTATAAGATTGAGCTCAGCAATGAATATAGTAATAACAAAGATCTTATCCGCTACCATATAGATGTGATTCCCGATCAAATGCCCACTATAAATTTAGAGCAATTTCAAGATACTATTTATTACAATTACATGGTGTTAGGAGGCAACATTGCCGATGACTACGGAATTTCCGATTTAAAAGTATTTTATAAAATAGAAAAAGCTAATCAACCTGAAAAACCCTTTAACAGCATAAATATTAAAATAGATCCATCTAAAAGCAGTCAAAGCTATTACTACCAATGGCAACTAGACAGTTTACAATTAAAGCAAGGGGAAAGTTTGGCATATTATTTACAAGTGAGAGATAATGATGCTATTAATGGACTTAAAGCTGCTCGTACTGGCATTTATAACTTTAAAGTGCCCGATCAAAATGAGCTTGAAGAGGAATTGGATAAATCTGCTCAAAGTGCCCGTGATCAAATTCAAAAAAGCCTGGAAAAGTCAAAAGAACTTAATAAAGAAATTGACAAGGCAGTAGATAATATGAAAAGCAAGAAAGAGCTTGACTGGAAAGATAAAAAGATGATCGAGGAACTGATCAACAAAAAGGAGGAACTAGAAAAAGAAGTTAAGCGATTACAAAAACAATATGAATCTGACGCCAAAAAAAGGGAACGGTTTTCTCCGGAACAAAAAAAGAACATAAAAGAGAAAGTTCAACAACTACAAAAAATGATGGATGAGCTTTTGGACGAAGAAACCAAGAAACTATACGAAGAACTGCGCAAACTAATGGAGGAGAATAAAGACATTGAGGAGACGCAGGAAAAGCTTAAAGAGCTAAGCTTCAAAGAAGAAAACCTGGAAAAGGAATTGGAGCGGAGCATTGAATTAATGAAAAAGCTCCAATTTGATTATAAGCTCGAGGAAGTGAAGCAAGAAGTAAAAGAAATGGGCGAGCAACAAGAAGAATTGGCTGAGGAGACAAAAGATAATAAAACTGATGCTGAGGAAATGCAGGAAAAGCAGGAAGAGATGAATCAGGACTTTGAAGAAAACAAAAAAGATTTAGAAGAACTGGAAGAGATGAATCAGGAGCTAAAAAACCCGAAAGCAATGCCTGATTTAGATAAGGAACAAGAACAGATAGAACAAGAGCAACAAAACACGAAAGAATCACTTGACAACAACAAAAAAAAGAAGGCCAGCCAGTCTCAGCAGAAGATGTCTCAACAAATGAAGCAGATGGGGGAGAAGCTTGAGCAAATGCAACAAAGCATGGAAATGCAAATGGTGCAGGAAAATTTTCAGGATTTGCTCAATATTGAAGATAACTTGCTCAAGTTAAGTTTCAGCCAGGAAGAATTAATGAAAGAGTTTAGAAATGTAAATCAAAGTGATCCTCGTTTTGTAGAATTATCTCAAACTCAATTAAAGCTTAAAGACGATAGTCAGGTAATAGAGGATAGTTTATTATCATTGGCAAAACGTGTTTTTCAGATTTCTTCTTTCGTGACCCGCGAAGTGGGAGAAATGAATAAATACATGGACGAAAGTGTAAAAGCACTTCGTGATAGAAATAAAAATGAAGCAGTAGGTAAGCAACAATTTACTATGACATCAATGAATAACCTGGCTTTGTTATTAAATGATGTGATAAAGCAAATGCAGCAACAAATGGCAGATGCCATGGGATCGCCTAATAAACAATCACAAGGACAACAAAAAATGCCCGGGTTGAGCGAACTGCAAAAGCAATTGAATGAAAAAATTGAGAATCTTAAAAAAAGTGGTAAATCAGGTAGGCAATTATCTGAAGAATTAGCCAAATTAGCGGCCGAACAAGAAATGATAAGAGAAGCATTAAAAGAGCAGCAACAACAAGCCGGGGAAAAACGTAATCAACAAGGTAAGGGTGGCGCTCAGGAAGCTATTCAAAAAATGGAAGAAACAGAGCTAGATTTAGTCAATAAAAACCTTACCCAACGAATGATCGAAAGACAAAAAGATATTCTGAGCCGGTTACTTGAAGCGGAAAATGCTCAAAGAGAAAGAGAAATGAAACAAGAGAGAGAAGGGGAAACAGCCAAACAAAGAGAACGAGAGGTACCTCCTGCATTTAAAGAATACATTAAAACCAAAGAGCAGGAAATAGAACTATTGAAAACAGTACCTCCAAAACTTAATCCGTATTACAAGAATCAGGTAAACGAATACTTTAAAAGGTTAAATAACTAATTTTTTTAAATTCTATGGATGTGATCAAAATAGAAATTCCATCACTCAATGAAAACATAAGAATTATTGAAAGCTTTATCGATAACGCCAAAGATCGATTTAAGCTTAATGATGATATTTACGGAAATATAATGATAGCCGTAACTGAGTCAGTAAATAATGCAATTAAACATGGAAACGCCAGTAATCCAAAAAAGAATGTTTTATTAAGCATGGGCCTCAATGAAGATACCTTGAAAGTAGAAGTTGAAGATGAAGGCCCGGGTTTTGATTACGAAAATCTACCTGATCCAACGGCCCCGGAAAATATCGACAAACCCAGTGGAAGAGGTATATTTTTGATGAAGCAATTAGCTGATGAAGTTCACTTTAAAAACAATGGTACCTTGGTAGAACTTTATTTTTTTATGGATTAAATGCCCACCGTCAGATTTTTTACTGAAAATATCAACTTTAAATTAAGACGCAAGCTTCTCCTTAAGCAATGGATCAAACAGGTGATAATATCTGAGGGGTACACATTGCAGCAAATCAATTATGTTTTTTGTTCTGATAGTTATCTCCTCCAAATTAATCAAGATTTTCTACATCACGACACACTTACTGATATTATCACTTTCGATACCAGTGATAATAAAGATCATGCGCTGGAGGGGGAGATTTATATAAGTATAGATCGAGTTGAAGAAAACGCATCGCTATTAAATACATCATTTGAAGATGAAATTTATAGAGTAATAATTCATGGTATATTTCACTTATGTGGGTATTCGGATGAAGGTGAAGAACAAAAATCAATTATGAGGCGAAAAGAAGATCAAGCTTTAGCCTTACTAATTAAATTGCAAAATGTATGAAATATCATATATGATATATTTTTATATTATTTTTGCATCAAGTGTTCCACGTGGAACATTTAACAATGATGTAATGTTTTATCAATTACTTTAACGGATTTGTTCCACGTGGAACATCTAAAGATTTAAATTTATGTTTTCTAAATATGATGTAATAGTTGTAGGAGCAGGGCATGCTGGTTGTGAAGCTGCAGCTGCCGCGGCAAATATGGGATCCAAAGTATTATTGGCAACCATGAATATGCAAACCATTGCTCAGATGTCATGCAATCCGGCAATGGGTGGTGTTGCAAAAGGTCAAATAGTAAGAGAAATAGATGCACTAGGTGGTTATTCAGGTATTGTATCTGATAAATCAATGGTTCAGTTTCGTATGCTAAATAAATCAAAAGGTCCTGCAATGTGGAGCCCCCGTACTCAAAATGACAGAATGATGTTTGCATATGAATGGCGAATGTTATTAGAATCTACACCCAATGTTGATTTTTGGCAAGAAATGATAACTGGTTTGGTTGTGAAAGATGGAAAAATAACCGGGGTAAGAACAGGCATGGGTATTGAAATAGAAACAAAATCTGTAGTGCTCACAAACGGAACATTTCTCAATGGAATTATTCATATAGGTGAAAAACAATTTGGTGGAGGAAGAACAGGAGAAAAAGCTGCAAAAGGAATAACAGAACAGCTGGTAACCCTCGGATTTGAAGCAGGTAGAATGAAAACCGGTACTCCGCCCAGGTTGGATGGTAGATCTTTAGATTATTCAAAATTTGAAGAACAGCTCGGCGATCAACAACCAGGAAAATTTTCTTATCTCGATAGTATTAAACCACTAAAATCACAGCGAAGCTGTCATATAGCTTATACTAATAAAGATGTACATGCTACACTCGAAACAGGTTTTGATTCATCTCCTATGTTTCAAGGAAGAATTAAAGGCGTAGGGCCAAGGTATTGTCCATCGATTGAAGATAAGATAAATAGATTTTCTCAGCGCGACAGACATCAATTATTTATAGAACCCGAGGGTTGGGAAACAATTGAAATCTATCTAAATGGTTTTTCAACCTCCCTGCCAGAAGATGTTCAGTACAAAGCATTGACTAAAATACCAGGGTTTGAAAATGTGAAAATGTTCAGACCAGGATACGCCATAGAGTATGATTATTTTCCTCCTACCCAATTAAGGCATACTCTGGAAACTAAATTAGTTGATAATCTATATTTTGCCGGTCAAATTAACGGAACTACAGGGTATGAAGAAGCTGCGTGTCAGGGCTTATTAGCTGGAATCAATGCCCATAATAAAATAAACAATAAAGATGAATTTATCCTGAAAAGATCTGAAGCTTATATTGGAGTATTAATCGACGATTTAATAAATAAAGGTACTGAAGAACCTTATCGAATGTTTACATCCAGAGCTGAATATAGAATTCTTTTGCGACAAGACAACGCCGATCTTCGCTTAACCGAATTAGGTCATTCATTAGGGTTGGCAAGTGATGAAAGGGTATCAAAAGTAATTGATAAAAAATCAGATGTTAAAAGATTGTTGAATGATCTGAAACAAAAGAAAGTAGACCCTATCAATGTAAACAATGATCTACAGGAATTAAATACAGCTACCATTAAAGAAAAAGCATCTCTATATAATCTATTAAAAAGGCCGGAAATTGATGTTTTTTCTGCAATGCAATTGGATAAGGAAATTAATGAATATTTACAAAAATACTCAAAAGAAGTACTGGAACAAGCTGAAATATTAATTAAGTATGAAAATTATATTGATAAGGAACATAAGCTGGCAGAGAAGATAGGAAGCTTAGAAAATTATCAGATTAAAGATAGTTTTAACTACCACGATGTAAAAGGTCTTTCTGCAGAAGCAAAAGAAAAATTGTTGAAAATAAAACCAACTACCATAGGACAAGCAGCAAGAATAAGCGGTATCACACCAGCTGACATCTCTGTTTTAATGGTATATCTAGGAAAATAATATGTTTGAAAAAGTTGAGAGTTGCCCTATTTGCTCGAGTAATAGATTTTCTAATTTTATAGTTGTGCAAGATTACCTGGTATCGCGAGATAGCTTTGCAATAATTAAATGCGATGAATGTAATTTTAAGATCACATCTCCAAGGCCTATAAAAGAGGAACTAGGCAATTATTATAAATCAGAAAATTATATATCTCATACCAGTAAAGCTAATAATCCCATAAATTGGATTTATAAATTAGTTAGAAATTATACCCTGGCTCAAAAGTATAAGCTAATCAATAAAAGAGTATCGAAAGGTAAAATACTAGATTATGGCTGCGGTACAGGAGATTTCTTAAGATATTTTAAAAATAAAGGCTGGAATATAGAAGGTATAGAACCAGATAGAGAAGCCGCTAAAATTGCTGCTAATAAAAATAAAATAGATGTATTACCTGAAGTAAGCTATATAAAAAAAAATAAATATACAGCAATCACCCTTTGGCATGTATTAGAGCATATATCAGATATTAATCATGTATTGGAACAATTAAAGCCTTTATTAGACAATAAGGGTAGGATTTTTATAGCAGTACCAAATGTTCAATCATACGATGCTCAATATTATAAAGAAAAGTGGGCCGGTTATGATGTTCCAAGACATCTATATCATTTTGAAAAATCAACTATGAAAAAATTAATGAAAAGACATGGACTGAAGATCAAAGAAATTTTACCGATGTATTTTGATTCATTTTATGTGAGCATGCTTAGTGAGAAATATAAAAATGGTAAAAATAATTTTATAGCAGCATTCAAATCTGGATATAAATCAAATAAAGAAGCAAAACAAAATAAAAATTATTCAAGCCTCATCTACATAATTAAAAAATGACACGAAACTTATTGATACTTTTATCATCTATACTTGTATACTTGCTTTTTTTTCAAAATTGTGCGAATCCATCAACTCCTACAGGTGGACCGAGAGACACGATTCCACCATTACTAGTAGAATCAGCGCCAATTAATAAAAGCATCAATTTTAAAGGTAATCGCATTGAATTAATATTTGATGAATACGTGAAGTTAGATCAAGTGGAACAAAAATTAATTATTACACCGACAATAGAATCAGAATACAAAACGCGATTTAATAAAGATAGAGTAACTATAATTTTTGAAGAGGATTCACCTTTCAAGGAAAATACCACTTATACATTAAACTTTCAAGATGCTATAAAGGATATAAATGAAAGCAACGTATGGAAAGATCCAAGATTCGTATTTTCTACTGGTGATTACCTTGACTCCTTGTATGTGTATGGAAACGTTAATTTTTTAATGACAAAAGAAGCAGCTAAAGAAGGAATAGTTTCATTATACTTTATAGATGACACACTCAACGTATTAACTGACAAACCTCCTTACTTTACAAATATAGATGAAGAAGGTAAATTTATAATAGAAAATTTACCAGCTGCCACATTTAATGTATATGCAATTAAAGATGGGAATAATAATTTAATTCT
>Ga0207419_1002626_pt1 | contig 11606 bp, 11 predicted proteins | sample ElkSloMetagenome_4_FD_184723 | JGI IMG/M metagenome (GOLD analysis project Ga0207419, IMG submission 184723) | Hot spring microbial communities from Elkhorn Slough, Monterey Bay, USA - MD2A (version 2) | ecosystem: Environmental > Aquatic > Marine > Intertidal zone > Estuary: Microbial mat ... | reverse complement strand
ATCCGCCGTGCACAGGAAAATTCCTCTGTTGAGGGTCAAACAGGGCGTGAGTTACAAATGATTGCTGATGAGGTACATCGGCGGAAAGAACAAAAAAGAATATCATGACTATTGAAAATAACAAAGAAGTAACCCGTTTTAGAATTCAACGCTTTCTCGTTACCATAATTATTATGCTGGTAATTGTTGTTTTGCTTGTTTCAAACCTGTTTAAACAGCCGGTATACGGCTTGACAAAACTAAACTATGTTGCAATAATATCTGGCCTATTCGTTTTTTATTCCTTATTTAACTACCTTAAAAACAGGCATTTCTTTTACTTTTCTGATGATGGGAAAAAGTTGGTTTTTCGCTATTTTTCCCTTCGCACTTTTGAGAAAGGAAAGCATGCAGTTGAAATTCCTAAAGAAAGTTTTGGGGGTTATGAAACTTATCAAAAGATGGGCGGGCTTAATGAGTTTCTCATTTTAAAATTAAGAACCCGTAAAGGTTTGGCCAGTTATCCACCAATTTTAATTTCATATTTATCGAAAGATAAAAAGAGTCGCTTGTTTAAAGTGTTGAACAGATCGATGAGTAGATAATCAGCTTTCATGTTTACCGCTTTTGTGCTGTTCTAAAATTTTTATCTTTACATGATAAATATTTTAAGAAGAGATGTACCGATTCAACATTACTTTTCTATGGTTATTGAGTTTACCTGCATTTGCATATCCGCAGGCAGATTATGAAAAGAACATTCTACTTCATTTAAATGTGGAAAAGGGAATGCCAAAATCCGCATCCCCAGCGTTTGTGCCACGCCCTTCTAACCCTCTGGAAGCAATACCTGCAGGTATTCTGCTTACCTGGTACTATGGCATACAGACACAATCCGTGCAAACCTGTAGTTTACTTCCGCCTAACGCCATCTATGGTGCCCAGGCTGTAGTCATCCAGCACGTACTGCCCGGTCTTTTAAATTATTTTGATCGGGTGCAGCGTTGTCATGGATTGAATTTAGGGCAATATTCCTCTTTACCAGGTGAGAATTATGCCGACGCAGTGCTAAATTTTCGATATCAGCCGGTTCATGATTCTAAACCTTATCAATAAATGAAAAAAAGTGTTAAGCATGAATAAGATACTGTTTTTTGCAATTGCTTCATGTTTCACCTTTCTTATGCCTGCCAACGCACAGAATATTTATGACCTCAAGTCTACAAGGGAATATGCTGCTCATTTATACCAGCAACAGGATTATATACTTGCAGCCATGGAATATGAACGGCTGGTTTTTATGAAACCGGGCAAAATTGAATTTAAACAACGTCTTGTTTCGTCGTACCGCAAAGCCGGAGAATATCAGCTGGGTATAAATGTGCTTGCGGATTCAGATGTTTCCACACCACTTATTCCAGAATATGGTAAACTATTGCTGCTTTCCGGTAATCTGGATAAATTTCACACTTTAATAAACAATCAGAAGATATCAGACTCAGAGGAAATTCTTTTTCTGAATACATCCTCCCTGATTTATCAGGGTTTATACCCCGAAGCATCAGCTAAATTGAGGCAATCCGAATGGGGGAAACCCGATTTACAAAGTTTAAAAAATATTGCTGATGAGGCCTCAGGAGTGGCATTTAAATGTCCGGCGTTGGCTGCTGGACTCTCTGCGATCATTCCGGGAAGTGGAAAAATCTATGCCGGATACTGGCAGGATGGATTGATTTCGGTTCTAATGATAGGGCTTACCTCCTGGCAGGCATACAGAGGGTTTAACCAGGAGGGGGCATCGAGTGTATACGGTTGGATTTACGGTGGATTTGCAGGCGCATTGTACTTGGGTAACATTTACGGCTCGGGCAAAGCAGCCAATAAATATAATGTAGTGCACAAATCAATAATTGATCAAAAACTTGAGGAAGTTATTCGTTACAGTAATTAGTTGTTTGGGTTTGTTGTTGTCTGCTCTCCCACAAACGCTAGAAGAAACTTTTGCATTTGCCATGGACGAATGGAAACATGGTAAACCTGCAGTTGCTCTTCCTGCTTTCCGTCGGGTGACTTTTTTTAGCACAGGTCACTTACAGTCTGTTTCAGCCTTATATGCTGCCCGCTGTTATGCAGCACTTAGTGAGCCCCATAGGGGCATGGCCCAGGTAAATGTGGCGTTAGGGAGTATAGATAATATTGACACACTCTATCAGGACTTAATCCTGCAAAAGGCTTTTATCTACCTTCAAATGGAGGAATACAATAAAGCCATTACAACACTTTTAGATTTGCCACTTACAGAAGGTACAAATGAGCAGATGAAGAAGTTGGTATACCAGGGAATTGCTTATTTCCAGATGGGTTATTATCCTGTGTCGCAAAGTTATTTTATTCAGGCGAATGCAAACGATACGGTTAAAATGCAGATTGCTTACCTGTTTAACCAAATTGATGTTGCTGAAAAAAGATATAATCCAAAACGTGCAAGGTGGTTCAGTATTTTTATTCCCGGCAGCGGACAGGTTATTGCAGGGCATCCCGGTAAAGGTATCCATTCTTTTTCGCTGAACGCTGCTTCAGTTGCCTTGTTTATCATCTTATATAACCAATACACACCCCTGGATGCAGCACTTTCAGCCTTCCCATGGATCAGAAGGTTTTACGCTGGGAACATAAAAAATGCATATCAATTATCATTCACACGATTACAAGATGAAAAAGAAATTATATATAGAAAGTTAGTTGAAATAAACACCCCGTTATTATATGAAGAATAATACAGGATGGACGATAAATTATTATATAAAATTGCATTAAGCATATTGCCCGGAGTTGGCGGCGTTAATGCCAGGAAATTAATTGCTTATGCTGGAGGTATTCAAGAGGTTTTTGATGTTAAAACAAGTGCCCTCCTGAAAATTCCGGGTATTGGCAAAGGTTTGGCAAATAAAATTTCAGGTGCAGATGTACTCAAAAGGGCGGAGCGTGAAGTGGAATTTGTGAAAAAACACAACATTAAGGTGCTTTTTTACCTTGACGACGATTATCCTTATCGATTAAAAAACTGCCCTGATGCCCCACTTTTGCTTTTTTATAAAGGGGATGCTGATTTAAATAATCCCAAAGTAATAAGCATTGTAGGTACGCGCAAAGCCACAAGCTATGGGGAGATTTTTTGCCAGCGTTTAATGGAGGATCTGGCACAGAACAATCATCAGCCTTTAATTGTCAGCGGACTGGCTTATGGAATCGATATTATGGCACATAAAGCAGCATTAACAAAAAATATTCCCACCTTAGGGGTTTTGGCTCATGGGTTGGCAACCATTTACCCAAAAGTCCACCGGAAATATGCCTCGCAAATGGTTGCCAACGGGGGGCTGGTAACAGATTTTGTATCTGATATTTGGGCTGACAAACCCAATTTTGCCCGTAGGAACCGCATTATTGCCGGAATGGCAGATGCCACCATAGTTGTGGAGTCGGGTGAAAAGGGCGGGGCATTGATAACTGCAGATTTGGCTAACTCTTACAGCCGTGATGTTTTTGCCGTTCCCGGCAAAATCGGGGACACATATTCGGCAGGTTGCAACAGACTCATTAAAACGCACAAGGCCGCTCTTATAGAATCCTGGAAAGACCTGGAATATATTATGGGGTGGGAGAGTACATCCAAACAGAAAACTATTCAGAAGCAAATATTTGTGGAATTGGAAGGGGAAGAGAAACAAATCTATGAAATGCTTAAAGAAAATGGAGAAATGGAAATAGATCAGATCTGTCTGGCAACAAAAATTCCTGTACCCAAAGTATCTTCCACTTTACTCAATTTGGAATTTGACGGACTTATTAAAAGCATACCCGGCAGGCGCTATAAATTGCTTTGAATCTCATTGCTGATTTTTTTTTGCGAACAACTTACTGTTGTAGAATATGTTTGCATCTTCTTCATTCATCCAAATTTTAAGTAAGTTTGAATAAGGTAATGCAAAATCTGGTAAGAAAGCCTACAGATCGCTTAAAATAATAGGATACTAACCCCTTAAAATAATTATCATGGATGAACGTGTGCAACAATTCATGAACAAAATTACAGCTAAAAACCCTTCAGAACCTGAGTTTCATCAGGCGGTGCAGGAAGTTGCAGAATCTTTGGTTCCCTTTATTGAAGAAAACCCTAAATACAAGCATGCAAAAATTTTAGAACGTATAGCTGAGCCTGAAAGAGTTGTTATGTTTCGTGTACCCTGGCTCAATGACAAAGGTGAAGTGGAGATTAACCGTGGTTTTCGCATTGAAATGAACAGTGCCATTGGACCTTATAAAGGTGGTTTGCGTTTTCATCCAACCGTAAATCTGGGGATACTAAAATTCCTGGCTTTTGAGCAGGTTTTTAAGAACAGTCTTACCACCCTGCCCATGGGTGGAGGAAAAGGAGGTTCAGATTTTGATCCCAAAGGCAAATCTGATAATGAAGTAATGAAATTTTGCCAGAGCTTTATGAGCGAATTGCAGCGGCATATTGGACCGGATACCGATGTGCCTGCCGGCGATATTGGCGTGGGTGGCAGGGAGATAGGTTTTCTGTTTGGCCAGTATAAACGGTTGCGAAACGAATTTACAGGCGTGCTCACAGGAAAAGGGCTGGAATGGGGAGGCAGTCTTATCCGACCGGAAGCTACCGGATATGGAGCAGTCTATTTTGCCCAGGAAATGCTGGCTACAAAAAATGATGGTATTAAAGGTAAAACTGTGGCCATTTCAGGCTCCGGGAATGTAGCACAATATGCGGCGCAAAAAATCAATGAGTTGGGAGGCAAGGTAATCACCTTGTCAGATTCATCTGGCTTTATTCACGATCCGGACGGAATTGATGACGAGAAGCTTCGGTTTGTATTTGAGTTGAAGAACAACCGCCGTGGCAGAATAAAAGAATATGCTGAGAAGTTCAAGTGCGAATATTTTGAAGGTGAACGCCCGTGGGGTATAGAATGTGATGTTGCCATGCCAAATGCCACTCAAAATGAAATTGAAAAGCATGAAGCTGAAAAGCTGGTGGAAAATGGCTGCATTTGTGTATCAGAAGGAGCCAACATGCCCTCTACACTGGAGGCAGCAGAGCTGTTTATACAGAGTAAAATACTTTACGGACCAGGGAAAGCGGCCAATGCTGGAGGCGTAGCTGTTTCAGGACTGGAGATGACTCAAAACTCTATGCGGCTGCCATGGAGCCGGGAAGAAGTGGATGAAAGATTACGTACTATTATGAAAAACATACACCAAACCTGTGTTAAATATGGCGCGGATCAGGAAGGTTTTGTAAATTATGTAAATGGCGCAAACATTGGTGGGTTTGTAAAAGTAGCGGATGCGATGCTTGCCCAGGGGGCTGTATAGTTTCTGTGTGAATCGTTACTATTTCACAATTTTCGCTGATAATTCTGCGAGATAACCTTCACATTCCGGCGCTCCTTCTGCAGGAGCCCATGGCGCAAAGTTTTTATCATCAAGGGCTGCATAAGGGCCATTTTTTACCTCATATACCACAGTTCCTTCTTCAAGTGCAATCAGTGAGTGGTATTTCCGGGCAGGTATTTCAACCCCATAGTTGCCCTCTTCGGCTGTTAAAGTACAGTAATCTGTAATAGTTCCTGCATCATTAAATTCAATTACAGCCAGTTTTCCCCTTAACACAACAAATGCTTCCACCTTATCGGGATTTGCATGCTTGTGTGGCTGAACATAAGTTCCCGGCTCAATAGCATTAAGCATGCGTTGAAGGGGGTCAGATAATTCCGGGTGAAAATTGAAATTTTGTCTTTTTCGGTCGCGATCCTGTGCTTTCTGAGAAACTTCATCCAGCAATTGCCTGTTAATCTTAATCATAAAATGTCAGTTTAATCAGCTATAAGCTTTTTATACCTGATTCTTTTAGGTGTTTCATCACCAAGTCTTTTGCGACGGTTTTCTTCATATTCTGTATATCCTCCCTCAAAAAAATACACCTCTGAATCGCCTTCAAAAGCAAGAATGTGTGTAGCTACACGGTCCAGAAACCAACGGTCGTGAGAAATTACCACGGCGCAGCCAGCGAAATTTTCCAGGCCTTCCTCCAATGCCCGTAAGGTATTTACATCAATATCATTGGTAGGCTCATCAAGAAGCAATACATTGGCTTCTTCCTTTAGTGTTAATGCCAGGTGAAGCCGGTTTCTCTCTCCGCCTGATAATACGCTGCATTTTTTTTCCTGATCAGCACCACTAAAATTAAAACGTGCCACATAGGCGCGGGCATTTACAGCCCTGTTCCCTACCTGGATAAAATCACTGCCACCACTGATGACTTCAAAAACAGTTTTCTCCGGGTCAATGCTGGCATGCGTCTGATCAACATATCCGATGCTTACCGTTTCCCCTACTTCAAAGTCTCCTGAGTCTGGTTTCTCAGTACCAATTACCATGCGAAAGAGTGTGGTTTTACCGGCGCCATTCGGACCTATGATACCTACAATTCCAGCCGGAGGAAGAGAAAAACTCAGATCGTCAATAAGTATCCGGTCTCCAAATGATTTTTTGATATGATGGCTTTCAATAACCTTATCGCCAAGCCGGGGCCCGTTAGGGATGAATATTTCCAGCTTTTCTTCTTTTTGTTTCACATCTTCGTCGAGCATTTTTGTATATTGGTTGAGGCGGGCTTTTGATTTTGCATGCCTCGCTTTGGGGGCCATCCGAACCCATTCCAACTCCCGCTCGAGCGTTTTACGTCGCTTACTTGCTGTTTTCTCTTCTTTTTCCAGTCGCTGTGATTTTTGTTCCAGCCACGAGGAATAATTTCCTTTCCAGGGAATTCCTTCTCCGCGATCAAGTTCAAGTATCCAGCCTGCCACATTATCAAGGAAATACCTGTCATGTGTTACGGCAATTACTGTTCCGGAATATTGTTGCAGGTGCATCTCCAGCCATTGCACACTTTCAGCATCCAGGTGGTTTGTAGGCTCATCAAGTAGCAGAATATCGGGTTCATTCAGCAGCAAACGGCACAAAGCTACGCGACGTCTTTCCCCTCCACTGAGGTTATCAACTATCATATCAGGGTCAGGACAGCGCAGGGCATCCATGGCACGTTCCAGTTTGCTGTCCAGTTCCCATCCTCCTGCCTGCTCAATTTTATCAGTAAGTTCTCCCTGTTTTTCTATGAGTTTGTTCATTTCATCATCCTCCATAGGTTCAGCGAACTTCATGTTTAATTCTTCATATTCTTTCAGAAGGCTTACGGTTTCATGAACACCTTCTTCCACAATCTCTTTCACAGTTTTTCCGGGGGTTAGCCGGGGCTCCTGTTCCAGCATCCCCACACTATACCCAGGGCTGAAAACCACCTCACCCTGGTAGGATGTGTCCTGACCGGAAATAATTTTTAATAGTGAGGACTTTCCAGAGCCATTCAAACCAATAATTCCAATTTTTGCTCCGTAGAAAAAAGATAGATAGATATCGTTTAAAACTTTTTTATGTGGCGGAAACGTTTTGCTGACTCCCACCATGGAAAAGATAATTTTTTTATCGTCTGTCATAAGAATGTTTGTTATGAAGTTTCCGCAAATGTATTAAAATAAACAAAAAACCCGGCGAATTATTCGCCGGGTTTTCTTCTGGGTTACGTATTTTTAACCTTTTGAAAGCTTTTTAAAATCTTTCTCCAGCAGTCCGTCGGGCTTCTTATCATTAATCATATGAAAATCAAAATAATAAAGGTTTGCATCAGCAGCACCAATAATAATCTTATAGCAACGTGCATTCAGCCGGGTACCTTCGGGACCTACCTTATGCAAATACACGATATTTGGATCGCGACTTTCAATAGCATCTTGTATGTCTTCCCTGGTAACTATCCTGAAGCGATAGGGATAAACTTTTTTAATACGTGCAGCTGAATTTACCTCCGGTTCAAGTTCATCCTGCACTACATATAGGGTTTTGCCTTTAATGTCAGCCATATTATCGTTATAATATTTGAAAACATTTCTTGAAACAATATCAGGCTTGGCTTTGATCAGCTCAACATGGTTTTGCACAAAACGCAACAAATTGGCTAACTTATAGTTATAGCTAGATTCCTCCACGCCATAATAAGAAAGTGGGAAAGAGCAAAGTGCGGGCATTTGGCTTAAACCGAAATAATTACCTCCGAGGAGCAGATTTACAAATTTATAAGTAGCCATGGTTTTATCTTTTTCAAAGTTAACCTTTGTAAGTACCAGGAAACTGTTTTTAGGGTCTTTGCGCATATCTTCAAACGCTGCCCAGGAAATAAAATCGTAGGGTGTTAGCTTCCACTCTTTTTTCATTACCTCCTTAACAATGATGTTGTAATCGAGCATGGGGTTATCCTCTAATACTACGTAAGTTTTGGTGTTATAGAATGCATCTATCTCCTGCGGTGTAGGTAAATATTCCTGAGAGAAGCCCATGCCGGTAAAAAAAGCCAATGTAATTAGTACTGCAATTTTCTTCATACCTGTATTTTTTGTTTTTAAAATGTTTGTTAATCTTTATTTGGAAAATACAACGGATTTCGTTCGTTGAATTTACGTATGTAAAGAAATTTAAGTTGCTTTTTTTTTCGTTTTCTTAGTGCACTGTACTCAGCATATAATTCAGGGTCGCGTATAAGAATGGCTTCCAGGTTTTTATAATTGTATTCAACCATTTTCCCTGACTCCATGTCCATAATATATTGTCGCAATTCGTCTTTTTCGTATTGCCGTGGCCGCATGCCATATGGATAATAGTAAGGATTATTGTAGGCATTATAATAGGGGTTTGCGTAGTAGGGGTCATTGTACCGGGTGTCATATGTTGTTACATTGGCAACAAAGTGGCAAATGTTACCAATAATGGTAACCCGGTTAAATCCGCCGCCTATGTTTACATATACTACACCATTACGTGAAAAGCCCCAGATAGACTTCGTGTCCACCATTTTTTGCATCCCCATAAAATCGTAAAAAGCCAGATCATTTTCGCGTAAAATATTGTCAAAGAAATCTTCATCATTGACAGATTCACTGGTTAGAATACGCGATTTTGGAATAGGCTTATTATTTTTGAATTGTTCAAAATTTATAAATATGCCCTCCTGGAATTCAAAATCCGGATTATATTCCACTAAATTGGTTTCTTCCTGTGCCCAAATGGTGATTTGGGGAACAAAGAAGAAAAAAAGTGTCAGTATCGCAAAAAGTCTCATGTTTTAATTCCTGTTTTATGATCAATCTTTAATATAATAGCACTAAAATATAATCTATTATGCAGGTAAATCATTTTTAATTAATGAGTTAAACTTGGTTTAATTATTTGTATTTTATGTATAAATATAACCGAATCATTTTAAAAAAAGTATTTTAAGAGGGAAAATTTTCGTTAGCTATATGTTATATAATCACAAAATATATTGTATTCTATCCTATTCAAAATCTATGTTAAGATGAATTGATTTATTCCTGCCGTAAGAATATTTGATGAAAAGATCGATTGAATGGATTAATTTACGAATAAAATGTCATTAATTGTTGAAAATCAACTATAAATGGGTGTTTTATATTTGTTCTCCGAATTTAAAGATACCCGGGTAATTATATTGATAATGAATAAAATATAAAGGTTACAACATTCTTCAATTAAAATGGTGATATTTATCATTTGACTGAATGACCGTAATATGATAAATAATAGTAATTTCGACCTATAATTTCAAGCACAATGGTTAACCATGTCCATACCATAAAAATGAATTGATGCATAAGTTTCTTAAACTGTTAGATTGGAATTCGAACGAGAATTGTGATGATGAAAAAAACCTTAGGATGTATTTCATTAATACTTTCTCGTTGTTTTCTTTGTTGTTCTTTTTGATATTTGCAGTTATCGAGTACATCAATTTGAATTTTATCCATGCCTCTGTGTTGGCAACCGGTTTATTGCTGATCATTTTGAATATGATTTTTGTTAATAGAACCGGCAAGTGCAATTATTCAGGCAACTTTCTTATTGCCCTGATGACCATAATTATGATTTATCTCCAGGTTAGTGGCGGCGCAAATGGAACAGGATGGATGTGGAGTGCTGTTTATCCCATTATCGCACTCTTTCTCCTTCGCTTGCACAAAGGCAGCATACTTTCCGGAGCATTTTTTATTCTGATGTTTTCACTGTTCCTGCTTCCATTTGAAATTCCTGGTTTACAAAACATCCCTACCCATACTGTATTTCGTATTTTAGCTGTATACATCAGTATATATGTGCTTGTGTACATGTATGAACTTATTAACATTACCTCCAATAACCGTAAGGAAAAAAAGATGCTTGACGCAATAAACGAAGTGAAAAGAAAAGATGAGTTTCTTTCAAAACTTTCACACCAGTTACGTACGCCACTGAACAATATAACTGTATTGGGTAACCTGATAAATAAATCAAACCTTACCAATGAACAGAAGGAACAGGTAGATACCCTGGTAGCCTCAGCAAATAACCTGGCCAATGTGGTGAATAACATTGTTGATATTTCCAGCGAAGATATTTCCAGGCAGGAAGGACGGAGTTTTAATTTCGACATCCTGGAAACATTGGAAAATATTTCAAGGCTTTTCAATGACCAAATCGGCACACATTTACATATTGAAACCCATGCCGGTAACTTTACATCAGCTCAGGTTGTAGGAGATCCTATAAAACTGAAACAAATTTTCTTAAACCTTTTTGAAAACATTATTAAGGCAACAAACAATCAAGGAGTCACGGTACATGTTTCTGTAAATTTAATTACAGATAAGGATAGGCAGAGCAAATGGGGGTTTCAAATGGTTATAGACCAAAAAATTCTTTTTCAACCCTATCCGCATGGAGAATCGCAGGACGAATATTCCCATTTGGATGAACAGGATATGTCCATTGCTCAAAGACTGATATCCGGATTCCAGGGAAAATTGTCCTATGAAAATATTCAGGATAAAACATTAATCAGCTTTAACCTGGTATTTCTTAAAAAAGATTTTAAGGAAGAAAAACTGGCCCCCGTGATCTCCGGGAAAACTGCGCAACCAAAATTATCACAGGATAAAAATATTAAACTGGAAGATGCAAATGTGCTGCTTGTTGAAGATAATTTAATCAACCAAAAGATTGTGGTATTAAGCCTTAGTAAGTTGGTTAAGAATATTGATATAGCTAATAATGGCAAAGAAGCCCTGGATAAATTTGGCACTTCCAGGTATGATGTAATTCTGATGGATATCCAGATGCCTGTAATGGATGGCATCGTGGCCACACGAAAAATGCGTGAGATTGAGGAAAGTACAAATACCCATACCCCTATTATTGCAATTACGGCTAATGCGCTTACCGGTGATAAAGAAACTTGCCTGGCTGCAGGCATGAATGATTATCTGGCTAAACCTTTCCAGGTTGAGGAATTGCTCCGTAAAATTGAAAATTTACTGAGTGTTGCTACCCGGGAAGCTTAATACCTAAGTTGAGCTAGCGCCGTGCAAGTCCATGAGATGGGGATTTTTAAAGGCGTATACTATAAATGAAACATCTCTTAGTTACCCGATGAGTAACCA
>Ga0207419_1002624_pt1 | contig 11608 bp, 7 predicted proteins | sample ElkSloMetagenome_4_FD_184723 | JGI IMG/M metagenome (GOLD analysis project Ga0207419, IMG submission 184723) | Hot spring microbial communities from Elkhorn Slough, Monterey Bay, USA - MD2A (version 2) | ecosystem: Environmental > Aquatic > Marine > Intertidal zone > Estuary: Microbial mat ... | reverse complement strand
GAATATTGCAGCAATTCCGTTAATCCAGATGCACGGAAGGCTTCCCGAATCTTGCGGATTAAAACCTGGTCAATCGATAGATAACCCGGTTCGGTTTTCGGCGGTAAATCTTCACAAAACTTATCATAGCCGTAGAGACGGGCAACTTCTTCAATCAGGTCGATTTCCCGTTCTAAGTCTCGGTAGCGGTAGGGGGGAACCGTGACCATCCATTTTACCGCCTCGTCGGATTCGACAGACTCCAGTTGACATGCCAACGCCGTGAGAATGCGTTCAACGTCATCGGGCTGAATGTCACCAATCTCATCACCCAAATCCACTGGACCGAGTACCTGATTCACCCGTTCTAGGCGTAATTCAATCGATCGCACCCAACTATCTGGATCAGGGCGGGTATCGGCGACTTCTTGGACAATGGGTTTACCCTGGGCGAGTTCTTGGATTAACGCGATCGCTCGTTTAGCCGCGATGCCTAATTCGGCTTGATTGACGCCCCGTTCGTAACGGGTGGATGCCTCCGTGCGTAAGCCTTGAGAGCGGGCGGAACGACGAATGGCAACGGGTTCAAACAGGGCGGCTTCTAGAACCAGATTCTCTGTTCCCTCATGGACTTCGGTTTCCTCACCACCCATCACTCCTCCTAGCGCCACGGGGCGATTATTGGCGGTAATTAATAGAGTTTGGGCATGAAGGGTGCGGGATTGACCATCTAGAGTCGTTAGCGATTCCTCTCCCTTAGCAAAGCGAACCCCGATAGTTAAGGATTTGTCACCTGCTACTTGTTGTAAGCGATCGCGGTCAAAGGCGTGGAGAGGCTGACCCCATTCCAACAGAATATAGTTGGTAATATCTACAACATTATTAATCGGTCGTACACCGGCGGCTTGTAAACGCTGTTTTAACCACGTTGGCGAGGGTTGAATTTTCACGCCTTCAATAACTGTACCGATATAAGCAGGACTTGCTTTCGGGTCAGCAATTTTCAACGTCAACCCACCCGTACCTTGAGGAATCGTCAACTCTGGCGTTTTTGGCAGGTTCAAAGATGCACCTGTCAGGGCGGCGACTTCACGAGCCACCCCAACCATACTCAACGCATCCGCCCGATTCGCCGTTGCGGTCAAATCCAGGATCACATCCGTAAGTCCCAGGAGAGGACGAGCATCACTCCCCACTTGTAGCGTCTGTGCCTCAAAGATGTGAATTCCTTCCGACTCTTTTTCCAAGCCAACTTCTGCCAAGGAACAAATCATGCCCTCGGAACGCACTCCCCGCAGTTTCGAGGAGCGAATTTTCAAATCCACCGTGGGCAGGTAAGTCCCTACCGTAGCTACAGGGACATAAGCCTCTGCCCGGACATTAGCCGCGCCACAGACAATGGTGACTGGATCATTGGCGTCTCCAATATCAACTTGAGTGACTCTCAGCTTATCGGCATTGGGGTGAGGCTGCACATCCAGAACCTTCCCCACAACTACGCCATCGGCTAACTGCCGCTGATCCTCAATATCCTCGACCTCAAATCCAGCATTGGTGAGAATTTCCGCAATTTCTTGGGGAGCTAGGGTCACATCCACCAGTTCCCGCAGCCAATTTAAAGAGATACGCATTAATTTCTTGCTTTTACCGACCTCAGCTTAGATGCAGTTCCGTTACTGTTGATCTCACTATACCCGATTTGTTATTCGTCATTTGTCATTCGTCAGGGAACAGGGAACAGGGAACAGGGAACAGGGAACAGGGAACAGGGAATAGGCAATGATCCCCCAGATCCCCCAGATCCCAGACGTAGCATGCTACGTCTCTACATGCTCCCCCGACTTGCGACACTTTACCCATTCTTCACAAACAGAGGACAATCTTTATCAAGACTTTATCCAAAAAAGACTCAAATCAATGCGTTATTTGGGCATCTGTGCCTAAACGACAGGATAAACTAAGATATCCTGTAGATAGATAAGATTGCTTACCAAGGCTTACCAAAGCGAGGGTGCATTCGGCGGTGCGTTTCCCACTAAAGTCAACTATAGATCTTAATAGATAAGCCGGGTGCTTCGATCACAATTGAGAAAGCTTTCGTCCTAGCCCGGACAAACGCCCCATTGGTGATGCTGAATGAGCTACTGCCTAAATCCTGACTGTCCTCAGCCCAAAAATCCGCTGCACGTCACTAGCTGTCAGGCGTGTGGTCATCCTATTATGTTGCGAAATCGCTATCGTGTGCTAAAAACCCTAGGTCAAGGCGGATTTGGCGCTACGTTTTTAGCCAGAGATGAGTCTCTTCCTGGCAATCCCAGTTGCGTCGTTAAACAACTTCGTCCCGCAACAACCACATCACAGGTTCTGGAAATGGCTCAAAAGCTATTTGAGCGAGAAGCCAGAACCCTCGGCAAGATTGGTAATCATCCTCAAGTTCCCCGACTGTTGGATTTTTTTCAAGACAATCAGCAGTTTTATTTGGTACAGGAGTATATTAGTGGACTCACATTACAGCAAGAAATTAAACAATGTGGTCCCCTCTCAGAAGCCGGAGTCAAGCAATTTCTGAGTGAAGTTCTCCCCCTGATTAAATATATCCATAGCCAAGAGGTGATCCACCGGGATATCAAACCGGCTAATTTAATTCGACGAGAGCAAGACCGAAAACTGGTCTTGATTGACTTTGGTGCGGTTAAAGATGAAGTCAACCAAGCCGCCGTTGCCAATACCTCTGATCAAACCGCCTTGACAAATTTTGCCATTGGGACTCCCGGTTTTGCTCCGCCGGAACAAATGGCATTGCGACCCGTTTATGCCAGTGACATTTATGCTCTTGGCGTAACTAGCGTGTATTTACTCACCGGAAAATCGCCAAAAGATTTAGATTACAATCCCTCAACTGGTGAAATGGTCTGGCGTAAATCTGTGCAAGTCAGCGATCATTTTGCGACTGTGTTGAAAAAAATGCTGGAGGCTTCTGTTCGTCATCGCTATCAAACGGCAGAAGAGATTCTCAGAGCGCTAGACTTAGAACCTTATTTTGATAGTTTGGTTCAAGGAATGGCAATGCCGACCTCTGGGCTATCGAATACAAATACAAATGACAATTCCACCGAAGTTCAAGAGGTAGACTCACCCAGTTCTCCTTCCTCTCCTTCATCGGCGACCCAGAAGTTAGCGGAGGCGATTCGTAGGCGTCGTGAACGACGGGAACGTAGTCGTCCGGGTTCTCCTAACACCATGGGTAATGGTAATCCCCGCAGTCAATTTATATCGAGGTCAGTGACAGAAATTCATACAGGGAATATACCATCGAGCCAAAGTTTTGCCAGCAGTAGACCCAAAAAACTTGATGCTAATGGTGTGTTAACGGCATATATGAAAGGTCGGAGAGATTTTGCTTCCCATGATTTAAGTGGGTTAGATTTACAAAAATCGGATTTATCTGGCGGGATTTTTTACCAGTCCAAGTTAACTCGCATTAATTTACAAGGTGCTGATTTATCCAGTGCTGATTTTGGTCAGGCAAGCTTAACTCGGGCAAATTTGCGAGATGCCAATTTAGGACGGGCTTATTTGAGCAATTCGGATTTAGAGGGGACAGATTTACGCGGGGCAGATTTAAGTTTTGCTTATCTGAATCATGCCAATCTTAAGGGGGCAAATCTCTGTGGCGCGAATCTTGCCAATGCCAAAATTACGGAGGAACAGTTAGCTTTAGCTAAAACGAATTGGGCAACAATTATGCCGAATGGCAAGCGAGGTCTTTGGTCATAGTCATTTGTCATTTGTCCTTTGTCATTCATCATTTGTCCTTTGTCATACTCGCTTCGCGAGAAGCAAGCTACGTCATTTGTCATTCAGCTAATATCAGTACCCGTACAATTGATATTGGTTGGCTTCATGGAACTCTATGGAACTTGATGATCTTGTGCGACTCAATCGCGTCATTCGCGTCATTGGCTTTGACGACGCACCGTTTTCTCGTCATGCCAGCGCCAAAGTGTCCATTGCGGGAGTGGTTTGTGCGGGAACGCGCTTTGAGGGGATGGTTTGGGGAGAGGTGGAACGAGATGGCTGGGATGCGACGGATAGGATTGTTCAGCTATTAGTTGGGCGGAAGTTCTTACCCCAACTGCATGTTTTGCTGTTGGATGGTATTGGTTTTGGTGGCTTTAATTTGATAGACTTGCCCCAGCTTTGCGATCGCCTGAGTCTCCCCTGTGTGTCTCTGATGCGGCGTATGCCTAATGTAGAAGCAGTCAAACAGGCAATTCATCGTTTACCTCAACCTGAACAGCGTCTCCACCTCCTCCAACGCGCTGGAACCATTCATTCTTATCCCCCTTTCTTTTTTCAGGTTTGTGGTGCGAATCCCCAAGTTATCGCATCGGTTCTAGAGCGTGTAACGGACTGTGGTAAAGTCCCCGAAGCCTTACGTTTAGCTCATCTAATCGGTGCGGCTGTGGTTAAGGGCGAAAGTAGCAGTTCGGCTTAGGATTTGGGTAAATCTCAAGTGTTGCTGGCTTAACAGGTAGTATCTTGTTGGATAATCGTTATTTTATTTATGAAGTCGTCGGTTTGCGTCAGAGTGCAGCTACCGACACCCTCAACTACCCCATTCGTCGGAGTAGTTCTGTCTTGATCAGAGTTCCGTACAGCCGCATGAACCAAACGATGCGGCGAATTTCCCAATTAGGTGGCAAGATTGTCAGCATACGAAGCCTAACTCCTCACACAGAGCAAGAGAGTTCCTTCGCTTGGTGGGTAGAAATTGTCACCGCAGAACCTGCGGTCACTTACTACTTTGGACCTTATGATACTCCAGAAGAAGCCGCGTCTTATGAAGCGGGTTACATTGAGGATTTAGAACAAGAGGGCGCTCAAGGGATCGCCGTGACGGTTAAATGGTGCAAGCCCGAAAATTTAACTATTTTTTAAGCTCTCTGGGTCAGATCGCGTCAATTTTGACTAGGATCACGGTGATATTGTCCCGTCCGCCTTTTTCTTTAGCGGCGGCAATTAGGTTAGCGGCAATCTCTTCGCCATCCCCATTGGATTGGAGATGGGACGCGATCGCGGTGTCCGAGAGTTCCTCAGTCAGTCCGTCGGTACAAAGGAGCAGGAAATCTCCTGACAGAATCTCCATGGACTCGACATCAACTGACTTTAAGTCCTTGCGACCTAGACATTGGGACAACACATGACGCCAGGGATGCGTTCGCGCCTGTTCTGGAGTCAGATCCCCAGCTTTCATGGCGCGTGCTACCCAGGTATGGTCATCCGTCATTTGTTCGAGTTTTAATTGTCGCCATCGATAGAGGCGAGAATCACCCACATGAGCCAGCCAAGGCTGACCTTTACGGAAGATGACCACGACAGCCGTCGTGCCCATGTCTGCCCGTTCGGGATGCTTTTTTTGATCCTCTAAGATTGCCTGATTAGCATCGTAGAGGGCTTGTTCCAGTAACGTTTCCGAAGGGACTGACTCTAGCCATTGCCGCTCTAAACGTGCCTGAATGACCTCTGTAGCCAGTTGGCTGGCTTCCTGTCCCCCGGCATGACCGCCCATGCCGTCGGCGACAATGAAAAAGCGTCCCTTCGGATCGATGTAGTAATAGTCCTGGTTTACGGTACGAATTAAGCCCGGGTCAGTGAGACCCGTAAAGCGACATTTCATAAAGTTTGTGCTGGCGTCAATAACCTTATGGGAGTTATAACATGCGATCGTATCGGTCGAGTCTTCGGAGTAAACGAATTAGGGCAAAAGCGATCGCGGCGGCGACTAACGCCACAACTAATGCCAGCCCGACTTGACCATTAACAAATAAGATCGTAGCTGACAATGTGAATGCACTGAGTAGTAACGCATAGTTTGTTCCTATCTGAATGCTACTCATGCGGCGCAAGATCCGATCCGACTCGATAGAACGAACCCGTAGACGTATATCTCCCCGTTCTAATTTTTCAATCGTATCCTCAATCCGCCGAGGTAATCCCAACGCCGTATTACTCACTTGAGCCGCTTGGCGTCCCAATTCATTCAAGAATGTATTACCCTCAGGGCTATTACCGTTAGTCATGATTTGCAGAGCAAAAGGTTTTGCCACTTCCATAAAGTTAAATTCTGGGTCTAAGCCCTTGCCCACTCCTTCCAAGGTGGAAAAGGCTCGCATCACAAACGTGAAGGTTGCCGGAAAGCGAAATGGCTGACCATAAGCTATTTCATAGAGATCGTCGCTAATTTCACTCACCGACTGATTCTCAAATGGCTTATCCATAAAGTGATCCAGCATATACTGAATCGAACGCCGCACCGGACCCATATCATCAACCGGAGACAAGGCACCTAATGCGACCAAAGACTCAACAACTCGACTGGCATCTTTTTGGGCAACGCCAAAAAGCGTCTGCATTAACCCTTCCCTGACATTTGCCTTAATCCGCCCCATCATGCCGAAATCATAGAAGATCAATGAGCCTTCCGGACTAACCGCAATATTGCCGGGATGGGGATCGGCATGGAAAAAACCGTCATTGAGCAACTGCTGTAGGTAAGCTTTTGCCCCTAGTTGAGCCAGCAGTTTCCGATCCAATCCAGCGGCTTCTAGTGCCTCGTAGTGACTAATCTTAATTCCTGGAGCATACTCTAGGGTTAAGACTCGATTTGAGGTATAGCGCCAATAGACACGCGGAACTTTTACCCAATCGTAGGTGCGGAAATTACGGCGGAAGGTATCAGCATTGCGCCCTTCACTAAGATAATCAATCTCTTCCCAAAGAATGCGACAGCATTCTTCATAAATGCCCATCCAGTCTCGACCTCGACCCCAATCGGGGTGATTTTGGAAGTAACGGGCAATCCCCTTGAGAATTTGTAGGTCTATCGTAAACAGTTTCCGCAAGCCCGGTCGTTGTACCTTGACCACAACCTCTTCCCCACTCTGGAGTTGAGCTTTGTGGACTTGTCCTAAACTGGCTGCTGCTAGAGGAATCGGATCAAAATTGTCAAAGAGTTCACTTACAGATTTCCCTAAATCTTTCTTGACAATTGCCTCGGCTTGATCGTAGTTAAAAGCGGGGACGCGATCCTGTAGTTTAGACAGTTCCTCTACATATTCACCAGGGAATAAGTCAGAGCGAGTTGAAAATAGCTGTCCCACCTTGATGAAGGTTGGACCTAACTCTAAAAACGTATCTCGAATCCAGATTGCCTGTGTCTTACGACGAGCCGCCTGTTTTGCATCGGTCATACCCCCTGGATAGCTCCAAGGTTTGCCGTTGAGCCACAACTGGAAGAGGAGGGTTAAAACAAATGTCCAAATATCGACAAATCGTCGATGTCGGGAATAGTTTTCCCGATTCCAACGATATGCCTTGTCTTGGTTTATCCCTCTTAGGGAACGTTGGCTAGACACCTGGCGTTCCTTATATTGTTTGAGGTTGACATAGTTATCAGAAACAGCAGACACCTAGATTCCTGAATGATGGTCTCCTCTTAATCTTAATAAAAATTCAAAATCTTTGAAAGCTAAGCACACCCCAAGCGAGTATCTGTAATACCAAATCTGGGGTGACTACCCCCTTTTTGGTAGAGACAAGGCAGATGGCTCCAAGGCAGATGGCTCCAAGGCTTCAAGGAATTTGCCGTCATGCACGCTTGCTGTTACCTCAACCTGGAAATACCTCCAGGATCACTCAAATCAAGTCACTGATTCATTGCGATAGAGTTGTAGCTCAGTCCGCAGGCGGGCAATTTCAGCTCGTAACTCGTCAATAGTAGCTTGTAGGTCAACGGATTGAGAACCAGTCGAAACAGTAGTACTAGAAGAGCGATCGCCCATGGCGATTTCCATTTCCTGTTGCGCCCTTTCCATGACTTGCTCAGTAAACTGTTGCAAATGCTCTCGCTGTTCAGCATCAAATTTGCCAAGTTCGCTCAGAGCATTCGTTAAGGAGTCTTCTACGCGATCGCCCAGAGTTTGAGCTAGCGATCGTCCTACAAAAAAGGCATGAATGACTGGATTGCTCATTGGGAAAATATTGTGGGTATCTGTAACGAATTATAACGTGCTTGAAACCCGCCCCGACAAACCAGGTTCCCAACTAGCGCAGCCAAGGGTCAAAACATTCCCTGTTCCCTGTTCTCTGTGCCCTTTTCTCTGACAAATTTTGGAGGTTCGGAAACGGGCCAATCGCTACGGGGAGGAAAGGTTTGTTGGGTATGCAAAATCGTTGCTCCAGGTTCACTTGGTTGATTGAGTCGTACAGCACAACCGAATCCAATCCCGGCTGACGCCGCGATCGCTCCTGTCATGAACAAGGCTTGTAACGGTATTGAGGCTTTGGTTTGGGGAGGTTTGAGGTTTGAATGTAGAGACGTGCCATGGCGCGTCTTTGACCCAACGCTAGGCTCATCGGGAAACGGGTTTGTAGGGGCGGGTTTAGGAAATTTTGTTTCGCTATTGATGGTAACGTTTGTACAAAACCCGCCCTGACTCAAGGTTGAGTGTTGACTCTTTGCTCCCCTTGATGGCACAGGGTTAACCTTGGACTTGCCAGGTAGGGAACCTACTTTTGACTTTGGCTGGTTTTCCACTGGCTGAGTGGTTATCGGTTCAAGGATAGTAACAGACTCCTGAAGGGGAAGCTGCTTTAGCCAAGTGTCTATCGTTTGGGGACGGTTTTTGGGGATGAGTTCTAAACCGTACTGTAATGCTTGTTGAATGGTGGGACTCAATTTAGACGGGGCTGGCGAGAGTGAGGAAAATAGACAATTGTCTCCCTGGGCTGATAACCTCTGTCGCACAGGTGCGGGTAAGGGAGGATATCCGGTGAGTAAGCAGTAGAATGTGGCGGTTAAGGCATAGATATCAGTTTGCCGCGTCGCTGTGTTTGCCAAGGTGTTGTCTTCTGGAGGAGCATAGCCAGCAGAGAGGAAGCTGGCGTAGGTTTGTTTGATGCCTGGGGTGAACTCATAGAGCATCCCAACTTCACATAACACAACGCGATCGCTATCCTGACGCCGAATAATGTTTTTAGGTTGGATATCTCGGTGTAGTAACTCGACTTGGTGTAGAACCTTTACCGCATCACTGATTTGACGGATATAGTTGATCGCCTCAGCCTCTGGCAAGGAACCCGCTTGCAGAACGTCTGCCAATGTCTGTCCGGGGATATACTCCATAACCAGATAGGGATATCCCTTGTCCTCAAAATAGTCGAGGACGCGAACTAGATGAGGATGCTGGCAGTAGTTCAAGCGTTTGGCAATGTCTAAAAATTGCTGCTTGAATTGATTAACATTTGGATGCTGGCGCAGCGCTGCACCTAGGGTTTTGATCACAACCGATTGACCTAACTCTGTATCGGTTGCTTTATAGGTGAGACTGAAAACACCCGCACCCAGTTGGGTACTGAGAACATATTTCCCTTTGTTTAAAGCCCGTCCTGCCTTCAAGTTCATAAAAATTCACTCCCCACAAGCACAAATAATGCTATAGCCTAGATGGAGTATATCCAAATTTTGGTCAGGTTTTTGGTGTAGCGACGGTTGCTGTTAAAAACTCTTCGGGACAACTCGCCCTCTTTTGTATTGATGAGAGTCAATACTTTAAGGTGACTGGATGAACGAAGAATCACCCGTGCTTCGACGCGGGTGATTGTCAATTAGAGCAAGGATAATGCTGATCTAAAAATGCTTTGGCATCTGCTTTATTCTTAATCACGCTATCCAAAGTTGCGGCTAACAGGGCATCTAATATCTCTTTATAGTGTGGTCCTGGCTTATACTCCAAACCTTTGAGATCATTGCCATTAAGAGGAGCTTGCACGGTTGCCAAGTTTGTGAAATAGTGCCACAACTTGCGCCGAATTGCTCTAGAACTGTGTACGGCAATCAAAACCAAGGTAGGTAATTTATACTGACGTAGCAGCAATACGACTTCACTGGGATGCTGACATTGGGGTAGAGACTCCACCACTTCGGTTTGGGCTTGTCCGAGATGCTGAAGTCGCTCAATACTATCATTAGGCAGTTGTAACTTTTTTGCCACCTTGCCGCGTTCTTGAGGGTCTAGATAGGCAATTAACACCTCTAGACGCATCTGCCAATGTTTTAGGGTTTGGTCAGGGTCAAAGCGTCGTAACCAACGGTCAATTAGACGAACCCGCCACCATAACAATGAGTCAAGCTTTAAGCTGGGATGAAGACAGCGCAATGCTCCGAGTGAGCCGATGAGTTGGAATGCCCGTTGCCAATAAGGGGCTTCTAGGATGTACTTTAATTCGGCTTTCAAGCGGGTTTCTAGAGCAGGCGCTCGCGTATTTGCTCCTAGCGATCGCTCATAAACACCACTCTCTAGTGCATACTGGATATAGTCTTTAGTCTGGGGTTCCAGTTCAAAGCCTAAGCGCACCGCAAACCGCACCGCTCGATAAATCCGGGTAGGATCTTCGATAAAACTATTAGCGTGCAAGACGCGAATTTGACGCGATCGCAAATCCAACATCCCGCCAAAAAAATCCAGTAGGGGCAACGCTTCACCTCGCCTTCCGGTCAGTCGGGCTGCCATGGCGTTAATGGTAAAATCTCGCCGATAGAGATCCTGGCGAATAGAACTGGCTTCCACTTCTGGATTCGCCGCCGGATAAGGATAAAACTCAGTTCGGGCAGTGGCAATATCAATCCACAGGGAATCCAGCACCGGGTCATTATGCCACAGTAATGCTGCCGTTTGAAACGCCCCATGCACATCTAAGCGAGCATTCGGATACCGTTCTCGCAAGGCTTTCGCCAAAGTTACACCTGCACCCACATCAGCCGCCCGATGAAACCCATCAACCACCAAATCCACATCTTCTAAGAGCAGCGGTTGGCTCTCATCCGCCAGCAAAATATCCCGAACGGCTCCCCCCACCACATAGAGATGCCAACCCCGTTCCTGGGCTTCCTGGGCGGCTTGAGTGAGCAATTGCCACAGGGTAGGAGCAAGGCGTTCCCGCATATTTAACAGGCGGGATGAGGGATAGGTCATCTGGATGGGGCAAGTCTCTCCCCAACGCTCTTGCTCTTGGCGCAATTGTCGCAGGACATCGGTACGAGTGACAATCCCGACTAACTGCCCATTCTCTAACACGGGTAAGCGTCCAATATCATAAGTCACCATCAGCGACTCAATTTCGGGTAGTGAGGTTTGGGGGGTAATGGTTTTCAGGTTTCGGGTCATATACCCTTTAACTGGGGCATGACCTAAACCGTGATGCAGTGCCAAATCAATATCTCGCCGTGAAATAATCCCAATTAACTGGTCATTTTGATCAACAACAGACAGTCCAGAATGGCCATAACGCAGCAAAATCCGCTGTGCTTCGCCAACGGTTGTATCGGGGCGAATAGTTCGCACCGGGGAAGACATTAACTCTAGGGCGCTTAGGGGTTGGGGAATTTGTTCCTTGAATTGATCAACGAGTTGGGGCAAAACCTCTGGGGGATTGTCATGGCGTAGGGTGACAGCGGCGGCTTGAGAATGCCCCCCTCCACCTAGGGGTTGTAAGAGCGCATTTAAATTCGTGCCAGGAATTCGCGATCGCCCGATAATCGTCAGGCGGGATGATTTTGAGTGTTGAT
>Ga0207419_1002618_pt1 | contig 11630 bp, 10 predicted proteins | sample ElkSloMetagenome_4_FD_184723 | JGI IMG/M metagenome (GOLD analysis project Ga0207419, IMG submission 184723) | Hot spring microbial communities from Elkhorn Slough, Monterey Bay, USA - MD2A (version 2) | ecosystem: Environmental > Aquatic > Marine > Intertidal zone > Estuary: Microbial mat ... | reverse complement strand
AACCAAAAAAGTCAAGGCTCTACAAAATTCACTCTCGCCTCTTTGCAAAGCTTAAGTTCGGCCGAGTGATTTCTTCGGCGGAGCTCAGAACTTCTCGGTCTCACTATAGCTTCGCTTTGATTCTCAAGCAAATTTTCTAGATGCCATTTCTTCATTTACGTAGAATCTTGCCAGAGGCAAGATATAATCGGCATCACAGGAAATTGCTGTTGGAGCGAATTGGAGGCTTAGCTAAGAGAAAAGCTCTAAGGGACCCCTTGGAGATCATTCGGCCTAGCTTAACTGACAAGAGTGCCTGCCCGCCGAACGCTAGCTATGGTCACGGCAGGCGGGGAAACAGTAATTTTCTGTGGCCTGAGCTTCTTGCCGACAGAACGGTCATACAGATTATCACTAATATTTATGCGTAAATCAGCGGGAACTGAGAGGAAGAGTGATAAGTTAAAAATCCTTTTTGCCTAAAGTATCCAAAAACTTAGCGTGTCCACCGACTGCTTTTACAAAAGAAGGGGTATACTGATATGGCAATCCAAACTCTTCAGCCGTTTGCCTTACGATCTTGGAAATGTCCTTGTGATGGATATGACAAATGTTCGGGAACAAATGATGTTCGATCTGAAAGTTGAGACCGCCGGCATACCATGACAAAAGGCGATTATCATTGGCAAAATTAGCTGTAGTGAGCATTTGGTGAGTGGCTACGTCATTCTCCAGCTGATGATTCTCGTCCATGGCTGGATAGGAGGTGGTTGGAATCACATGAGCACACTGAAAGATTACGCCCAGGATCAAGCCGGCAACAAAATGCATGGCAAACCAACCCAGCGCCACATGATACCAGGGAAGATCGATCAAATAAATCGGAAGAGCAAGGAAGATGGCGTAATAAAACACTTTCCTTACGATCAGTGCAATCCATTCCCGACGATAGCTTTTTCCTAACTGTTTCAACAGTCCCATCTTATGGAAACGTGGCATTTGTGCAAAATCTTTAAAAGTAGCCCACATAAAAGTCATTAGACCGTAGAAAAACCAGGCGTAGTAAGCTTGATATTTAAAGAAAGGCTTTCTCTCTTGATTCGGAGAAAATCGCATTACTCCCGGCGGACTTATATCTTCATCGTAACCGTCCACATTGGTGAACGAATGATGCAATACATTATGTTGGATCTTCCAGTTGATCGTAGATCCGGCAATAAAATTCAAGGTAAATTGACCAATGAAATCATTGAGTTTTTTGCTTTTGAACATTGACCCATGGCATGCATCGTGCATAATCCCTAGGCCCATCCCGGCTATGCCTACTCCCATCATTAGCCACAGACCATAGAATGTGATCAGATTCAAGGAAGCGCCATAGGTGAGCAAGAACACGAATGGCACGATATAAAGAGAGATCAGAAGAATGGCCTTTATCCAAATTCGATAATCGCCGGTTTTGGATATGTTATTTGATTTAAAGTACTCATTCACACGTTTTTTCACCGTGGGGCCGAAATCGCTCTTGCGTTTTGTTGAATATCTGGGCGCTTGAAAAGAATTATTCTGCATAGCACTAATTTGACTGCAATGTTAAACCTAACGAACTGAATAGGCTAGTATTAGACCAGTATTTTTGTAAACAAGGTAATGCGAATATGGTTTAGCCGCAATCTAAAAAACGCCTTTAAATCCGAAAAGCCAGCCCAAAAAGACCGCTTGTAATCCCGATATACCACCTGTAAAATTTTGTCCAAAAAATGGATAATTATCAGATTCTTGGGCGTCAAAAGACCTTTTCTCATCGTCTATTAAGTATGCGAAACCCCACATACGTCCTCCTACTTTTTGTAGCCTGCTTATGTGTTGAAGCCACCAAGGCTCAAAGTAGCTTTCAGCGACTATACCCCGAATTCATAGGCAGGACCGAACAGGTGCTTCTACCTAATGAAGACTTGGTTCTTGCAGGAACGCGTTATTCAAGTGGAAAGGGAGGCATTCCCGTGGCAAGGTTAAACCCATGTGGTTCAACTTTATGGTCCGTGCTGTTGGAGGATCCATCGAAGACGATGGAATTGATCGACATGAAAATGGACGGCAATCAGAATCTCTTTCTTGCAGGAAACTACTTTATGCGTAGTGGAGAACGAAATATCTTCTTGGCCAAGTTAGACTTGAATGGCCGTTTGGACTTTTTTAAAGTATTCAACAGTGGAACTTCAGACATCCTTTATTCCATGGATATAAGTGTGAACGAGGAAGTGTACCTCTACTTCAAAACCAACATCGGCCAGTCCGGACCTCAGAGCGTGAACACGGTGGCCAGTTTCAACCAAACAGGCAGCTTGATCTGGCTAAAAACATATGGATTCACTGCGGTTTGGGGCCAATTGAGCACCACAGCTGAAGGAGGTTTTATTATAACAAATAATCGTTTAGTTCAAAAATTTAATCGCCAAGGCGTTTCACAATGGTCTAAGGAATTCAATCGCCCCATGTATGCGCAAGATCACCTTCAAGTGGGTAATCAGATCTATATTTTTCGCTATCCCAACGCCTCAAGTGGGAACTCCGCACTGGCATCGGTAGATCTGAACGGAAATTTGAATTGGCATTCTCCACTGATTCCAAATTTTAGGCCTTATCGGGGGATTGAAAGAGCCAATGGAAATTTACTTTACCTGGGGTCATACAGCTCTACCTTTCCCACTTTTGGTCCATTGTTTATTGAATTCGATCGAAGTAATGGGAACATACTAGATGCAGTCTTACATCGTGAGTCGATCCCCAATATCAGACCGCATGACCTGAATGAACTGGCAGACAGTACCATCATTTACAGTGGATTTGAGATTAAGAATACCATTGGCAACACCATGCTGAGCAGAATAGATAAAGAGCTTGGACGCGCAAACTGCCTGGACACCAACTTGAGCTTTACTCCCCTTAGAGATAGTGCCCTACTCTTTAATGCTAGTCCATGGAATGCATCTCCGGACACCATTCCCTTGATCGACGTAGCCGTCAATACTAACCCATTCAATTTTGGCAACAGCCAGCTATCGTGTGAGTTTCGATACGTGCAGAACCTGGATCTGGGTGACGACACCACCCTTTGCCCCGGGGAGATCTGGAGAGACACGGTGGCTAATAATTTTGAGGGGTTTAGCTGGACAGGGGCCACTAATGAGAGAACGATCAGTATAAGTCGAGCAGGCACTTATATATTGAACGCCTGGAAGAAATGTGACACGATCAGTGATACCCTTCGCCTCAATTACTATCCGTTGAAAAGTTTGACACTTGGACCAGACACCTCGATATGCAAAGGAGACACCATAGTATTGCAAACCAACAATGGGGAGCTTGCGGTTTGGAACACCGGCGACACGGCTAGCCGGATCCGAGTTGCTAATAGTGGTAAATACTATGCCAGCCAATCTACCTTTTGCGGGGTGATCAGCGACACCGTGAACCTGACCCATATCCCCAAGCTCAAGCTCGACCTTGGTGAAGATACCTTAGTCTGCAAAGGAGAACGCCTTTTCCTCTCAGCCGATCCAAATGCAAGTCAAATTCTTTGGTCAACCGGCTCCAACTCAAATCAAATTGCGGTCGACCAGCCCGGATTGTATTGGGTTGATATCTCCAACCAATGTGAAATACTGAGCGACAGCTTAAGAATGTCATGGCATCCGTACTCCATTACTGAATTTGAAATAGATGAATCAGGCGCCGAGGTTTATGATAGTGTCTTTTTCCGGCTTTTCAGACCAAAAAACTTCCAATCGTTAAGTTGGTCTTTTGGAAATGGAAATGTGGGCAATGCGAGAGAAGAGATGCATATTTACCCCCTCTCGGGCAATTATCAAGTAAGCCTGAAGCTTACCGATAGTTTAGGTTGTGCAATAGATAGCAGTTTTACGATCGAAATTCGAGAGTCAGATGTCATCATTCCCAATGTATTCACTCCAAACGGAGATGGGATCAATGATCAATTCAAGCTTCGCATCAAAGGTTTGGATCGCATCAACTTAAAAGTCTTCAATCGTTGGGGTAAGCTGGTTTATGAGGGCAGCGAGAATTACTGGAGTGGAAAAGATCAAGGCGGAAGAAACCTGCAAGCAGGCACCTACTTTTTTACGATGATCTATCAGCAGATCGGTCGCGAAGAAAAAAAGTTTCAGGGCACGGTCTCTATACTCGAATAGGGAATTGGTAACTCAAAAAACACGGAGAAAAAGTCCGGACTCCCTTTTCATTTTGGTGCTTTTTCACTTCGAAATTGAGCTTGATAAATAGCTGTTTTGAGGTTTGTATTTTCCAACGAATAAACTGACTTTTGTTGTTTAGATTGATTCTAAATAATGAAAGATCTCAGCATACTTCACGCCAACTCAAACGTACTTATGGCCAATGGGCTGGACGCCATTTTAAGCAAGAGCGCTAGAATCAAACACCTTCATCACGCCAATCAAGAGGAAACCCTATTTGCCCAATTACAGACTAATGACTACGATTTATTGATCATTGATCCCTTAGACCGGGCGCATTTCTCGGTGGACACTGCGGCCAAAGTATCTCGGAGGTATCCCGAACTGCCCATACTGATCATCTCTGAGATTGAACCTTCAGAAACAGTGAGGAATGTGATGGAAAATGGTATCCAAGGATACTTGACCCGTCAATGTGATGAAGCTGAGATCACGAATGCAGTCTTTTCTATTGCAAAGGGAGAGCAATGCTATTGCCAGAAAGTGCTAGATATCATCTTAAACAAATCAACGAAGTCGGAAGAAGACAATTGCGCGCCCAGGGCCTTAACGGATCGAGAAACGGAGGTCACCAGCTTGATCGCCAAAGGATTTACCAATAAAGAAATTGGCAATGAATTGAACCTAAGCCATCATACCGTGCATACCCATCGAAGAAACATCTTAAAGAAGCTTGGGGTAAGATCGGTTACCGAATTAACCGTATATGCCATGAATGTAGGCTTGTTGAACGACTAAGTCGGGAAGGTGAACTGCAGAATGAACCCTTAATCGAATATATTTTTCATGCAGCGTGATCTGATGAGGATTGGCCTCGCCTGATCAGCTTGATCTCGCACCCGATTCTAAGGAGCTCACATGATATAATTTTCTTATTCACCTGGCAATGCGATGCATCTTGGCATTGTTGCCGCTCTCGATGACGTATAGCGCGCCATCAGTTCCTTCCAATACATCGCGGAAACGGGCAACAGACTCCAATAACCTCTCTTCACCAACTACTCGATTGCCCTGAATGGCCAATCGTACCAAATGTTGACCGGCCAATGCCGTGACAAACAAATTATTGGTCCATTCGGAAATGAGGCTACCTGAATAAAAAGTGGCACCGCAAGGCGCTATGCTAGGATCCCAATAATAAATCGGTTGCTCCATGCCGGGTTGCTGAGTAAGTCCTGCACCCACGGCAGCCCCGCCATACTCGATTCCATAACTGATCACCGGCCAGCCGTAATTCTTACCTGACTCCACTAAGTTGACCTCATCTCCTCCTCTGGGACCGTGCTCTATTGCCCAAAGTTCTCCTGTTTGAGGATGAATATCCATACCTTGAGGATTTCTATGCCCGTAGGAATAGATGGCATCTAAGGCATTAGTCTGACTGATGAACGGATTTCCCGAAACTGCATTTCCATTGGTATCTATTCTCAGGATCTTGCCCAAGGCCGCATCGAGCTCTTGCGCTTCTGCGCGAATGGATGCACTGGATCTTTCGCCGGTACTGATGAAAAGATTATCATTGGCATCCCAGACCATACGCGATCCATAATGGGCAGTGCCATTGAACTCCGGCAAGGCAGTATAGATCAGTTGTACATTAACTACATTACTTTCGTTAATACTAAGCTGACCTTTAGCGACTGCAGTAGCGGTGCCATTGGTTCCATTTTGGGAGAACGTCCAATAGATCAAGCGATTACTGTTAAAGTCGGGATGCACGGCGACATCCAACAAGCCTCCCTGACCGGCACTATTAACGGGAGGAAGGCCTCCTATGGCGGAACTCACAACTCCACTTTGATCCACGATCCGAAGGTTTCCTCCCTTTTCGGTGATGAGGATTCGGCCATCGGGGAGGTTAGCCATCCCCCAGGGATTATTTAATCCAGAGGCAAATTCAGTGACGGTAATTTGAGCTTGAGTTTGCATTCCCGCTACCCTGGTTTGGCCTTCGAAGGCAGGTGGGTAGCTCGTATTGGGAGGCTTGGTTTCCACTGGAGGAAGCAGCGTGGTATCATGAGTGGCCGTATCTTGATTGGTAGAGACCGAATTGCCAATCGTTTGTTCGTCTTCCTCTTCCCGACATGAACAAGCCGAGATAAGCAGTCCCAAAATCACTGTGCTTAAAAGAAGAGGTCTTAGTCTTTGAGCTAGCATGTGTCGAAAATTGTTTTTGCTGTATTTGAAAATCATTCTGCCGATGGTTTGCTCATTCATCCAGCACCTTCAGAAAATGAAAGATTATGATCACCATAGAGGCTCCTCCAAAGCGTAGGTATGTCTAGTAGATCGCAATGTTGTAGTAGATCGCAATGTTGCATTTTAGCTTGGTAGAATCGCTTTCTAAGATAAGTAATGTTATGGAGATGAGTATGAGGAGTCTTTGAATTACTTTATAGAAGTTCTCACTTCTCATAGTTGATAGCTGTTACTTCAAATTTTCTATTGCCTTGGGCTAGCTCTAAAATGGCCTTCTCACCTACCTTTTTTCCCATGAGCAATTTAGCGATTGGTGAAGTAAAGGCCATCTTTTTCTTGCTCAGGTCGGCTTCATCCACCCCTACGATCTGATACATTTCTGTCTTATTTGCTCCACCAATTCTCAGGGAAATCGTCGCTCCGAAGCGAACTTCATCTTTTGGTTGCGCTTCAAGCTTGATCAATTGTGCACTGGCAATCCGATCTTCCAATAAGTGCATTTTGGCATGGATATAATTGGAGGCAATCCTGCGTTCCTTCTCATTGGAAGAATCTAGCATTTCCAATTCCGCTTCCATTTCCTTCAATTCTGCCTCCAATTCGTTGAGGCCGTTTGGGGTGACATAGTTTGGAGTTCCTTCAGGCAAATCGGCCCGAGGCGGAACCATAGGCACCTCTTCCTGGTCATCTTCTTTTACAAATCCTCTGCTCATCTCGTAAAGGTAAGAATTGGAGACTGGAGACTGGAGATTGGGGACCGGAGACTGGAGAGTGGAGTGAACTAAAGTTAAGGTAAAGTGAATATCAGTGCTTAAAGTAGAGCATGCCTCATTCGTAATTCGTAATTCGTAATTAAATCTACCTTCTTTGCACCAGTTTTGCATCCATGCCTTTTAGTGCCTCCCTGACCTGATCTTTGAGAAATTCTACCTGCTCAGCACCTAAGCTCTCCCCTTCCCTACCGGCTAAATAAGCAGTCAACATCAAGACCAATGCTATGGGAAAGGCCCAGATGGTGTGGGAGTATCGATCTAGCATCCATTGAGAAACCCCGTGAGAGGAAATAAAGAAGCCTACAATAGCCAAACCCGCATAGATAAAGACAAAAAGCGTCCAAACCTTTGGAGTAGGACCAATGATGCCGGCAATAATGGTGGTGCCGGGATTGAATTCATCTTCTTCGACACGAAAATTCATTTGGGGCGACCAGTAATGCGAGTCTTTGTCGATGATGTCCAAAATGATATGATCCTGGATCATCTTGGCTTTGATCTGCCCTCTTTTCGCTTCGATCAATTGCTTGAAGCTGGCCTTCACTTTTTCAGGTGGGTGCTGACAAACGATCTTGAAGCGGGGGCGAATGTGGGTGATGGAGGAATCCAATGGTCTTGGGTTGGTTTGGAATTTAAAAATACAATTTTGATCTTTAGGTGTTAGGTTTTAGATGAGGCATGAATTATTTCAAATTCTAAAACTTAAGCTCTAAAATCTTCCCCACAATAGATAAATACTCATTACCTTTCTGCTCATAATGAAGATTCAATTCCTCGGTGCCGCTAAAGAAGTAACTGGCAGTAAACATTTGATCACCTTAAAAACGGAAAAACAGGTCCTGCTCGACTGCGGTATGTTTCAGGGTCGGGGAAAGGAAAGCGCAAGTAGAAATCGTCACCTTGGATTTGATCCGATGGCAGTGAGTTACTTGTTCTTATCACACGCCCACATCGATCATTCTGGATTGATACCCTTGATGGTAAAGCAAGGCTTTAAAGGCAAGATCTTTTGCACAGCCGCTACTTATGATCTATGCAGAATTATGCTGGCCGACTCGGCTCATATTCAACAATCGGATGCAGAGTACATCAATCGAAAGCGGGAAGCAGCGGGCAAAGAACTAATTAAGCCTCTCTACAATATGGAAGATGTGAACAAATGCTGGGAACTATTCCATACCCTCGGTTACAATGAACACCAGAAGATTGATGAAGAGGTGGAAGTATACTTAACTGATGCCGGACACATTTTAGGTGCTGCTGTAGTAAACCTCACCCTTTACGAAAATCATAAACCACACCACTTAACCTATACCGGAGATATTGGTCGATATATCAATAAAATCCTTAAAACACCTCAGCCCTTCCCTCAGGCAGATACTATTATTTGTGAAAGCACTTATGGAGATCGCATTCACGAATCCATTAAAGATGCCAGGGAAAATTTAAAGCTAATCGTCGAAGAAAGCTGTTTTGAAAAGAAAGGTAAACTGATCATTCCGGCATTTAGCATTGGTAAAACGCAGGAGATGATCTTCATGTTAAATAAATTAGGCATTAACAAAGGAGCCGAAAAGATCAAGGTATTTGTAGATAGCCCGCTTGCCATCTCAGCCACCGAAATCATGAAAGACCATGTGGAGTGTTTTGGACCGGCTACTATCAAGTTCATGCAAAAAGGGGCGGATCCATTTGGATTCGATCAGCTTTATTACGTTCGAAAAGCTGAAGATTCTAAGCTACTCAATGAAATTGATGAGCCATGTATCATCATTTCAGCCTCAGGTATGGCTGATGCAGGTAGGATCAGGCACCACTTAGCAAATGGAATCACCGATGAGCGGAACACCGTGCTCATCATTGGCTATAGTGAGCCCAGCTCATTGAGTGGCCGACTACAAAGCGGTGCTGAGGAAGTGAGGATTTTTGGTCAGCCTTATCCGGTAAAGGCCAAGATAAGTTCGATCGACTTTTTTAGTGCTCATGCAGATTCTCAAGAAATCTTAAGATTCCTTTCTTGTCAGAACCCTTCCGAAGTATCTCAGATATTTCTTGTGCACGGGGATATTGATAGTATGGAGAATCTAAAAAATAAGCTAGATACGGACTACTTTAAGGTGACCATAGCCGAAGAAAAAGAGGAATATTTTATTTGAGGAATGGAAGTCACTAATAATACTCAAAATCAGCAGTTTGAAATTCATAAAGATGATGATCTTGCTTACATGACCTACCGGATCAATGATGGCAATATATACATCATGCACACTGAAGTTCCCGAAGCCCAAAGAGGCGGAAGGGTAGCTGCTACTTTAGCTGAATATGCCATTGATTATGCTAAAAAGGAAAGCTTAGCATTGGTAGCTTATTGTCCGTTTATGCGCACGTACATGAAACGCCGAAGAAGAAAATAGTACTACATTTTGATTCTGCTACTGGCAAAAAGGCCGATGATTCCAAAGGCAGCCACCATCATAAATAAGTGCTGATGACCTGTTTGACCGGGATTGTGGTCGAGCAGCCAGCCCATTAGTGGACCAAAGAAGACATCCGGACTATAGCCAATAACTGAGATCAAGCCCACAGCAACTCCCGTGTGCTTGAGAGAAACCTCATTTTCTTTGAACAGGGCAAAGTATAAGCCTCTTAGTCCGTATATCCCTAAACTACCAATGGCTATGGACATGATAATCAGCACAAAAGAGCCGCTGATCAAATCTGGTATGGAAAGCGAAATGCAAGCCATGATTACTAGGGCGAAAGACAGTTTACACATTCTGGAGATTCCGAATCGATCACCAAGATAGCCGGCGATCAAGGCCCCTATCGGGCGAATCCAAAAGGTAAGACTTGCAAGGTGCCCTGCTGTTACTTCATCCATTTGGAGCACTTCTGTGCCATAAAGTGAAATGTCGTCGGTGGATTTATAGGCCACATAGGCGCATAACACTACAATAGCCTGCCACCAGACTTTCGAATTCAATGATACCCGACTTATATCCTGCCAGTTAAAGCTTGGCCGAACATGAGAAGTAGCGATCTTTGGATGGTCATCTTTGGGCATGATCAGCCAGATCAGAAGTCCGGCTATAACCGTGAAAAAGCTAAATGCATAGATCACGAAGATCAAGGCATTCACGCGGGGAGCGCTCTGAAAAATGCCGAGCTGTTCGGGAAGCAGATAATCGTATAAAGCTACGGAAGCACTAGCCATAGCTGCAGCCACTACTCCCCTTCCCGCATCAACCCAGCCATACGCGCGCCCCATTTGTGCTTCTCCTCCGTAGATTCGAATTGCTTTAATAAATGCAGCCCAAAAAAGCAGAATGCTACTTATTCCCCAAAAAGCGTAAAGTAGGGTTAGTGCGAACAAGGAGGGATTCAGGCCCAGCACCAAGCCACCGGCTGCAGTTAAAAATAGCGAAGAACTCAATAACTTCCTGGCCGAAAAACGATCTGCTATCGGTCCGCCTAGGAAATATGACAGCATGGCCACTGTTCCATACACCGAAAAAGCAGTGCCTAACTCAAGGTTGGTAAGATCAAAAGAATTTAGGAAGGTTGGTCTGAAAATTCTGACCAAGACAAATGGCAGCAAGAACACACTTTCTCCTGCGAGCATCAAAACCGTAAGGGTGAAGTATTTTCTTTTCGGACTCAAAATTTAAAAGAGATACTATTCATCGGAAAGGCCACTATGAAGTAAGTAGAATATCTCTACAGATCTTTAAATGATGCTGGGTATGGATGCACATAAACTTTAAAGCCTGATTTAGATTTAAGTCGCCGAAGAGGGGATGCGGAAAATAACTGCTTTTGCTGAAGTCGGCTAATTCGGCAATCGCTTTTCGGGCTTCCAGAACTTTTTTCTTGAGTGAAGACTCCGTGATCTCGCCCTCTGGAACCACCACCTTCGGAGCTTTTCCCTTGCCTCTGGGGAACCAGGACAAGCTGCCAAGCAGTAGCCAGCGAAAATTCAATCTTTTTTTATACTGATCGGGATTTGATTGCTTCAATGCCTTTGTGATACTTAGAAGGACATTTAAGCTGTGATCAATTTGCCAGGCAATATTTACTTTAGAGATGCTTTCATTTCTCAAAGCGGCATGGGGAATATAGCTTTCGAGCTTATCGATAGATACGAGTAATCGTGCTAAGTTCTTATTCACGGAGTAAAGGTAAGTGAAGTAGTTAAGGAAAAGAATTCTGAGTTCTGGCATCTCGATTGAGTTTATCCTGAGCGACCTGTCCTGAGCGCGTTGTATTGAGGAAGTCGAAGGAATCGATGTGATAGTTCTGGGTTCTCATTTCCCACTCCAGATTTGCTTACTGCCTTCGTTTCTGCTCATCCTCAACTCCGGAACTTCACTTACGAGCGTAAGGTCGCATCCAATATTGGTTTTCT
>Ga0207419_1002617_pt1 | contig 11632 bp, 9 predicted proteins | sample ElkSloMetagenome_4_FD_184723 | JGI IMG/M metagenome (GOLD analysis project Ga0207419, IMG submission 184723) | Hot spring microbial communities from Elkhorn Slough, Monterey Bay, USA - MD2A (version 2) | ecosystem: Environmental > Aquatic > Marine > Intertidal zone > Estuary: Microbial mat ... | reverse complement strand
AAATGGTGCATTAACGGCGCTAACCTTTCATACTCATGTAAGGGATAACGCTCTTTACATTGTTTAATAAATCGGGTATCTCTCGTTTCAACCTCAATTGAAGCGCGTAAATGTTCATTGGTATTGAGATAGATATTTTGAGCCTCATAGGCCAATATGGGAAAAACACTGTCAAACTCGCTGAGCCAGTAAATGGTCTCAATCCCCGAAATTTTTGTGGCTTCTTCCTTAGTAAATTTATGGCCTTCCCAAATAGCGATCAATTCGCTGGTTTCTTTAAGAAAAAGTATTTCTCGATGCTTTTCGTCTTGGCTATCAGGAAACAGCACCAATATCGACTCCTCTTGATCGATGCCGCTTAAGTAAAAAAGGTCGGTTTGTTGTATAAATGGGCGAGTTCCGTCGGCACTCGTAGGCATAATATCGCTAGAATGAAATACGGCTACAGATTCTGGTTTCAGTAGTTTAGCGAGATTCTTTCTGTTGTTCATGAACAATTCGCTAGGTAAAGGTGTATATTTCATGCTTATGTTTTTGATGAATGGTAAATACAAGTGAAAAGTTATGTATTATCTTAGCTTAAAAAAAACTTCATTGCTTTTTATAGAAAATTCCTGCAAAAATGGAATATTTTTATCTCGTTTAGCATTCTATTGAAAATTACTACCTCAATAACTCTCACAAAAATCCTATTTGATGAACAGTAAAATCCTTAGTTGCTTTCTTATCATGTTAGTGGGCAGCGTATTTGCTCAATCGCCCCAAACTCCTAAATACTGGGTTTTATTAAAAGATAAGGCAGTAGAAAACTACGACTATAGAGCGCATTTAAGTCCGCAGGCTATAAAGAAAAGGGCGCTCATGCAAATACCACTAGAGCAATATTCCGATATTCCGCTCAATGAAACATATCTTAAAAAAATTGCTGAGAAAGGCATAAGGACACAAAATACCTCTAAATGGCTGAACGCTGTATCTGCGCAACTTACAGAAGAACAACAAAACTGGCTTTTACAGCAAGATTTTGTGAAAGAATTGGTTCGAATTAGCGCGCCATCTAAAGTATTAAGGCATACCGGTAAAGTAGATAGTGGCGAAGGTAAAAGGTATGCTACGGCGATAGAACAAATGGAAGCTACCATTATGGAAGAGGCAGGCCTTTCTGGAGATGGCATTATCGTCGGAGTGATAGATGCTGGATTTTACGGCTTAAACAAAAATAAAAACCTTAAGCACCTTTCAAAGGATGATAAAATTTTAGGGTCTAAAGATTTTGTTAATCCTGAAAGAAACGATTTGATCAATGAGATGAAAACCTACTCAGACGACCACGGAACCCAAGTGGTGGAGCATATAGCAGGGATTAGGAATAAGGGGCCACAATTTGGCTTTGCGGTAGATGCCTCTTTCTATTTGGCCAGATCGGAAAAAGGAGATACCGAAACCCGTGCCGAAGAAGACTATTGGATCAGTGCCATGGAGTGGATGGATAGCTTGGGCGTTCGTATTATCAATACATCTTTAGGTTATGCTATGGGTTTTGACGATCCTAAGCAAAACTACAGCTTAAAAGATATGAATGGCAAAACAGCAATGATTTCTAAAGCGGCTCAAATTGCTAGTGAAGAAAAAGGATTGCTTTTGGTCGTATCTGCCGGTAATGAGGGTAATGATGCCAAGTGGCAAATAGTTTCGGCACCTGCTGACGCTAAAGGTGTTTTGTCGGTAGGGGCTACCGGTCCAAGTGGCTTAAAGGCAGGCTATTCTAGTATAGGGCCTGATTTTCTTCCTTATTTAAAACCCAATGTTGCTTGTTATTCTTTAATGGGCACTTCTTTTTCAGCACCTATAGTGACCGGATTTGCAGCCTGTTTAATGCAGCACAAACCAGAAGCTACGGGTATAGAAATTAAAGAGATTATCGAAAAATCTGGCAACCTTTTTCCGTATGGCAACAATTACTTAGGTTATGGTGTGCCTAAAAGTTCAGTAGCATTACAGCTGCTAGACGGTAAAGAAGCACCCAGTAAAATAGAGCGAAAAATGGCTGTGGGTAAAGATAAGATGATTATTAGAGTAAGCGCTAAAGACCTTAAAGACGCAGTGGTATTCCACAAGCGCAAGCAGTTTTTTGTTGACAAGCAGATTTTGACCAAGCCTTCAGGTAACAAGTTTAAAATAGCAAAGCCTAAGGGTGTTACGCAAAGTACTTTTGTTTGTGGCGAAAAAGTAGTAGAAATTATCTGGTAGAAAACGGCTAGCAGTAGAACCAAAAAAAAGCGCTTTTACAAGAATGTAAAAGCGCTTTTTTTATGATAAAAGGTTATGTTTTTACTTTTTAACCAGTCTTTTCCAAGTATCTGTTCTTCCAAACAAAGAGACGCCAATGTAGCCTCTACCCTCTAATATGTTTTCATTTTTTCTTGAGATTTCTGCATAAAAACTGTAGGTAGAACCATTATTGGGATCGTAAATGGTGCCATTTTCCCAAATGTATTCTTTATTGTTACCCACAAATTCAAGGTCTTTTAAGATGATCATACCCTTGAGTGGGTCTTTCCTACGGGCTTCATCAGGATTGTTGACGTCTGTTCTTGGTTTGCCTTTTTCATCATTAGGTTCTTTGAGCCAAACTACCTTGCCGTAGTATTTATTAGGATCTTCCCCATTTTCCTTTTTGCCTTTGTAAATACTTACTACCGACCGGCCATTACTTGGCTGCCAGTTGCCTAAAATAATATCTTCTACTTCTTTTTTTTGTGCTTGTGCGCCAAATGCAAACAGGGCACTTATAAACCATAATAAAATTGTTTTTTTCATGTCTTATTTACTTTTTGATGTATGTTATAATTAAGATAGTATTGTTTTGTAACCTTATGGGCTTACCAAGCTAAAGCCAACTCTAAAATATAAGGGCATGCCAATATTATTGTTAATTAGTGCATCAGAGGCCCCTGCATCTTGATCAAGCGTAAATCGATAATTTACTCTTAAACCGGCTTGCAAATTTAACCAAATAAAATCACTAAGTGATTTATCCCATGAGATACGGGTACGGATTTCAGACTTTCTTAGTTCCAACTCATCTGTAGGGAAACCTAGATTGTTATTGGGTGTGCCCTCTAAAAAGTAGCTGTGGCCTTCTAGTTCATAGCCAAACATAAGCAAAGATTTAGTAGAGAAGTTATGCCTTACAGCACCTCTTGCTGGCAATAGTAGTTCTAAGCCCCACTTTTCATTAAAGGTTTTGTTGTAAAGCATTACGGGAATGTGCAGCACCCTACCACCTCGGTAGGTGCGTGTAGCGCCAAAAGCCAAATTGGTATTGTCGTTAAATTTCCAGCCGTAGAGTACAGCGGCGCTGTATTTTAACTTGCCAAAGTTTGGTTGAAATTGATCAAAGTCATGTGCGCCATTTAATGCAGCATCGAATTGAAAAAGCATGAAGTTTTTCTCATTGAGCGGTTTAAAAACTATCGCGCCTACTCTAGTTGAGCGAAGCGGTGTATTGCCTAAGCGAGTAGCCAAGCCATGACTTTCAGCTACCGAACCAAAATTATAGTTGCTCTCCCAATGGCTTACGGTAGCATTTACAATAATGGAACTCTTAGAAATTATGGGGAAATTGGCATCAAGCCTTAAACCATGGTTGAGGTTTACAGGCGATACAGCAGAATAATCGCTTTCTAGCGCATCGCCACTTTCAGAATCAAGGTCGAAGCCGCCTACAAAATCATAACTTACGCTCACCAGTTTGGTGGGGCTAAGGTTGATAACTTTGTTGTTGCAAAAGTTTTTGATTTCAGTATCATCAGCCGCCGCAAAATCATCCATATTGAATTCATCGTCTTGCGCATAGCCGAAACTCGCAAAAGCTAGAAAGAAAAATAGGCTTAGTAAATAAGTAAGAAGTTTTTTCATAGAGTTGCTTTTTGGATTGAGCGCCAAAGATAAGGCATCTTTGAGCATAATTTTTACAATTAAAAAAAACAACTTTCAATATATCTAATTGTTTGGGTTTTGAGGGGGGGCTAAAATGCGCTCCCAATCCCGTTTTGTTGCTATAATTACTTATATTCCGAAGTCGGGAGACTTCTTCGGGCTTGACTTTAGCTTAATGATTTGGCACAGTTCTCACTTCGTTAAGAACTGCGCCAGTTAGATTTCCGAACCTCGAACCACTGGCGCAGGTCTCTGACCTGTGGCAGCATATGGCTATTGCCAAACATATAGAAGTCGTCTGACTCTCTGGTCGATAGCGTTTCGCTTCGACCTAAAGTTGTAAAAGGAGTAAATTGATATTTCTCTCCCTCAACCCGGAAACAAAGACTTATCTATATCAGGAATGATGTTCAGAGCATTTTTGTAATAAAGCTTCCTCAATACTTCATCAGACAAATCCAAGCCGTACATGTGCCAAAAGGCATGGTATTTTTTGTAGTAGGGAAAGTATTCGTCATCAGTTTCTAGCACTCTAAAATAGGTGGGGTACTCCTCGGGATGCCAAGCATCTTTGCCAAATAAAACCCTGTCTTGGTATTTCTCAAAAAACTTTTTGGCATTGCGGGGCTGCCTGCCCAATTCGGCAATTACGGCGCCTATGCCCGCATACATGTTGGGGTATTTGTCCATTAACTCGCCCAACTTACCTAGGTTGTTGGCATACCAACCCATGTGCGCATTAATAAAAATGGTGTTGGGATGCTTTTCAAAAACATGGTGTTGTTCGTCTATAATTTGCTGCCAAGGGGCCGGGTCATCATCACTTCTTTGGCGTCTTGGGTGCGTTTTTAGTTCTAACCAACGTTCATTATCGGCATCCATTGGATCCCAAAAAGATTTTGGATCAGCTGAGTGTATGAGTACAGGAATACCCAATTCCCCGCATTTTCCCCAAATGGCATCCAATCGCTCATCGTCTACAGGCACTCTGTTTCCATCAACATCATTTACGCCAAAGCCTAAACTTTTATAGATTTTGAGTCCTTTGGCTCCTGCTTTTACATCGTCTTCCAAACCTTTTACCGCTTCTTCTGTCCAACCTTCATTACCAATGCCAATAAAGGAAATATTGGTAAAGACCACAAAGCGGTTGGGGTAGCTATCGGTTACTTTCTTTACAGAATTGACCAAATAGTCGTGCCCGTTTACATCAAATTGCTGGCCGACACGCCTAAAGCCTCTACCGCTTAAGTTGACCATCACGCCCATATTTAGAGAGTCCATGGAGGCCACGACTTCAGATAAATCTTGGTTGGGCATTTTATACTGATGGCTATGCACATCTACAAAAGGATATTTAGCAGAAATAACCCTGTGCTCTGGTACCACTAAAGTGGAGGTTGGGTTGTATTCCTCAAAACCCATGGTGGGTTCGGGTGTTTCTTCAGTATTTTCTGGTGAGGAAGAGGGCGTACAGCTAGAAAATAGAAAAGCAATGCCGATTGAAATGATGAACGAAAGCCTCATGGTCGAAAAAAATTATGCAGAAAACATTGTCACTTTTACAGTTCCTTGATTTTCTGTTGTGCGGAAAAATCATTCAAATATAGGCGTATAATCGGGAATTATACGTAAAAATGAATTGAAGAATGGTATGCTAAGTAATGAGACAGAATAAGTTTTATCAAAACCCTACTTAGGGTTAATTTTACAAAACTCGTTTTGAGTCTATTAAGTCAAACCCTAAGTAGGGTTAAAGCTAATTTAATTATGTCCACCTACTTAAAGAATATTAGGGTAAATTTTAGTTAGGCAGTTACAAAATAAAAAAAGACAGAACAAAATGCCCTGCCTTTTTGTATGTGGGAAATTGTGTTACGATTAACGGAACAATCCTATCTTGAGTCCAATGGTACCTGTAAGTCCACTAATATCTTGGTCGGTGATTTGATTATAATTGACATCGCTCACCCAACGGTAGCCTACGCCAGCATTTAGCCTTACATATTTATGAAGATTGATTTCGAGCAGGGCTTGCGGTTCTATCATGGCAAAATTGGCCTCTTCGTATACATCGCCCCAGCTTTCCCTTTCGTCGAGTTCTACCTCCCCAACACCAAACATGATCGGGAAGGTAAAGTGTACCAATTTATCGGGGAGGATGGTATACTCAACATAACCACCGGCCATTCTAAGATCCATATAGTCAAGCGAGAGGCTGCTTTCGGGTCTTATTTCGCCTGAGCGCTGTAAAAAAGCCCCTGCTGATAATCTATTATTGAAAACAAGACCTAGTTTGGCACCACCAGTATGGGCAAAATCTCCATCTATTCCGCTGCCATTGTAAAAAACGGAAGCGGCAACACCTACGCGAATATTTGTTGATTGACCAAAAAGTGTCTCTGCATTTGCTTCGGGTTTTTCCTCCACTTGAGCAAAAATTGGAGAAAAGAAAAAGATACCAATAAGTCCGATTAAATATTTTTTAAAATTTTTCATAGCTGGTTTTTATAAATAGTTCAATATTGAAAGACATAATTTTAATTTGGGAGAGGTACCTAAATCCTAGGCACCCCGCCATAACAGTTAGTCATCAAACTCCACGGAAATGATATCGCCATTCACTGCGTTTACTGTGACCTCTGCGCCATTGGCAAAATCGATTTCGTAGAATGCTCGGGTACTTTTATTATAGAGTTCCCACTCCGATATGTTGCAGTTAAAGGAATTGGCTGCAGCACAACCTAATTCAATGGCCTTGCTCAGGGCTATCCAATCGGCATTGGCCTCTATCTCGTAGTTAAAAGGCCCTTTTTCTGCCTCTATCTCATATATCTCGCCAATGCTCTGTACAAAATAGAACTCAACGCGAGCGCCTTCTTCGTTCTGTATGGTAACTTCCGCAAGCTGTACGCCATTTTCGGTGTAAGTATCATTGTATACCACCGTTCCATTAAATATAGCGAGTGCTTTGTCTACCAATGCCTGTGGTACATTTCCATTGCCATTCTCCTTATATGATTCTTCTTCCTCGTCGTCATCATCCAATCCTAAAAAGTTACCATCTTGATCAAAGTAAAGCTCTAGGCCGTTAGACAGTTCCACTTCATAATAAGCGGTGTAGTCTGGGTCTATCTCGGCGTAAAGCACAGTAGCTTTGGGGTGGTTGGTCGAGATGTATTCCAGAATATTAGCAGGTAATTGATCGGAGCCGATTTTTCTGTCCCCACTTTCTTCAAACATTTCATCTACCTCATCAAACATTTCACAACTTGTGGCCATTATAGAGAAAAATGCGGCGAAAAATAAGATTTGAAATTTTTTCATAGCTTTTTTAATCAGTTAATTTAAGATTGATTTCACCCATCACGAGAGGTTTTGGAAAAGGGTTGCCTAGACTATAGAAAATATTGTATTTTTTTTGATGAAAATTAAAAAAGCGGCTCAAGGTAGTCCTGAGCCGCTTTTTAGCTATATCTTTTTGATTATCTGCCATAAAGTATGCTTAGTCGCATACCTACAGTGTTCAATTTATTTAACTCTACATTGCTTGGTGCAAACTCATTTTGGTAATATGCGCTCCATTGCAATGTCCATTTTCTCGAAAGGGCATATTCAAGACCTAAGGTGATTTCTGCTGCACTTCCATGAAACCCATTTCTATTTCCTTCCCCACCGCTTGGAAATCCTTTTGGGTTAAAGGGTTCGTCGTCATAGTCCTCTTCATCCTCAAAACGGTACTCAAGTTCTTGGGCTATGTTGAAACTTACCAACCAACCTATGCCAACAAATGGCCTCATTCGGATACGGCCTTTTTTAAAAAAGTACCTAAGTTGTAATGGTATCACTACACGGTTCTGTTTAGATTCTATATCCTCTATGTAATCTTCTTGCTGAAAATCTTCTAGGCCCGGAAAGCGCTGTATAAAGGACTCTCCATAATCCCCTTCATAAACCTCGTACAGTTCATAGCCGCGCCTTTCGTAAAGTGCACCCAATGATACCCGCCAATGTTCGCTATATAGGAATGAGCCCTGCAGACCTACCGAAGGAGCCACATAGGCCTCTCCCTGCTCTGGTCTAGGAGTAGAAAGACCTGTAGAAAGCCCCCATTTAGATTGGATAGGTAATAGTTTACCCAGCGTTTTTCCTAGATGAAAGGATTCCTTCTCTACGGCCTCTCTCATAGGTATCTCCTTGATTTTCTCATGCCTCACAATAATTGAATCCATCTCTATCAATGGAATTTTTTCCAAACTGTTCAATACTGCGTAAGTACTATCGAAATAATTGGGGCTGTTTGCTGTAAATTTATCGGTGTCATTTCCTTTTATAGCAAGAGTAGAATTTTCTTTTTGTTCTTCTGCATAGAAAGAAGTGTTGGTTTTATTCTCCCTTTGACCTTGGTATTTGGTATCAGAGGAATCGGAGAGTATTGTATTTCTTGAGTTGGTATAGTTTGTATCATATTGATTTTTCTTCATAAAAGAGTTAAATGCATCTGTTTTTTGATTTCCATATATGGAATAATTATTCCCAAAAACTCCTGCATTTTGTGTGTTATTGGCCAATGTCCTGTTTTGAGATGCATGATTTTGAAATACCGCATATGGATAACTAGCGTATTGTGATGTCTCATTCAAAATATAAACGGTATCTACCCTAGATTTTTCTGGTAGATTTTTGATATGGAACTCAAGCGAATCTATCTGCCAATGCATTTTTTCTATGGTATGAATCAAGCGATTGGTATCGGTATGTATTTGCTGGGTCTGTTGCCACCAAAAATAGTTCAGCACAGCAATGGTGGTCAGGACCGGTACCCACAACCAGGGTTTTGCTGCTTGCCACAACGTATACCACCAGTTACTTGGCAACTGCCCCTCTATGGCCGTCCATCCGAGGTTCTTCTTTCCATCCTGGAAATCTATCTCATAGGGTTCCAGTTTTTGGCGCATCAGTTTATCAAATTCCTTGTCTTTCATAAGTCTGAGTAGTTTCTTTCTTGCGCATGGTGTAAAATCAATTCTTTTAGTTTGGCCCTCGCTTTTGCCAAGTTGGATTTTGAGGTGCCTACGTTAATGCCCAGTTGTTTTGCGATTTCCTCGTGTTTGTATCCTTCAATCACATAAAGGTTAAAAATGGTACGGTATGCAGGTGAAAGTTGCTGTACAAAGTCTAGCAGTTCCCTTTCGCTTAGCCTGCTCAATGCTTGTTCAGGATCGCTTACATGTAGTGCATCTTCAATATTTTGCTGCTTGGAAAACTTCATGCTCTTCCTATGGTAGTCTATCGATGTGTTCACTACGATGCGGCGGAGCCATCCTTTAAAAGATTTGGCCTCATCATAGAGGTCAAGCTTGTTAAAGACTTTTATGAAGGCATCGTTGGCAATCTCCTGTGCTTCCATAGGGTCGCTAGAATAGCGCATGGCCACACTCATGGCATAGTTGTAAAAGAGCATATACAACTCTTTCTGCGCTTTGCGGTTTTTTTTTCTGCAGCCTTTCAAAAGAGATTTCAATCTCTTATCAGAGCTTTCTCCCACGTTTAAACTGGTTTTAGTTGATGTTAACTTCTGCTATTCAATGAAAATATCGCTTTCATTAATAGTTTAATTGTTTACAACACGAAGTAAACAGCTAAAATGGTTGCCTGTGATTTAAAAAAATCTAACTAAATTTTTGGGTAACTACATAGGCAATCTGCAAAGGCGCTACTTAGCCGATCAACAAAAAATAAAAGGCATCATAGTCCTGTACAGTTGAACCAGTTTTGCGGTGTATATTTGGGTTACTAAAGAAAATTAACGCAATGATAAAACAAGTTTACTGGCTGCTGTTGGCCATAGGGCTTTATTCATGCCAACCAAATAACAATAACTACTTAAGTACGCCCCAAAATCTCACTTGCGAGTACCAAATAACGCCTTTTATAGACGTGGAAAAACCTCGGCTTTCTTGGGAGCTAGAGGCCAAAGAAAGAGGAGCCATGCAAAAGGCTTGGCAGGTACAGGTGGCTTCTTCAAAAGAAAATCTTTTAAACGGGAATGTAGATATTTGGGACAGTGGTAAACAGGTATCGAGTAAGTCTACCAATGTACTTTACGAGGGACCTTCGCTCACATCCTCCTCCCAATATTTTTGGCGTGTAAAAGTTTGGGACGAGCAGGATGCCGCTACCGAATTCAGTGAAATTACTCATTGGCAAACGGCCTTGCTTTCCCAAGCAGAATGGCAAGCTCGATGGATAGGCGATGATCGGCCTGTTCCAGAAAGAGAGGAAGACTTTTATAAAATCATTCCTAATCCGATTTTTAGAAAGGCGTTGGCTGTGGAGAAAAAAATAAAAAAAGCCCGACTTTACATAAGTGGTTTGGGTTATTACGAGGCTTTTATTAATGGCAAAAAAGTGGGCGACCGCGTTTTAGAACCCGGCTGGACAAATTATGGAAAACGTGTTTTATATAGTGCTTACAATGTAAGCGATTTATTACAAATGGGCGAAAATGCCATAGGTGTATCACTTGGTAACGGTTGGTACAATCCATTGCCGTTCAGGCTTTTCAGAAAATTCAATTTAAGAGAATACCTTACTATTGGGCAGCCAAAATTTATTGCTCAATTACATCTTGAGTTTGAAGATGGAAGCACTGAAACCATCTTGAGTGATACCACTTGGAGAAGTAGTACAGGACCTATTCTTAAAAATAATGTGTATTTGGGCGAATGGTACGATGCCAGGCAAGAAAAACCGGGTTGGAATGATACGGACTTTAATGATAGCGATTGGCAGCAGGCAGTATTAAAAGAAGCGCCGGGTGGTTCTCTTTTAGCACAACAAGTACCGCCTATAAAAATTACCAAAAGGTTAAAACCTGTTGCCATTAAACAGATCGCTCCTAATGTACAAGTGGTGGATTTTGGGCAAAATTTTGCCGGCTGGATCCGTCTTAAGCTAAACGGCGAGGCAGGTACAAAGGTAAGTCTGAAATATGGAGAATTGATTTATGAGGATGGTTCTGTAAATGGCATGACCGCCGTTGCAGGCCAAATTAAAGAAGCTTGGAATGCAGATGGCGGCCCCGGTTCGCCCAAAACAGCTTACCAAGAAGATACCTATGTGCTCAGAGGAGGTGGAGATGAGTTTTTTCAGCAAACTTTTACTTTCCATGGCTTTCGGTATGTAGAAATTGCAGGTTATACCAATGAGATTAAGCTAGATGATATTGAAGGGCTAAGACTAAATTCTGCTGTGGAAAAAGCAGGAACTTTCAGTTCTTCAAATACGCAATTCAACCAAATCCAAGAAATCACAGAATGGACCATGCTGAGCAACATCTTTAGTGTGCAGTCTGATTGCCCGGCAAGAGAGAAGTTTGGTTATGGCGGCGACATTGTTACAGCTGCAGAAGCATATACTTTCAACTACCACATGCCTAACTTTTACGAAAAAGCTGCTAGGGATTTTAGGGATGATGCCCGACCATCTGGTGGCATGCCTGAAACGGCACCATATAATGGCATTGATTCAAGAGGTTTGGGAGAGGACAGTGGCCCTGTAGGTTGGCAGTTGGCCTATCCTTATGTGCAGCAACTCTTATGGAATTTTTATGGCGACAAACGCATCTTAGAAAATCATTATCCTGCCACCAAAAAAATGGTAGATTTTATGCGGTCTGTGGCGGGGG
>Ga0207419_1002616_pt1 | contig 11632 bp, 6 predicted proteins | sample ElkSloMetagenome_4_FD_184723 | JGI IMG/M metagenome (GOLD analysis project Ga0207419, IMG submission 184723) | Hot spring microbial communities from Elkhorn Slough, Monterey Bay, USA - MD2A (version 2) | ecosystem: Environmental > Aquatic > Marine > Intertidal zone > Estuary: Microbial mat ... | reverse complement strand
ATTGTGCCTGTTATTTCAGCATCTGGATTAGCCGTACAATCCAATCCTTTATCTAAGGTGGTTGCTAAAGTAGGACTGGTTATAGGTGAGATTGTATAGGTTTCTACATAAGTACATTCATTTTCATCTCTAACCTGAATGGTATAAGTATCTGGTACAAGATTGTTAAATGTATTTGAGGTCTGATAAGGTGTGGCACTAGCAGCTGGTGCTATAATTTGATATTCTATTACACCTGTTCCGCCATTAACATTGTCTATACTCAAATTTGCGGTATTACTCGGACAGGTGACTGGTGTTTGATTTATATCGAATCCTGTTATAGGATTCAATGGTAATATAACAACAGCGTCAGTCACCGTGGTACAACCTATATCATCTCTAATTACAAAGGTATAGCTGCCATCGGATAAATTATTGAAATCTGGACTAGCCTGAAAATTAACACCATTTAAACTGTAGGTATAAGGTGGAGTACCACCACTTACATTAACGATTGAAACTGAAGCCTCAGAAACACAGCTTAAATTTGTATTCACTTGGGTTTGTGCCGTAATTTCAGAATTAGTATTTATGGTAACAGATTGTGTTATGGTTTCACAATTGGTACCGCCCTGACTGTATTGTACCACAACGTCGTAATCACCAGCTGGTAAATTGTTAAATGTATCGGTGTTACTAAAGGTTAGTCCACCATCTATACTGTAAGATATGGCATTACCATTAGGATTCGTCACATTTATAGCTATACTACCCGAATTAGCTTGTGATGCACAGGTGATATCTGTGGTACTTACATTAAAATTAGGAGCGCCTATGGCTTCAACTTCTAATGTAGTAGACGCCGAACAGTTATTGGCATCTACAACAGTAATTGTATATGTTCCCGCAGAAGACACAGGGTAAGTTGCTGAAGTCTGAAAATCTTCAGTAGAATTAATAAAATAGTAATACGGTGTAGTTCCGCCTTCAGGATAAATTGTGATTTCACCATCCTCACAAGATAAAGGTGTTGTAAGGGCAGCATTAACGGTGAGTAAAGGTGGCTCTGTAATCGTTATGTCTTCTGTGTAAGTACATCCATCGTCTGTAGACGCCTCGATAGTGTAAGTACCAGGATTTAGATTATTAAAGCTATAGTTATTATCTACAATAGGACCCACATTATTGACTAAGGTACCACCTTGACTTATACTAAAGTAATATTGAGGATCGGCATCGTTAATAGCAATTTGAATATTTCCACCTTCGCCATTACAAAAGGGTTGGGTTACATCTGTACTTACACTAAAATTTCTTGCTCTTACCTGAACATCTGGCGTTGTGAATATACATGGGTTAGTGGACACACCAATTTGTCTCACATAAACGGTATAAAATCCAGCAGTATTTACGGAAAATGTATTACTCGTCTGGTAATTTGTACCATCAATACTGTACTCATAACCAGAAGGTACGCCATTGACAATGATACTTCCGTTGGTGTTACACAAAATATCTGTTGCAGTTACTGTTGGGTCGAGTAAATTTTGATACACGTTAAAATAAAACTGAACAAAACAACCACCGTCATAGTTGATCGTTAAACGGTATTGCCCTGCGGTATTAGCGTCAAAATTTGGACCTGTACCAACTTCGTTCCATGTACAAGTATCACTTTCATTTGCACAATCTTGGTTGGTGACGGCTGCACAGCTCGATTCATCTAATTGATCCCAAATTATTGAAATAGCATCTGTAATATTTGTTTCAATTAATCGAGAATCGTCTGCACCACATAAGAAGATATTAGGTAATTCTTTACCGTCATTAGGACAAACAACTACTTCATCAGCATAAGGAATTACCGGGTTAGAAATGTCATCACCAAAAAGAGTGACATTGAATATTTGGTCTATAGATTGGCAAGGAGCCTCTGCGGTATTTCTTACATAGTAAGTTCCAGAATTGTCAACGGTAATAGTTTGTGTATTACCTATTACATTCGTTCCACCAGGATCTGTAGACCAGGTGTAGGCTGTATAGCCACTAGCTGCTGTAATGTCAACTTCATTACCACAAAGGGTAACTTCTTCTTCAAAAATACAGTCGTCTAAGTCAGCTAAAAAATTGGTGGTTTGAGGTGATAAAAGACAGCCAGTATTATTGCTATAGCTAGGATCATCAGTAATAACAAAGCCAGGATTGGTTACTCCACCGTAAGTAGCAAAAGCTTGGTTCTGGATTAAGTCTGAACATACGTCAACTAACAAGCTACAACTTTCAACTACAGTTACCTGAATTCTTATTTCGTAGGCAGGATCAAATTCTTCGACAAGCGTGTCGTCTATTCTAAACACTAGTTCTCGTGTGGCAGGATCATAGCTTTCTACGGTAACACCCGGTGGCAAAGTGAGGCCATTAGGATAGTCTAAAACGGTATTTATGGGCAGGATATCTCGTATAGTAAAATCTGTAGCATCGTCATTTCCTGTATTTTGAAAACCGATCACATAAGTAAGCTCTTGACCCAAATCTACCTCTTGGCCACCTATATTATTTCCAAACTCATCTTCAACAATTTTGGTCAAGGTGATGTCTGGCTCAATAATTTCGACAGAGAATGCGGCTGCAAAGGCCCCATAACCATCACCGTTGGTGGTTAATTTAAGATCACCAGCAGTTTCATCATTGGGTATAACCAGGTTAGAAGGGTTTGGTATCACCACATTGTTAATATCCATTCCCAAAGTATTTGTACTAGCGGGGTTTCTGTTTAAGTTGTGATTGCCATTTATCGTTATACTTGAGTTAAAAAAGTTATTAGGTTGGTTAATAGCATCTGATAATACGGTGAAATTGGGTGAAGAATTGGCCTTAAACTGAAATGAGTCACCGCCAATTCCTATATCTCCTTCTAAGGCTGCTACTGCTATGTTTCCATTTACTGGAAGTGGTGCAGGTAAGGTTTGAAAACCTGAAACAGGAATATCTAATTCGGTTGAGTTCTGTACTCCAGCATAACCATCAAATAAAGCAATATATCGGCTAGGTAACAAAGGACTTTCATAGATAACAACAAGAGTCCAACCTGCAGAACAGCCGCCTAAACGTCGACCTCTAGTAGCCCTTAAGTTGGCCACCGTATATTCACCATCAGCTTCTGTAAGTCCTTGTAAAAGATTGGTCACATTTTTATAACAAATAATAGGGGAATCCTTAAAAGAATCTTCGACTGTTGGACCGTAGTATCCAAAACCATCAAAAATAATCTCATCTTCTTCACCAACAGGATCAGGATCGTTGTCTGCTTCCAGATCTATAAAATTTCCACCTGGTAATTTAAATTTAATTTCGTTCCAGTCTTCAAATCGTGGTGTTCCTTCAAATTGCACACTAGAATTATTGGCCTCTTCTAGTGGGTAAACAGAAGCCCAGTAGAGACCGGCATATAAAATTCTTTTACAGGAATTACCAGTTAGTAATTCAGCACTACTCGAACTAAAAATATCGGGATCGCCACCACTGGCCACATTTATATAAACCCCCTCGTTATTATTGTTAATCCCATTACCGTTGTATGGTTGGGGCAAACCAGCACCTGTTACAACACTATTTCCTATAAAAACAATATCACCTTTTACCTTTATACTACCGCCATCTAAACGAGGCGTAAACGGTACTGGTAATTGAGCATAAGCGGATAAGGCGTAGAAACATATTATAAAAGCCAGCGCGTATTTTAAATACGGATTATAAACGTCTTTAATTCGTTTTGTAGTAGGTTTTTCCATGGTACTTAATTTTTGCTTTGTCTAGTATTGGGGCATATACCAGACAAAATAACTCCTATTAACTTTTTAATTTTCAATCTTTACTATGAAATTTTTGTTGTAATAAGAAATTTCATCTTTAGATTCTGCTATTTTATTTATGTTGTTGATGGTTGTGGCTTTATCGCAATAGATGTAATATTTACTGCTATTTAAGTCATAAAAGAAATTAATTTCTTTCTGACCAGAGGCCACCACCTTTTTAATAAATTCATCTCGCTTTTCAACGTCGTCATGCACTGCTAGTACTAGGTAAAAGCCTTCATCAACATGATTTATATTTTTCTTTATTTGAATCTTACCAGGTTCACTATATCCAAAGTCAAGGTCTTCAACCTTAATAGGTTTGTTGTCTACAGCGGTCGTATTGATTATACGTTCTAAGGTTTTGCGGTCTTGTTGATAGCGATCTTCATTATTGGTAAAATTGGCACGTCTAATTCGTCTGCTTTTTTCATAGGCTGTTGCTACTTTAATAGTTTCCAATTCAGCCTCTAAGGTATTTCTTGTGGTAATGGCCTGGGCCTGTTCTGACTTAAGTCGTTTTATTTTATTTTTGTAGTAAAGTAAAACCACATCATTGGTAATGGTATCTCCAATGATATCAGCATAAGCACGCTCTAAATCTTCAATTTCTTGAGTGCGTTCTGTAATGATTTGGTCCAGTTGGTTTTGGATGCGCTCAAGCCTATTATTTTCTTCAACAGTACTTCTAAATGGTTTCGGTGCTACGGTAATACCTTGTTCACTTAAATCATTTTCTTCTTTAAGGTCTCTTAACGTTTGTTCTTTTCGATCTACAATGGCGTCTAAATTTGTAAGTAGTTCTGCCTGTTCAACTGAAGAACTATCGGCTTTATTGGCTAGCCTTAAGAGCTTTTGCGATGAAGCATCCTTGGGCTCTTTAATTTGTTTTAACTCTTCTTCTTTTTGTTGTGCAGCCTCTTCAGCTAAGCGTTGTGCTTCTGCTTTTTCTTGTTCTTGTTCAGCCTTAAGTCTTGCTTCTTTTTCGGCAGCTAATTGCGCTGCTAAAGCTTGACGTCTTGCCGCTTCTTCTTCAGCTTTTTGTTCTGCTAAAGCTTGACGTTTTGCCGCTTCTTCTTGAGCTTTCTTCTCGGCCAAAATCTTAAGTCTTGCTGCTTCCGCTTCTTCTTGAGCTCGTTTTTCAGCTAAAACCTTAAGTCTTGCTGCTTTCGCCTCTTCTTGAGCCTTCTTTTCAGCTAGGGCTTTTAGGCGGGCTGCTTCCGCCTGTTCTCGCGCTTTTTGTTCTTCGGCTAGTCTTAATTCTTCAGCTTTGGCTTTTAATTCAGCTTCTTTCTTCGCTTGTTGCGCGGCTTCAGCTTTCAACCTGGCTTCCTCTTGGGCTTGTTTTTGTGCTTCTTTTTTAGCTAATGCCTCAGCTTCTCTAGCAGCCTTGAGTTTTGCGGCTTCTTCAGCTTTAACCTTGGCTTCTTCGTTGCGTTTAGCAATAGAAGTAGTGTTATCTTTTTCAACTTGAGCATCAGCTATAGCAGTGGTAGAATTTCTGGTAGTTTTAAGTTTTGAGGCGTAACGTCTTTTTGGTCGTTTTCTGGTCTCTATTAGTCCTACAGCCTCATCATCTGGTCCAGTAAAATAACGTTTTCTTTTGGCTATACGATAGGCGAGTACTATGTGGTGAGATGCTCCAAAATCTATCAAGTCACCAAAACCTCTTTCGTAGGTATATTCAACAGCTATGGCTTTGGTAATATTTAAACCTAAACCACCAGTTAGGCCAAATCTACTGTTATAACCAACTTGTGCCCAAATACCTTTAGGCACGGTAATCATGGCCATACCAGCAAAGATGGTTTCGTCCTCTACAAATTCAGTGGTTAATAATCCGGTAAATTTACTTTCGTCAAAAAAACCTCTGGCATCCATATAACCATTATACATTAAGTGAGCCTGAAAACTTTGAAAAGCATTGTCCTCACTTAAAGAAGAATCACTTATATTATAATTGATGATATTATTGGCCACTAAACCAATATCTAGAAAAGTTGAGCCAAAATTAATAGCTGGACTTACGCTAACAGCCGTATTATTAGGCACATTTTGAAGAGCAGGATCTTCAAAATTTGTAATTATAGCATTAGTATTTAAACTGGTATTTAAAACATTCGTATTAAGCCCAAAAGTTAAATTATTGACTCGAGATAGGTTGATGTTATAGGCAAAATTAGCGGTACCACCAATGCTAGAAATAACGCCATAACTTTGTTGATACAAACCTATTCCTGCCCCAATCTGTTCTGAAAACCGACCAGAGAAACTGGCTAAATAGGTGTTGGGAGCGTCCGAAAATTCAGTAAACTCACGTTTATTATAAAAGCTAACGTACTTATATTGTTCTCTAACAAAGCTAAACGTAGGGTTAATTAAAAACTTATTAAAAGTCAGTGAATTTCTTACAGGAATAGTCATTGGATTTGTGGCATTAACCTCCTGAGCCCAATGGAAAGGGCTAGAACAAAGAATTAATATAAACACCACCTGCTTCATGTTATTTGATTACCGTAATTGTACCTTTTATTAACGATCCGTTGTCTTGTTGAAGGATGTAATAAAAAAGTTGATTTGATCTTACTTCATTGGCATCTTGTGGCCAATTGTTCTCATAATTTTGAGTATTAAATACAATCTGACCACTAGAATTATAAATTGTCACCTGTGTATTGGTCCCTTCGGTATACATAGGAGGAATGATCCATGAATCATTTATGAAATCACCATTGGGACTAACAATATTAGGTATTTCGGGTACATCAGGAAACGGATTAACGCCCTCTGCGACATTAAAAATAAAAGATTGCACAGCCTGACAAACATCGTTTTGTATAATGAGTACTTCATATTCCCCAAAGGCAGATATCTCTAAACTGTTTGAGGTTGCCGTATTAAGCAAGGTTCCGTTTAAGTACCACTCGTAAATTGGGTTGACGGCATCATCGGTAACGGTAACATTGATACTTTCTCCTTCTAGCATATTAACTTCTTCAGCCACATCTATAGAACTATTAAATCCTTCACTCACTAGCGAAATATTTCCTGTAGCCGAACAATCACCTAAATTCACCTGCACTGTATATTCGCCCGAAATTGCGGCTACTAAAGTTTGTTCGGTGGCATCATCTATAATAGCACCATCTTTAAACCATTGGTAGCTTAAGGCATCAACAGTGGTAAGCACAGTGCCACCATTTTCAGGGCAGAAAGGATTGCCTAAGCTGGAGTTAATTGAAATATCGGCGTTGCCGTTAGTAACTTCAGTAATTGTTACCCGATTAGAAAATGAATTAGAAGTACAAGTACCATAATTGGTTTCCACGAAATACGTGCCCTCTTCGGTAACTTCTAGGCTATTGCCTTCAGCGACAAAAACAGAAGTGGTTGGTCCTGTCTCTTTAAACCAATTGAAGGTGAGAGAAGGGTAATTAAGTGGAGAATCATTCGTAGGGCTTCCTGGGTCATCAATAGTTAATAAATAGCTACTTCCTGTACAAAAGGCACCAGTTGCTACTAAATTATTAATCGTAAAAGGGGAGTCTTGTAATTTATAGTAGGCAGCAAATGGGCTGGATCCTGAGCTTGTCGCTGCTGGGGCTGTACTTTTAATTCTTACTCTATAATTTTCTCCTGCGGTGGTGTTGGGTAGTTGAAAGTTAATTGAGGCTGGTGAAGAGGTAAACTCATTTTCAGAAGAGGTATAAACGATTTCAGCATTTGAAAAATCACCAGAGGCATCGGATAGTTCTACTATAAATTGGTTAGAACTACCCAAGGCAGATTCTGGTGAAAACACAAATGACAAATTAAAATTGTTAAAGTCTTCATTAGCACAGGCTTGCGAAAAACCTAGAGTGGGAGATCCTATTACGATTTGGCCATAGGTGACTTTATGCGCGAAAAATATGCATATACTTAATAGAAGTAAAGTACGTTCAAAAGATTTTGGGGCTAACATAAAGTTAAGTTGTAATATTATCTATAGGCTAAGGTTTTAAGCAATTGATATACAGTTGGTCTTAATCATTATCATTTGCTGCATAAATTTTGTTTATTTTAAGCCTAAAATCTGGTTGTCTCCTATGGTGTGCAGCTATAAAAGTTTCACTATCGTTACCCTTAGCATAGACATTATTAAACGCTCTGCTCCCATACCAACTTTCTAAATCATCATTATTAGCTTGATTAGCGATAAAGATGTTACCTCTACAATTATTAAAGTAAGTACTTGTAAACTTAATCTTGCTGAGATTAGTATCGTTAAGTTCTATAGCTTCATCTAAAATAACAGCTGGATTAAAACCAGAGATAACGCTTCTGTTAATTGAAAACGATGTTTCGGCATCCACGAAAATGGCTTCTTTTACCAATCCTAGATTAATATCATTTTTTAAATCACTGCTTAAATTAAAAAGGGTTAAATTTTCGGCAATGACATCGGTTTGACGTCTAGATAAATCCACTTCTTCATCCTTATGGGTTGATGATACATACAAGCATCGTGATCCTTCAGGGCTCGAAACATAAGGCGATCTCACAGCAATTGAATTACTAATGGTAGCGGTAGCACCAGAATTAAACATATAATCATTCTTTGTCGCTTTGTAAGATACCATTTGCTCTAAGATCACATTGCCTCCAATGACCTTAACAGCATTACCTTCACAATAACTCACCATAACATTCTGAAATAGTGTTTTACTGCCTACACCCGCAAGTGTTAAACCATTAAAATAACCATAATTTTTGGTGCGTTTTCCTGCAAATTCAATTCTTACGAATTTCAGTTTACCAGAATTGTTAATATCGTCATCACCACCATAGCTTATTAATTCGTTAGAAGAAGGTGTTAAACCATTATTAAGTGCAGCGGTTTTACCAAAGGTGTTTATAGGTGCATTACCTAAAATAAACAAACCACCCCAGTCACCAGGTTTTTTTACCGCTTTGCTCGAAGTAAAAATAATGGGGTCGGTTTCAGTACCATCGGCAATGATTTTAGAGCCATTGGTAATAATTAAAGAACCTTTAGTTTTAAAATCTCCTTTAATAACCGTACCGGGTTCAATAGTGATGGTTGCACTATCTGTTACAAAGACATCCCCAAGAAGTAGGTAGACGTCTTTTTTGTTAAGTTGCATGTCTTCAGAAATCTCACCACTAAGAATTTGAGTGGGCTCACCATAGCTAGTCGTAGCGGGTTTAAAATCTGTCCATCCATCTAACCAGTTGCTATAACCAGTTATTCCTTTTTCCTGTTGTGCAAATTGAAAATTACTAAAGAATAAACTTAGTATAATCAAAAAGCGAAATAGTTCTTTTTTCATCGTAGGTTAATTTTAAGATTCGTTTGGGTTTGATTCTTAAGTCTATCAAACTTAGAATAAATTACTATAAAATACAATAAATATCGGTAAAAAGTACTTTTTTTATACAAAATAAAGTATATTCTTACATATTGAGTCAATTTATCGAATAGTGTGTTAAAAAAAAACCTTGAAAATAAATTCAAGGCTTCACTAATAATGATTGTTAATTTTTATCTAATCCTTAAAATCGTTATAGGTATGTAGCGATTTTAAAGTTTCTTCATAGAATAATATGGCTGCAATCAAATCTGACGTATCAGAATATGGCAAGATTTCTTTCTGGTAAGCAATTGTATTTTCAAAATATTCATTAGAGGCTTCTTTATTTTCTTCCAAAGCTTTTCGATTATCCTTTGTATCTGGAATTCCCAGTGAAGCCATAGTTACACCTGGCTTTGTTGCAAAAGCAATATTGGGTAATATATTTACAATTACCTCTATGCGCTCTATATACAGCACCAATAAATCACCTTTAGACATATTGTCTAATTCCGATCGGCTATGGTATTTAGAGATATTAACTTTACCACTAATTATACTAGGGGAGTCGTCTCTTTTTTGTGCCTGATTAAGATTAAAACACAAGAGAAAAAGTAGGCTTAATAAGACTGTTTTTTGTTTCATAATACTGGTATTTGGGTCACCTGTTGGCACAAATCTATATAAATTATTGACAAAAACAACCAAAATTAAAATTTTTTTATCGTATGAAATGCAAAAATCATAGATAAACGGCTAAAAATATTTGATGAAAAGCAAATATTATAGACAAACTGCAAAAATACTAAGCATCAAATGCAACCTTTTAGCTAAGGTGCTATTTATCGGTTGATTCTGCATTTATTGACCTTTTATCGACATTTTAGTACACTGCATCAAAAAATACGTCCTAGCTCTTAAATAACAATGATCTTTAGATGAACTAATAAATATGATTATGACAACTAAAGGTGTATATTTTTTAAGTTTATTGATGTTACCTCTATTAGGTTTCTCTCAAGTGCAATTAAAGTCTGATAATAACGATCTTCTAAATTTTGTTGATAAACACTTAGCTCAATTTCATCAACCTTTATCGGCTATAGACTCTGTGGCAGGATTTCGGTCTAAAGAAAATCCTATAAAGCTCTATGGAACCGTTTATAATAATGACGGTACACCCGCAGCAGGAGTTACTTTAATGATATCTCAGGCAGATGAAAACGGCCAATTCGAATTGATAGGTGAAAAAGGAGACCGACTTGTATACCATAATGCCGCAGTCACTACAGATAGTAACGGACAATATGAAATTTATACTTTTATTCCTGGATACGATCGCCAGTATAACCAGATGCAACAAGTTTATCCTGTAATTGTTGACTCTGATGGCCACATTTCTGAAATGGCAAGTGTACTTTTTGAAGGTGACCCACTACTTACCAAGCGTTGCAGAAGACGTTTAGCTAAGGCCAACCAATTAGACAGAATTACCAACCCTAAATATAATAAGGAAACAAAATTACTAGAGGTTCAGAAAAACATTGTTCTTGAAGAAACTGAATCTGATTCTTAATTGAAGCATTAAATATATCATAAAAAGTCGCAGTTTGCTGCGACTTTTTTTATTTTAAAGACCTTGAATATCGCATTACATTTTATGGAAAACTTACATTTTAACGAACTTAAAAAAGAACTCATTAATGGTAGTTCTAAGAAAAAGCACCCCTTTCGGTATTTTTCATTAGCCACTTCAAATAAAAATGGTCCTCGACAGCGCACGGTGGTATTAAGAAAAATAGAGCACGATACATTAAACCTCTTAATTTATACAGATTATAGATCTCAAAAAGTTCATGATATTCAAGATCACCCTTTAGTAAGTGCTTTGTTTTATCATCCTAAAAAATTACTCCAAGTTAGGGTAGAAGGTAAGGCTCATCTCATTACCGATTCCGACGTTTTAAAAACGTATTGGAGCGGTATTCAGGAGGCTTCTAAAAAAGATTACACCACAGAGCGCGATCCTGGCACGGCCATTAGTAATCCGGACGCGGTAGATTACGATAGGGAGCATGCTCATTTCTGTATAATTAAAATAATACCTGAAACGTTTGAATACCTCAAACTAAAACGACCCAATCACTTAAGAATTCAGTTTACACTTAAAGGTGCGCAGTGGAACGGACAATTTTTAGTTCCATAAAACGCTTATTTACCCAGCTGTTCTATAAATTTTAAAAAAGTGTTAACCTTATAATCAATTATGTTATGTATCTTTTTAGAGAAATATAACCAATACAATAAATGACTAATTCTTTTACGATATGAATTACTTTATCATTGCCTTAAAATTTATAGTAGCCATAAGTATTTTAAATGTTTGGCTGGTCCAAAATCAAAAAGCAACCCGTTGGAGAGGCGGCAATGCACAAACCATTA
>Ga0207419_1002613_pt1 | contig 11639 bp, 9 predicted proteins | sample ElkSloMetagenome_4_FD_184723 | JGI IMG/M metagenome (GOLD analysis project Ga0207419, IMG submission 184723) | Hot spring microbial communities from Elkhorn Slough, Monterey Bay, USA - MD2A (version 2) | ecosystem: Environmental > Aquatic > Marine > Intertidal zone > Estuary: Microbial mat ... | reverse complement strand
CAACGACAGGGCCCGTGCGTCACGCGGTGATTGCGTGACATCTTACTGGGATTGGGAGTCGCGCGCTGATCCGGAGATATTCTTTCGCTACTTCAACGGAACGGCCCCGACACACCACCTTTACGGATTGCGGACTGCTCTCGACATGATGTTGGACGAAGGCCTTGATAATATCTTCGACCGGCACCGGAAGCTTGCAGAGATCATCTGGGTTGCGCTGGATCACTGGGCGATAGAGGGGCCGATCCATCTGAATGTGTCGGAAGCCGCCCACCGATCGCACGCGGTCACCTCGGTCGGTGCCGGTCCGGGTAATGGGGTTGCATTGCGCCGCTGGTGCGAAACACGGTGCGGGCTGACACTTGGGATCGGCTTGGGCAGGGAGCCTGCTGACGATTTCTTTCGCATCGGCCACATGGGCCACGTGAGCGGTCACATGATCATGGCAGTGCTGGGGACGATCGATTCAGGTCTGAAGGCGCTGGGCATCCCGCATGGTCACGGCGCGCTGGAGGCCGCATCGCAAGCATTGGCGGATCGGGCCTAGTCGCCTCTGGCGCGGCGTCCGATCCACTTGAAGAATTCGTTCAAGCCGTAGGCACAGGCCGCCACCCAGATATATCCAAGGGCGGCTGCGATCACCCAGAACGACATGAAAAGGAACACCCACAGCGTCGCAAGGAATGCGTTGGTGTAATCTTCAACGGCTTCGACGGGACGGCGATGTGACATGCGGAACTCCTTTCAGACAATAAAGCCTAGCGGGAGCAATCCAAAAATCACCTTAATTTTTTGTGTGCCGCGGCAAGCGCTTCGGGCAATGTCGCGCCAAAGGCGGAAATCTGCTCATCAGGTCCGCAGCTGACACGGATGCAGCGGTTCTGCGGGGCAACGAACGGCATGCGCACAAAGATGCCCCTGGCCACCAGTTCGGACAATACTGCCTGCGCGAATGCACCGTCACCGCCACAATCAATCGTGACGAAGTTGGTGGCCGAGGGCAGGGGTGTCAGCCCGTTGGCCCTTGCGATGTCACCGATGGCCTTGCGCGAGGCGGCGACCATCTTCTGGACGTGTGAGAGCCACTCTGTATCGGCCAGCGCGGCCAGCGCCGCCTCCTGCCCGATGCGTGATATACCAAAGTGATTGCGGACCTTGTTGAAGCCTGAAATCACGTCGCGCTGGCCAATCGCGTAGCCGATCCGCGCTCCCGCCAGCCCGTGCGCTTTCGAGAAAGTTCGCATCCGCAAAACATTTGCTGCATCAGTATCGATCTTTGGTGCGGTACCCGCCGGGGCAAGGTCCACGTAAGCCTCATCGAGGACCAACAGACATCCATCGGGCAGGCCGTCGATCATGGCTTGGATCACGTCTGCATCATGCCAGCTGCCCATGGGATTGTCGGGGTTGGCGAAGTAAATCAGCTTGGCGCCGGTCTGCAACGCCTTGGCGCAAACAGCCTGCGGGTCTTCGTGATCGTCGCGATAGGCGACCTTGTGCAAATCTCCGCCGAATCCCGCAACATGGTAATTGAACGTCGGATAGGCCCCGTCCGATGTGACGACTGCATCGCCGGGACCCACGTAAAGCCGCACAATCAGGCCGAGCAATGCGTCGATGCCCTCGCCGATCATGATGTTGTCGGCCGAGACATCATGATGTTGTGCAAGCGCATGGCGCAGTTCGTGGTTTTCAGGGTCTCCGTATTTCCAGATGTCCGCCGCTGCGGCCTGCATCGCGGTGATTGCCTTTGGTGAAGGACCAAAGCCGCTTTCGTTGGCACCAAGGCGGGCGCGGAAAACCTGGCCCATACAGCGTTCCTGGGTTTCGGGCCCGACGAATGGCACCGTAGCAGGCAGTGTCTGGGCGAGGGGGGTCAAGGCGGGCTTTTTCATGCAGCCAGATAAGCCCTGGTGCATCGGCCGCGCAAGACCGCGCTGCACGGTCTTGCGCTGGCTGGCCTAGTTTGTCGCGTCGACACCGCCGATATTGGTGTCGCGAAGAAGATCGATATAGCCGTTATCATCCGTGTTGGTGTTGGCTACATCCTCTTCGGCTTCAAACAAAGAGGTGATCACGAATTGCCCATCAGCATTGAGGATCGCGCGTGGCAGTGGCCCGCGAAGCTCGTTGCTGAGCTTGCTTAGAAAGAAGTTGAGCATCTCTCCGCGGGTCAAACCGTACTCCAGCGACGACGACTCCATCCGACTGGCATATTGCCGGGTCCGCGCCATCAGACGCTCCACAGCGACGGTATCGCCCGCACGCTCCAGAAGTGCCATCTCGGAGATGTTGGAGAGGATTGCCGAGGCGTAGAATGTCAAACGCCTCTGGCTCACCTCGTCGAGCTGCGCAAAGTCTGCGCGGATGATTTGGGCAGGTGGGGCCTCGGTCAGGCCCAACCCTTGCGCTTGCCGCTGGTCCAGTCCGCCAGCATCCACCACAAAAGCGATCGCGGCGATGGTTGATGTCACGGGTCCCACGGTCATCCCTTTCCGATATTATGTACGTATTACTGGGTCGGAACGTCAGGTATCTGGACGGTCAGGCCAACAGTGACCCAGCCTTGCATGCCGCCACGATAATAGCGGATCCGCTCACCCGGATAACCGACGGTCAGAAGGTTTTCGATCGCGCGGTGTGATTGGCCGCACCACTGCCCGTTGCAGAACACCACGATATCCAGTGCGTTGGAAAAGTCCCACGGTTCGGTCGGATTGGTCCGCTGGCCACCCAGCATGGTCAGGATCGGTGCCATGAACGGGTTGGTCTGCGGGTTCTCGAAAGCTGTGAAGGACAGGTTGATCGACCCCGGAATGGTGCCGCGGCGGTACCATTCTGGCAGACGCGCATCGATGATCGCGCCACGGCCTTCGTTGACGTATTCTTCCATGAACTCGAGCACCTCGAGTTCACCCACCGTGGTGACACCCGGGCCGGCACCCATGGGCTGGATGCAGAATGGCGGACACTCGCGCGAGGTCTTTGCGAAGGTATCGGGAATGCGCGCTTCGGGGTTCTGGTCGCGCTCGATCACGATGAATTCGCGACCGTTATCGAACTCGACAAAGGGCATGTCGGGTGCGATCCAGACGTCCTGCGCCATGGCAGCGGGGGCTGCCAGGCCGATCGCTCCGGCGGCTACGGCCATTCTGCTGCAAATCTTGAACGTCGACGAAATAGAAACAAATGCGGCCTTGAGGTCGCTTGAGAATGACATGGAACTGCCTCCCTGAATGCCGACGTTCGGACAGAATACGTCGGGTGACTGGATGCGACTTTTCACTACTTGAACTTGCTAACGACTAAAGTTTTTCGCGCATTTGCGGCAACAAGATGACCAAATCGGAGCTTTCGATGCGGTTTCCGCAAGCGGCGTTTTGGACGAAAGTCGTAACGCGGACCCGTAGCATTGGGGGCAGGGATGCCGACAATCGTACATATTGTCGGCCGATGTTTCCATAAATGCCCAAAAAGCATGCGAATTGAGTACCTTGTCAGACACGCGTCAATAGGGGCCGCCTGTCTGTCACAGGCTGCTATTCGCGACTGAAAAGCTTACCAAGGGTCAACTTGCGGCGGCCGGAGGCTATCCCAATTCCGCAAGACGCGCGATCGCGGCCTTGATTTGTGCCTCTTCATTTTCGCGCAACCCAAGGTTTTCGCGCACCTCTGCCACAATTTCATCCGGCGCCGAATCGAGAAACTTGGGGTTGTTCAGGCGCCCGCGAAGCCCGCCCAGTTCCTTGCCGAGCTTTTGCAGGGTCTTTTCGAGGCGGGCAATTTCGGCGGCTACGTCGATCAGGCCCTCCAGCGGAATGCCGAAGGTCCCCCCCTGCATGGGGATGGTCACGCAGCCCTTGGGAAATTCGTCCACCGCCGTCAGGCTTTCGATGCGCGCAAGCCGCTGGATCAGGGCAGCGTTGTTGTCCCATGCGGACTGTCCCTTGGCGTCGAGGCCCGTGACCAGCAGCGGCACCTTGGCGCCCGCGGGCACGTGAACCTGTTGACGTGCCGAGCGGGTGTTTTCGATCAGCGCGATGACCCAGTTCATTTCGCGGTCAGCGTCGGCGTCGACCAGATCGGCAGCCCGGTAGGTAGGCCAATCGGCATGGACGAGCATCTTTGCGCGGGCTTCGCCCATGCCCCACAGGTCTTCGGTGATGAACGGCATGATCGGGTGCAGCATGATCAGGCATTGGTCAAGCACCCAACGCAGGGTCTTTTCCGTTTCCGCTTTCGCCGCCGCATCCTCGCCTTGCAGGATCGGTTTTGAGAACTCCAGATACCAGTCGCAGACCTTGCCCCATGTAAAGGCATAAAGCGCGTCGGCCACATCGTTGAAACGGTAGGCCTCCATGCCCGCGTCGACGATTTCGCGTACCTTGCCGGTCTCGCCGATGATCCATTTGTTCAGCGTCTGGCTGACTTGCGGCATCGGCGCATCGCCGGGGTAGGGGATCTCATAATGGTCGGCAAAGCTGAAGGCATTCCACAGCTTTGTGCCGAAGTTGCGATAACCCTTGATCCGGTCTTCGCTGATTTTCAGCACACCACCAAGGGCCGCCATCTGCGCATTCGAGAACCGCAATGCATCGGCGCCGTACTGGTCGATCATGTCCAGCGGATCGATAACGTTACCTTTGGTCTTGGACATCTTCTCGCCCTTGGCGTCCCGCACCAGTTGGTGAAGGTAGACGGTATGGAACGGCTCCTTACCCATCACCGCCTCTGACATCATCATCATGCGGGCGACCCAGAAGAAAAGGATGTCCTGACCGGTGACAAGGACGTCACCGGGGAAGTATTTCATCGCTTCGTCTTCGGCAGGCCAGCCCAGCGTGCCGAATGGCCAGAGGCCGGACGAGAACCATGTGTCGAGGACGTCGGGGTCGCGCCACACGGGATACTCCAGCACCATCGGGTCCTGTGTCACATTGTATTCGGCAAGGCTGGCTGCGAAGCGGTCGATCGCTTCGGCCTTGTCTGCGACCTCGACTATTTTTGCATGGCTCAGCGGGCTTGGCACGTCCGCGTTGTCGAAGACGAAGTCATTCTTGATGCTGTCGAGGTCGGGGCCGCAATGCATGACAGTACCGCGATGGACCAACCCTTCGAGAAGAAGTCCGAGGATTTCCACCTCGTCCAGCTCACCTGATGGATTGCGTTCATCCTCGGTCCCCAGATCAAGCCCATACCAGACTGGAATCTGGTGCCCCCACCACAGTTGCCGCGAGATGCACCATGGCTCGATATTCTCCAGCCAGTGGAAGAAGACCTTCTCCCCGCTTTCGGGCATGATCTTGACGCGACCCGAACGCACGCTTTCCAGCGCGGGCTCGACGATCTTGGATGAATCCACGAACCACTGGTCGGTCAGCATCGGTTCGATGACGACCTTGGAGCGGTCGCCGAAGGGCTGCATGATCTTCTTTTTCTCGACCAGTGGCACAAGTTGTTCGGCGTCGGTGCGCGCCTCGCCGCCCTCTTCGGGGGCAACCGGGGCGTTGACAGGGCTTTCGAGGCGCGGATCGGTGGCGACGGTCATCACTGCCAACCCTTCGGCCGTGATATCCTCGACCACGCGCTTGCGGGCCTCGAACCGGTCCAGCCCGCGATAGGCGTCGGGGACAAGGTTCATCGCGGCGATCATCGCCTCGTCGAAGTCCTGTTCGCCGTTTGCGATGGCCTGCGCAACAGCGGCTTCCTCGGCATAGGGGTTCCCGTCTGCGCGCATGTTTCCCTTGGTATCCATCAGCGCATACATCGGGATGTTGCCACGCTTGGCGACTTCGTAGTCGTTGAAGTCATGCGCGCCGGTGATTTTCACTGCGCCCGAACCGAAATCGGGATCAGGATAGGGATCGGTGATGATCGGGATCAGGCGGCGGTGCTCTTTCGGGCCGACCGGAATTTCACACAGCTTGCCGACGATGGGGGCGTAGCGTTCGTCCTTGGGGTTCACAGCGACGGCACCGTCGCCCAGCATGGTTTCGGGCCGCGTCGTGGCGATCGAGATGTAATCGCGCGTTTCGCGCAGCGTGACGTTCCCGTCTTCGTCCTTCTCGACGTATTCGTAGGTCTCGCCCCCCGCGAGCGGATATTTGAAGTGCCACATATGGCCGTCGACCTCGATATTCTCGACTTCGAGGTCCGAGATCGCGGTCTCGAAATGCGGATCCCAGTTGACCAGCCGCTTGCCGCGATAGATCAGGCCCTTGTTGTACATCTCGACAAAGACCTTGAGCACGGCGTCGTGGAAATTGCCGGGCTTCTCGGTGTCCGGCGCGCTGTCGGCACCCGACATCGTGAAGGCCGAACGTTCCCAATCGAGGCTGTCGCCCAGACGCCGCGCCTGCTGTTCGATCACGCCGCCCTTGTCGGCCTTCCACTCCCACACCTTTCCCAGAAAAGCTTCGCGCCCCATTTCGATGCGCTTTGGTTCGCCATTGGCCGCAAGTTCCTTTTCGACCATCAACTGTGTGGCGATCCCCGCATGGTCCAGCCCCGGCTGCCAGAGCGTGTCATAGCCCTGCATCCGCTTCCACCGCGTCAGCATATCCATCAGCGTGTGATTGAAGGCATGGCCCACGTGCAAATGACCCGTCACGTTCGGCGGCGGCAACATGATGCAGAAAGTCTCATCCTTCGACTTGTTCGCACCGGCTTTGAACGCGCCTGACTTTTCCCACATCTCGTAGATGCGTGGTTCGGCTTCAGCGGCGTTGAATGTCTTTTCCATGGCCATGGTCGGGTCTCTCCTGCGCTTGGGGTGGCAGATAGCGGAGGTAGGGGCCGAGGAAAAGAGGCAGCGCGCCCTAGCTGGTCAATGGGACACGGACGCCGGGTTGGGTCACGGCCGGATCATAGGGTTTGCGGGCAAAGACCTCTTCCACCCGCGCGCGGAAATGATCGAGCGGCAGGGTGTCGTAGTCGGGATCGAAAGAGCTTTGGTCCCAGCGCTCGCAAAAGGTCGCGCAGTCGTCGAAATAAGGGTGGTCCTTGTACGCGTCGCGCTTGTTCGGATCGCCACCGACATGGTGGCCGTAGTAGACCATCTGGAAGTCGCCGTGTTTTTCGACCACCCATGTCACCTGCTCGCGCACGAAGGGGCGGAGGATCGTGGCCGCGTATTCGTCGTGGTTATAGGGCGCATAGATATCGCCGATATCGTGCAGCAGCGCCGCAACGATCCAATCGGTATCGGCCCCGTCACGTTCCGCCCGCGTCGCCGACTGCAGTGAATGGCCAAGGCGGGTGATCTGATACCCCGAGAGACTTTCATCAAGGCTGACCAGCGCATGCAGAAGGCGCGATGCGGTGCCCTTGGTGTATTCCACCTCGTGCTCGGTCAGAAACTCATAGTCCTCCTTGTCGCCATCCTTCATCGCGGTAAATTTGACGTGGTCCATTGCCATCCCTCCGAAGTATGCCTTTTGTCGCGCAGGTTGCGCCCCAAGGCGCTACCAGTAAAGACGAAACCTGTCCAAAGGCTGGACAACCGGGGTTGCGCCGCTAGGGTCCAGCGAAGCGCTAGGGCCTAGCGAAGATAGCATGAGGGATAGCATGGAAAAGTTCGGCAAATCTCAATCCGTCAAACGCGTCGAAGACCTGCGGTTCCTCACCGGAGATGGACGCTATGTGGACGATATCGCGCCGCAGGGGGCGCTCTACTGCTATTTTTTGCGCGCGCCCATGGCCCATGGCGAGATCACGGCGCTGGACGTCGAGGATGCACGCCAGATGCCGGGCGTACATCTTGTCGCGACATGCGACGACCTGATCGAAGATGGTATGAAGATCGGGCTCGGAGGCTCTGTCGTCACCAACCGTGACGGCACCAAGGGGGCAGCGCCCGAGCGTCCCATCCTCGCCCGTGATCGCGTGCGCCATGTGGGCGAACCCATTGCGGTTGTCGTGGCCGACAGTCTGCCCGAGGCCCGCGATGCCGCCGAAACCATCATGCTGGATATCGATGACTTGCCTGTGCACGTCGGGCTTTCCGCCGGTGGCCCGCAGATCCATGCCGAAGCCCCTGACAACATCGCCTTCGATTGGGGTCTCGGTGACGAAGCCGCAACGCAAGCGGCGATCGAGAGCGCGGCGCATGTCGTGACCTGTCAGGTGATGGACAACCGCGTGATCGTCAACGCGATGGAGCCGCGTGGGTGTTACGCCGAGGTCACTGACGGCAAGCTGCATGTGGCCGTGAACGGTCAGGGGGTCTGGGTACCCAAGAAGGACCTGATGCACCACTTCGGTCTGTCCTCCGATGAGGTGCGCGTGACGAACCCCGACACCGGTGGCGGTTTCGGCATGAAGGCCATGCGCTACTCCGAACCATTCTGCGCCGCATATGCGGCCCGCCGGCTGGGTCGGCCCGTACGCTGGATGTCGGACAGGTCGGAAGCGATGATGACCGACAATGCCGGGCGTGATCTGACGACGACCGCGACGCTGGCATTCGACGCCGATTACCGCATGACCGCCTATCATCTCGATACCGTGGCCAATATGGGTGCCTACAATTCACAATTCGCGCAACCGATCCAGACCGAGCTTTTCTCGAAGGTCCTGATGGGCACCTATGATGTGCAGACCGCCTACATGCGCACGGTCGGCATTTACACCAATACGACACCGGTCGACGCCTACCGTGGCGCAGGGCGTCCCGAGGCGATCTTCGTGCTGGAACGCACCGTCGACGAGGCCGCACGCCGGTTGGGTGTCGACCCGTGGGAACTGCGGTTGAAGAACTTCATCAGGCCCGACCAGTTTCCCTACACCTCCGTGACGGGTATGACCTACGACGTAGGCGATTTCGCCCGTGTGTTGGGCGCTGCGGCTGATCAGGCCGATCGTGAAGGCCTTCAGGCACGCCGCAAAGCATCGGCCGCACAGGGTAAACTGCGTGGGATGGGCCTTTGCTACTATATCGAAAGTATTCTCGGCGATCCGGCCGAGACCACGACTGTGGAATTCAGGGGCGACGACGCGCTGATCTATGTCGGCACGCAGTCGAACGGACAGGGACACGAGACGGTATTTGCCCAGTTCCTTGCCGACCAGACCGGCATTCCGGCAGACAGGGTCAAAGTCATTCAGGGTGACAGCGACCTCATTGCGCGGGGCGGCGGCACGGGCGGCTCGCGCTCGGTCACGGTTCAGAACACGGCAACGCTCGCCACGGTTGATGCGATGATCACAGCCTTCACCGATTTCCTCGCCGGACATGAGGGGGTGGATGCCGCAGCCATCAGTTTCGATGACGAACGCTTCAGGATCGCTGGCTCCAATCTGACGCCGACCATGCTTGAAGTCGTCGACCTTGCCCGTGAGGCAGGCCGCGATGACCTTCTGAAGCACTCCGCCCGCATCACGCTGGACAACCGCAGCTTTCCGAATGGTGCCCATGTCGCCGAGGTCGAGATCGACCCCGAAACAGGCGTCGTCCGGGTTGACCGTTATACCGTGGTCGACGATTTCGGACATCTGATCAATCCCATGCTGGCCGAGGGCCAGGTGCACGGCGGCGTCGTTCAGGGACTGGGGCAGGCGCTGACGGAACGGACCGTTTTCGATGATGACGGCCAGTTGCTCACGGCAACTTTCATGGATTACGGCATGCCGCGCGCCGATGATGTGCCCATGATCGGATTTTCGACCGAACCCACACCGTCTCTTTACAATCCCATGGGGATGAAAGGCTGCGGCGAGGCCGGCACGGTGGGTGCCTTGGCCGCGATCAGCAATGCCGTGGTCGATGCCCTGTGGGATATCGGCGTGCGCGAGGCCGAGATGCCGTTCACCCCCCAGCGCGTCTGGTCTTTGATCGAGCAAGCGAAGGATCGTGGTGCAGCTGCGTGACTGGTTCTTCGGTCTCTTCGGGCGCGGGCCGCGTACCGAAGAAGACGGCTTACGCACCAAGGATTCTGCGACCCATGTGATAATACTCGACGGGACGATGTCGTCGCTTCAAGACGGATGCGAGACCAACGCAGGCCTGACATACAAGCTGCTGCAAGAGGCAGGCAAGCGCGCGAACCTGACCCTTCATTACGAGGCTGGCATCCAGTGGCGCTACTGGCGCAACGTGTGGGATGTGATGACGGGCAGGGGGATCAACCGCCAGATCGTCCGCGCCTATGGTGTTCTGGCCAGCCGCTATCGGCCCGGCGACAATATCATCCTGATCGGCTATTCGCGCGGCGCCTATGCCGTGCGGTCGCTTGCCGGAGCCGTCGACCAGGTAGGGCTCGTGCGTCATGATTGTGCGACCGAGCGGGCAACGCAACTGGCCTACAGACATTACCGCACCGGTGCACAGAGTGCCGCCGCCGCGGCGTTCCGGCAGACATATTGTCACGAGGACGTCCGGATCGAGGCCGTCGCCGTCTGGGATACAGTCAAGGCGCTGGGCCTCAGGCTTCCGGTCATATGGCGCTGGTCCGAGGGGCGGCACGGTTTCCACAATGATGCCTTGGGCCGGCATATCCGGCACGGCTTTCATGCGCTGGGCCTTGACGAAACCCGCGTACCCTACGAGCCGATACTGTGGTCTACCGGTCCCGACACCCAGACGCAGGTCGAGCAGGTCTGGTTTCGTGGCAATCACGGTGATGTCGGCGGGCAGGTCTGGGCCTTTCCACCGGCCCGACCGCTGGCCAACATCCCGCTCGTCTGGATGTTGGGAAACCTCGAATCCCTTGGGCTGCCGCTGCCCGGCGGCTGGCAGGACCGGTTCCCCGGGGATGTGACGGCCCCGTCGGTGGGTGGTTGGCGCGGCTGGTCGAAAATCCTGCTGACACGCCGGAAACGCGAGGTCGGCCGCGATCGATCCGAGCGCCTGCACGAAAGCGTTATCGGTGACGGAGCACCGGCAAACGGGTCACTCCCGCAGCTTCATGATCAGGCAAGTGGCCGAACCGGTGGCGTATAGCCGTCCTGTCGTCGCATCCCTGATCTCGCCGCGGGCCACGCCTGTCGACCGCCCTACATGATCGGCGGTCCCGGTCGCGAGAATCTCCGTGTCCACGGGGATCGCACCTATCAAATTCACCTTGTATTCAAGCGTCGTATAAACCGACCCTTTCGGTGTCCTCGTCATCACCGCGCAGGACATGCAACTGTCCAGCAGCGTGCCGTACCACCCACCGTGGACGCCACCAGCAGGATTGGTGTGCACGAACGCAGGCTTGCCGCGGAAGACAACCCGGCCCTCTTCGACATTTTCGAGGGTATAGGCCATGAGGGCCGAAATCGGAGGCCGGCTCACGCGGCCCTCTTTCATGGCAAGCATGAAATCGAGCCCTGACATCGACAGGATCGTGTCCCGGTCCGGCATCTCGTCGGGTGATGTGGCTGTGAACATGGGCGGCCTTGTGCTGGTGACGCCCGTGGCTTGACGTGTCAGGCGACGTTTTGCAACCGCAGTTTGGGTGTCACCCCAAGCGCATGGCAGATGTCGCGTGACAACTCGGGCCGGTTGAGCGTGTAAAAATGCAAATGCTCTACACCGCCCTGCAGAAGATCATCGCACAACTCTGTCGCAACGGCGGTCGCCAGCAGTTCGCTTGTGCCCGTCTGCGCGGCGTTATCGAAGGCATCGCGGATAACCGGCGGGATGTGCGTCCCGCATT
>Ga0207419_1002609_pt1 | contig 11654 bp, 12 predicted proteins | sample ElkSloMetagenome_4_FD_184723 | JGI IMG/M metagenome (GOLD analysis project Ga0207419, IMG submission 184723) | Hot spring microbial communities from Elkhorn Slough, Monterey Bay, USA - MD2A (version 2) | ecosystem: Environmental > Aquatic > Marine > Intertidal zone > Estuary: Microbial mat ... | reverse complement strand
CCTGGTAGAAATAAACACGATTTTTGTTAAATTTATTAACATTTTACATTAGTTATCAAACACTTATAATGTAAAAAGTGCCTTTAATACGTTCGACTAATTACTTTTTCGTGTTTACATGATAACAAACAAAAAATTGATACGGCGATTATTATTAAATTTTTCATTTTAAAATTTGTTTTAAATGACTTGTCGGAATTATTTGATTTTCTAGTCTCCTTATTAAAGAATCTGCTACAAGTTGGTGCCCATTTACATTTATGTGATTTGTAAGTTTACCTCTATGAGATCTATCAAGGTTGACATTAAAATCAAGATGGGGAAAACCATGAGTATCCATAAAATCACTATAAACAGAGTCTGCCTTGTATGAATAAAAATATAAATCAATCCCCTTTTTATTGCAAAAGTCTATTAATTCATTAGCAACATTTACAGATTCATCCATAGTGTATCTCGTCATCATATGAGGCCCTGATACACGTTTTCTCATATATATGCAAGAATCTTTTTTGCGAGAGGTTTTTCATGAGACTCCACAATTTCTGTGTATTTTTTACAGAATGCTCTAAAAATAAAAGAATGATCGTAAAGTCCTGTAAACAAAACATTATTATTAAGATCATCAACAATGGATTTGGTATATTCTTCTATTCTTTTGTTTCCATTTTCGTAGTCAATTACATATCCATTATACCTTTCACGGGTTACATTCTTAAAACTAATCGGAAAATAACCAGGAACCAAAACAACATCAGGTTCAAAGTTAGTTAACCTTTATTTTGTTAAATTGATAATTTGTCCTTGCGTTGCACCATCTACCCCACAATTGATAACTTCAACAGGAAAATTCTTTTTTTGAAAATAATCTTGGCATATAAACACAAAATTTGGACAGCCACCAGAATCCGATTCAGCCCATACCCCGGTGATATTAGATGCCCCGGTGATTATTATCCTAAAAACGGATTCCTTTTTTTTGATATCAAAATCAGATCCCAGGAAACCTTGGTTGTTAATTTTAAATTTCTTGTTTGATCCCGGTACCACTAAGTATCCCATTGTGTTGGGAACATATAAATAGGACAAAGAGTCTTGTTGATACTGAATGTCAAACTCCCTTGTTTTAAGCTGTTCATAAAAAAACACTCTGAAAGCTACTTCTCCGATAATGATTAATAACAAGAGTGATACTAAAGAAACTAAAATAATTTTTTTCATACTTATATTTATATTACGAATTTCGAGCAAACTAATGTTATTCTGGTTATTTTACGTTAATAATTGTCATATAAACACATTTAGTTGTTTTTCAAATTTAACTTGCCTTCAGATATTCTTATTCTTTCTCCATTTTCCATTCTACTTTTTCCTTCAGGCTTCTATCTTAAATCTCCTATATGGTACTCCAAAACAATCTGTTGAAAAACCAAGTTATATTTAGCCTGCGCCTCTTCCGATTGAGCTTCAATCCTCCGCCTATTCTCTATGTTTAAATCAATAAGACTTCCCTGGCCCATACGGTACATCTCCTGCTGCTTTTCATACGCTAATTGGGATGCATTTGCCCGTATGCGATTGGCTAAATAGGTTTCTTGCTTTGAAATAAAATCCTGATGGGCATTCTGTATATCAATTTTAAGTTGCATCTCAAAATCCTGGTATTCCAATTTGGCATTTTCATAATCTATTTTGGAGCGGACTACATTTGTTCTTGTTTGCAAACGGGTAAAAATAGGTATGCTAATATTGAATCCATATTGGTGCGAGTAGTTATCTTTCCATAACTGATCATTAAATGGTATTTTGTAATAAAGGCTGTCATTTGGATTAAACCTTCGGTTGTTTGATGCATAATCTGAACCATAATTATAATAGATGCTTACCCGGGGCATATAGGCAGATCGGGATATGGCAATATCGCTTTTATTTGCTTTTTCTTCTGCTTCCAACATTTTTAGTTCAGGGCGTGAATTAAATGCTGTTTGGTACAATGAATCAATATTGTAATTGGCATTTAATATACTGTCTATATTCCAATTAGCTGGTAGTAAATTAAACTCTTTTTCAGAATCAAAAAACAATGTTTTGGCAAGACTGGCCTTATCCTGTCTTAATTGATTTTGCCATGAAAGTAGGTTTACTTCGCTCGTTTTAAGCTGTGCTTCCTGGGAGAGCAGTTCGGTTTTCGTCCGTGCCCCGGTTTTTACATAAACTTCAAGTTGCTCATATAGCTTTCTTTGTACTTCAACATCCTGTTCTGCAATTAATACCAATTCCTTGTCGAGTAGGATTTGAATAAATTGCTGTGATACCCGATAAATAATATCTTGTTTGCTTTGCTCCACCTGCTGTTTTTGAGCTTCTAAAAGATTGTTCGTTTGTTGAAGCCGATATACATTCCGAAACCCGTTAAAAACAGTCATGTCTGCTCCAATGCTATAACTTGCCCTGTCTATGGTGGTATTGACCATCATTGATTCCTCATTCGACCATTGCCTTCCATCCGTACGGTTACCTCGACCATTTGCACTAACCCCTGGCAGGAAGTTTGCCAAGCTTTGTTGTTTCTCTGCCTGGCTAACTTTCAGGTTGTTTTGTTGTTGTTTTATTTGGATGTTTTGCTCTAAAGCAATTCGGATTGCTTCATCGTAGGTTAGCACTTGTTGCTGGGAGAATACGGGGAATGTTATTAAGAAAAGGAGATAGAAGACGGGAATCAGGAGCCTATAAGGAGGAGACAGGAGACGGGAAACGGGAGACGGGGCACAGGAGACAGGAAGCGGAAATCTGAAAACAGTTGAGATTTTACTGTTTTTTAATGTTATCTTGCTTAATATATTTTTATAATTGATAAGTTTCATTGTTATTTGAATTTTGTCTTTCTTGTTTCAATTAGTGAACGAAGCATAGCAGAAATTGATTTTGCACTTTCGATGAATGTTTTACAAATTGAAGATTGAATAATTTCTGTTCTTTCCGCAATGTATAGTTGGGTTCTGAGTTCTGCACATGAACCAAGAGAAATGTAAAGAAATTGAATGAATTCCTTGTTTGACTTCCTCTCGAAACCTTCTGCTATGTTTGAAGGAATTGAGACCGCTGAACGCTGCATTTGATCTTTTAACCCAAAGTCTTTACAATCCTTAAGTTCCTTATAAAATTCAATGCTCAGCTTTACCGATTCCTGCCACACAATTAAGTCCTCAAATTTTTCAATCTTCTTATTCATAATAAATCATTGAGGGGTCAGAATACAGGAGTCGGGAGTCAGGATTTTCTGTCTCCTGTCCCCCGTCTCCCGTCTCCTCTATTTAAGCATAAGTTTATCCACATCCCCAAAATTATCATAGCTTGATACGATTACTTGCTCATCCGGTTCTAAACCTTCAATTACTTCATAATATTTAGGGTTCTGGCGGCCTATGCGGATTTCCCTTTTAGAGGCAAATTCACCTGACTCATCCACTACAAATACCCATTGACCACCAGTACTTTGGTAAAAGCCACCACGAGGGATTAAAGTAGCTTGTTTTGATTCACCTAATTCTAAACGGATACGAGAAGTTTGTCCAATTCTTATGTCTTTTGGCGTTTCTTTTGTGAACTCCATATCCACAGCAAAGCGCCCTTCAACTACCTCAGGATAAACTTTTGTAATCAATGCTGGATACATGGAGTTCGAGAAATCACATTCTCCTTTGAGTCCCCTATTTACCCTTGAAATATAGTGTTCATCAATTTCAACCCTGAGTTTATAGGAATCTAAAATGTTTATGGTACCAATTCGTGTTCCATAGTTAATTACTTCGCCTATCTCCGGATTTAAAGTCGCTAATTCACCTTTTACCGGAGCTTTTACCGATAGTTTTTCTAGCCTTTTTCGGGTAAGGTTCAGGTTGGTGTTCATTCGCTCAATGGATTTCTCTGATGAAGTAATCCTACGGAGCATAAATATGGAATCCTGCTTGGCTTTCTCCATTAGCAAATCATATTCCTTTACATTTCGCTCATAATTCTCACGGGCTACGTCTAGCTCCTCTTTGGAAATATGTTCACCTTTATACAGTTCTTGATTTCTATTGTATTGCCTTTTTAATTGCAGAATGTCGTAGTAGAGGTTATTTAACCGGTTTTTATTGCTTATTTTTTGGTTCTGCAGGTTTAAACGCATAGACTCCAAATCGTTTATCGCTCTTTCAACCTGCGCTTCGTTATTGGATATTTCCAGAACAAGGTTATCATTTTGCAGCTTTAAAATAGCTTGCCCTTTTTGTACTTTTGTCCCTTCATCCACATATATTTCGTCAACACTACCACCTACTGTAGCATCCAGATAAATGGTCTGGATAGGTTCAACCGTACCGATTACTGCAATATAGTCTTGAAACAAATCCTGCTCTACCCTTTCAATGGTAATCTTGTCGATTTCTACATTCAATTTAGAACTATGGTCTGTAAATGCTATTTGGTAAATAATAAATCCAAATAATACCGTTCCTGCTATCACATACCAGATATTTCGTTGTATCCAGGGTTTCTTTTTTCTTATTTTGTCCATTGTCATGTTAAAAGGTCATTAGATAATTTGTAATTGGTTGGTCATTGAATATATTGCTTTCATTAACTTTCTTCTTTTTCGTATCATTTGGATATTAAAAATCTAAATACTCCGTGTTGATAGTTACATCCTTCTTGTTAGTTGTTAAATATGCACTATAATTCTTGCCAAGGTTTAATGAATTCAAATACCAAGTCTGTTTATCATATCTTACATTGTTTTGATTTACAAGAATATCCAATAAGGGTATTGACAACCCCCGACTATCTGCTTTTATGACGCTTTCCTTGATCGTCCAATAATCGAAGAATGCTCGCACAGGGTCTTGTGAAAGCGATATTTCTTGCCATTGTTCCTTTGTCATTACCTTCTCGAAATCGTCAAAATTAATATCTTTAATTTCCTCTACATCAATCCCAATCCTTAAATCCTCCCCAATAGCAAATAATACGTATTCTCCTGAGTGGGAAATATTGAAGTCAATATTTCCATCTATAAAAGGACGGGAATACTGGTTATACTTAATACTATTCAATATGTCATCTGCATAACCATAATTTTTTAGCCCTGCAATTAATAACAATTTTCCAAACAAATGTGAATGCCGGTCTTGCCATCGACGATATCGCAGGTTCTTTTCCTGTAGACTGGTTGGCAGTTGAGCTATATATTGGTAGAACAAATAGTCAGGCAATTGTTGGTTGAACTTTGAATAGTAAATATAAATTATATTCATTAGTTATTAAGTTGTTATTAATTGTCATTGGTAGTCATTCTGTGGTCATTCAATGTTTGTTGTAATTCAATTGTCATTTTTTGTGTTGGTTTTTCCAATTGAATTGATGTAATTGTTAAGTTTGACACCGACATTATCAATATTATTAGAAAAGAGTTTGAATTGTTCTTCTGTAATAAGCTTTCTGTTAAATGCTTTTGTCAACCATGTTTTAGTTTCATATAGCGAGCCACGTGAATAATAGCTGAAATTCTTGGATTCTTTGAAATGGCATCTACCAAAACCTTCGCTAAAATTAGCGGCTATTGAATCTGCAGCACGTACCATTTGTTTGCCTATTGTATCCTTCTCAAAATAATTCCAACTTGAAACAATCTCCCATACTTGTTCTCCAAGTTCCATCGATAAATTATAAACTCTCAAGTCTTCTAACCTCATTAAAATAAGGTTAATTTTTTAAGTTAAAAATGATCATCAATGACTGCATTACAAATAACAATTACTGTCCAATTATCCAATGACCATCAATGACAGTAACACAAATGACTATAACGACAATGAATGACTAATATTACAACTCCGGCAGTTTCTCCACTACTTTTCCATCGAACAAGTTGATTGTCCTGTGTGCCCTTTCAGCATGGGAAGGGGAGTGGGTTACCATGACAATGGTTGTGCCTTGTTTATTCAATTCTTCCAATATTTTCATAACTTCCTCCCCGTTCTTTGAATCTAAATTACCGGTAGGTTCATCGGCAAGGATAAGTTTGGGGTTGGTTACCACAGCCCTTGCAACGGCAACACGTTGTTGTTGCCCACCTGACAACTGGTTAGGAAAATGCTTTGCACGCTGGGCGATATCCATTCTTTCAAGTACTTCCATTACCTTTATCTTTCTGTCCTTTTTGGCAACTTTTAAGTATAAAAGCGGCAACTCTACATTTTCAAATACCGACAGTTCGTCTATTAGGTTAAAACTTTGGAAAACAAAACCGATATTCCCTTTTCTTAGCTTTGTGCGCTGGCTTTCCCTGTATTTGGCCACTTCCACCCCACCAAAATAGTACATTCCATTGGAAGGATTGTCCAATAAACCAAGGATGTTTAACAAGGTAGATTTTCCACAGCCAGAGGGTCCCATTATTGCAGCAAATTCACCTTCTTTGATATGGATGTCTAAACTGTTTAACGCTGTTGTTTCTACTTCATCAGTAGTAAAAACTTTAAATAGGTTTTCTGTTTTAATCATAATTATATTATATTAGTTATTCTTCTTTCAATACAATGGAAGGGTTTGATATCAAAACTTTTAAACTTCTTATTATAATTAAAGCGACACAAATTGAAAATACAAATAATGCAATTAATAGGTAGTAAAAAATTGGTATTTCAATTCGATAATTATAATTATTTAACCATTCACCCGATAAGAAGATAGACAAGCTTAAAGCAGGAATAAATGCTAAAAACAAGAAAACGCCAAAATATTTAACTAACCATAATAATAGATTAGCTACATTTGCTCCGCATATCTTTTTAATTGCAATAACTTTTTCCTTACGTTTTAAATATTCGTTAATAATTCCTATCAACCCAAATATAGATATTATTAACGAAAATAGAGCAAACATTATTATTATATTCTTAATTTGAATATCTTCCTCATATACTTTGTTTATTTTCTCATCCAAAAATTCATATTCAAGAGGAACATCAGGTATAAGTTTGTTCCATTCCTTTGAAATTAAACTTACTAGCTCATCATAACTTCTTCCTTTAAACTTAACTATATAGAAGAATCCTGATTCAGTACTTTGAATAATTAACGGTGTTATGTTTTTATGAAATGATTCATAATTAAAATCTTTTACTACCCCAACTACCTCTCTCGTATAAGATGATTGATTAAGGAAACTGTATGTTACTTTTTCTCCTAAAGCATCTTCCGGATTTATGAAACCTAATTCTTTTGCACCTTTCTCATTAATTATTAATTCGTTTTTTGCGCCTTCTTCATTCCCTTTAAAAAACGTTCTTCCTGCCAAAACCTTCAATCCATATGTTGGAATAAAATTATCATCACTTTTAATGCATTTAAAATTATATGTTTTATTATTTATATTATCTCTAACAAATGCAGGCTCAAAATATTTTCCTCTGCCTGGGTAATCATCTGCAACACTAACATTATCAACTAATGTATATTTAAGAAGATTTGAAATAAACGTATTTTCCTTCTGTGCTAATCTCATTGATGGATCACTAATTACTAATTTGTTCGTGGTATCAAAACCTGTAGATTTGTTTAAAAAATAGTTGAATTGTTGAGAAATAGTAATAGCGAAAAACATAAGAAAGAATGTAATCAGAAACTGAACAATAACCAACATATTCCTGATATTAAAGAATTTATATTCACTAGAAACTTTTTCACTAATCAGTGTTATTATTCCTTTCTTGTTGATCAATATTAACGCTGGTATACTACATATCATGCTAATCAATAAAACTTTAATTAACAATGTACCAATCAGTAAAGAGTCATTTTCAATTACAGATATTCCAGTCCAAAATTGGATGTCATCCAAAAAGAATATCAAGGCGAAATATGAAAATATAGCTGCTATAGATACCTTTACAAAATTTTCTAGAATTAATTGATAAGACGTTTGCAACTTAACAGCCCCAAAAAGATAATAAATTCCAAATTCTTTTTGCCGTTTCAATATATTTCCTAAATTAAAATTAATAAAATTGACCATTGCAATTATTAAAATAATAATTCCTGAAAATATAATTATTATAACATATTGAATGTTTCCATTTCTAGATAATTCTCTCTCAAAATTTGAGTGCAAATGTATCCTTTTCAACGGTTGAAGAGAATAGTTCCATTTATCGCCATTCTTAACCATTTCTTCGTAAGAAGTATTATAAATATTCTTTAGTTGTGTATTAAGATATTTCTTAACAACGATATTCATTTTACTCTCAAGTTGGTCTACATTAACTTTACTATTCACTTTTAAATAAGTATAAATTGTATTATTTGTCCACTTTAAAGATTTACTTGCTGGATCTGTGACAAATGAAAAGAAAATATCAAAATCGAAATGTGAATTTTTTGGAATATTGTCTATGATGGCAGTTATTTCGCAAGGCTTGGAAAAACCAAACATAGATAGTCGTAATGACTTACCAACAATTTCATTTTTATTGAAAGCTTCCTCTCCAAAATATCGAATTGCTGTTTTTTTTGTTAATACAAACTTCCAAGGTTTATCAAGTGAGCCTTCAGATGATCCTTGTAATACTTTAAGTCCAAAAAAATCTATGAAATTTTCATCGACTTCAACCAATTTTTTTTCATTAAATATTTTCTTGTTGCCTAATTCGTCCTTGTAACTAACGGAAATATTATCCCAGTTCCATAACCTAGTAACCTTTTCTATGTCAGGAAATTCATCCTTGAGGGCTTTTGCAAGTGGAGGAGGTGCCATGCATGTGCTTAAATCAGCCCCGTTAAATCTCACATTGGAGCAAACACGATAGATTTGATCATAATCCTTAAAATGCTTGTCATAATTAAGTTCACTCCAACTCCAAAGCACAATAACGGAGGTAAAAAATAATACAAATGCAAGCGTCAACAATATCAATGTATTATTTAATATTTGCTTCTTTTCTCTCCTTGTAAATTGAATTAAATTATTCATGTTTAATAGTTTTTATTTTTTTAAGATAATAATCTTTTGAAATGTTCTTCATAGTATTTTCTACTTTGATACTTATGAAATTTCTTTTTGCATGAGAGAAGTAACCTTTCATAATTTGATGAATCATTAATAATTTTTTTTAAACATTCTCCATCCTTAATCTCTATTTGATCTTTTAATTCTTTGGGGATTAATTGGCTTTCATCGTCACAGTTTCTCACTATTAAAGGAACACAATCATTACTGAGGAATAAACTAAGTTTATTTGCTGATATAATTTTCCCATGATAAGTGCTTAATAATAGACCGAATTTCGATCTTATCACAAACTTAGGAACCTCATGGTTATTTACAGGATTTTTAAGATATAGATATTCGTTGTCTATTATCCCAGAAAAAATAAACTTAAATTGTTTATTATATTTTTCTTTGTTGTAAATATCTGCAATATATTTCTCAAATTCATTTAACCTGTTTTTGCTTGATAATGTATTAGATACGATAAATTTAATATCCTTATTAATACTTGATTTTTTTTTAAAATATTTGAAAAAGTAATATTGTTGAAATGGAGCAAAAGAATATCCATGTTTCTTCAATATATTATCATTTTCTATGTCTGATGTATATATTTTAAACCCATCAAATTTAATGTCTAATGGATCTTCAAGTAATTGTATCTTGCTTGAATTAAACGACTTGAAAAATTCATTTAAGATATTATAAAGTGTTATATAATATAAAGAATAATCAAATAGATCGATGTTTCTATGCAATAGCATTTTAAGTGTTCTTGGATTGCGAAATTTATCAATTCCATATTTGGCTATTGATAAATCTATAACATTATGATATGTAATTAGTATATCAAACTTTTCTCGAATATTCACATTACATTTTTCTAAATAAAAAGTGTTGGTTGTCATGACTTTCTTTACAAAATTGTCTATATTAAGTTCAATAATTTTAATGTTATTAATAATAGACTTAATCAAAGTTACATATTTCCTTTTTGCTTCATTAAGATTATGAGGGCAATTAAATTTTTTAGATAATTTAAGATCATACTCAGTATGTGTTAAAAGCAGATAAAAGTCATAATGGTCTTTATATTTTTGTAAGAATGTGATTGGTCTAATCTGAGATTCTATTACGTCAGGTTCATTAACATAAAAGTCGGTTAATGAAAATATCAATACTTTTTTATTCATTATATTGCAGCCATTTTATAATCTTTATAAACAAATGTTCACGTGATGAGTGAGTGGTAAAAGTATGGTCTATACCTTGAAGATATATAACCTCCATATTTTCTTTATTTTTAATTTTTGATAACGAATTACTTAAAACAAAATAATCGTAAAAGATGCTCCCTTCAGTAAAAATAAATAGTGTTTTCAAATTCTTTACAATAATATTGTTCAAATAGTTTTCTTTAAAATCAAAGTTCTTGTGTTTTTTCTCTTTACGAAAGTCGGATATATTGTTTTTAGATACCTTTCTTAGAATATATTTAAATATTTTACTATTTCCTTTAGCAATTTTCAACCACTTGTTTATGTTTAGGATATTCTTTTTATAATATCTCATCTTGATACTGCTATCGGCTGCATCAGATAATAAATTCATCTTTTTATAATTAATTACTGAACCATTAATAAATACAAGACCTTCAACTCTCTCATCAATTAAAGAATACCTTAAACCTTCATATGCTCCAGAACAAAGACCAATTATTATTATTTTCTGCTTGCTATGATAATTCAAAATATAATCTGTAGCCATCTTAATTTCATTTACTTGATAGTCTTCAGTCTTGACAATTTCATTATCTTCATTGCTTTCTCCAATACCAGATAAATCAAACCTAAAGGAAGTATAGCCAATTTCAGCAAGTTTGTAACACAAAAAAACATACAAGTGATTTGGACCAAACTTTGGGACAATGCCTGCATTCACGAATAATAAGATTGGTAAATCAGCATTAACTTTTTCCAAAGAGTACTCAACTCCAAATAAGTTTTCTTTTATTCCAAATTTATGAACCCTTTTATTTATCATCATTTAATAATAGTAGTATCAACTATTTAATTCTATTAATAATAATTTCAATATCCTCATAAGGTATTATATACTTTTCTTGATTCATACCCTGTTTTATTTCCCAAAAGGGTTTTTTATTTGTACAAAACAAATTCCCATGATTTAACCCAATATTTTTTACAATTTGATTGCTAGTGCTCGTAATAAAATAACATTTACTGCCATTTTCATCTAGCTGATAATCAATTTTATATTTATTAATGTCTTCAATCAAAGAATCGGAATACTTTATCCCCATTATTTCTGTTCCGGAACCTGTTGCTTTTTCTTCTATAAATGTACCATTTATCCAAGTTTTATATGATTTGCTTAACTCTTTGATGTAATTTCGACCATTAAAAACAGGATGCCAGGCAATTACACCTTTAACTACAAGTTTATCCTTTAGCAGAATACATAAATCCGCACTGAGCCTTAGCCCAATTAAAATAATATTTTGGATATTTTCATTGGTTGGAGCTGAATGTATATTATTGCCCTCTGCGGTGAATCCCTCAATTTTCATAGCTCCTGTCAATATAGGTTTTTCACCCTTCCC
>Ga0207419_1002607_pt1 | contig 11655 bp, 8 predicted proteins | sample ElkSloMetagenome_4_FD_184723 | JGI IMG/M metagenome (GOLD analysis project Ga0207419, IMG submission 184723) | Hot spring microbial communities from Elkhorn Slough, Monterey Bay, USA - MD2A (version 2) | ecosystem: Environmental > Aquatic > Marine > Intertidal zone > Estuary: Microbial mat ... | reverse complement strand
ATCTTTTCTACCTACTTTTTAACCACCCTGTCACCCCCGGAAGTTTGCCAGTTTTCCCGATGGAAATTTGGCTGAGATTGAACCCAGAAGTTTGCACCCGATTCAATTAACTCTTGCTCAATTTGCACCGCATCCTCTACTATAGCCGCTGTCAAGTTCATCGTCTTTAGATAGACATTATAAGCCGCGACTGGCACATTTAAAACAGTACTCCAGGCTTCCTCTTGTTGGTGAAACACCTGAATTTCTGGCTTTTGTTCAGGGAGTCCCTTTCCTATCTTTAATCCACATAACTCAATTTCTGACGCCGATGGTGGTTGATCAATTAAACCATGATAGTCATCTCCCACATTCAGCAATAAATCATAAATCTCTCTAGACAACCGTTTGCCAATGGGATGAGACAAATTACAGGTTAACATTGGCAGTACATGCCAAGTTTGAGCGAGCAAATCTTGTCTAACACCAGACAGAGTAGGGGGAATCAGCAGATCAACAGAACTCACAAAATCCGTGTTCAGGGAAAGAACCATGACCCAAACAACTTGCCACTCCTCTGTGGCGACAGGCGATTCAGGTTCCTTCACAATCATCACATAGCGTGATGGCGAATTTCCGGCGAGAAACCTTCGTGCGGAATCAGGAAATAGATGTTGTTGCTCCTGTGGAGAAAACTCTAGAGGACTATACACCGAGCGATTAACCTCCCATATTTCTCCAGGTTGAGGGGGTTGCTGGTTTAATGTTGAACCTTTAGGAAACCTGTATTTACTATAGTTTATACGCATTTGATTCTAGCTCCAGATAATACCGTACTCTGCTCTGATGAGAAAGCAAATCACCTGAAACCTAGCCTACTCTAAATTTCACCAAACGGCGTATAAAAATCGATCAACTTTACCAAAACTTCAAATCGTTAGCCCGGATGGATACACCTCATCGACTTATGATTGTTTAAACTTACCTCAAACTCTCACCAATGACAAATGACAAATGACAAATGACAAATGACAAATGACAAATGATGCTCCTTACCAACCTTGAGTTGAGCGCACTCGCTGAACGTTTTGACGGCTTGTCGCTTTGATTTCAGCTTGAATCGTTGCAGGTTGCATCAATCCTAACTCTTCAGCCAGGTATTCTAATAACTCGCGCCAACGTTTTGAGACAGCACCTTGAGTTTTTAGTCCCAAATCAGCAGCCAGTTGGACTTGAGTTTTGCCTTGTACTTTACCATACCAGAGTTTTTGATAACCCCGATTAGGATGACGTTTATCCAGCACTGAAATCGCATCAATGGCGCGGCTAACTAAATCTGCACGTTCTACAGTATCCAACAAATCCAACTCATCCTGTATCGTTTCCAATAAAGGCAAATCCGTTCCCGGAATGGTTTGGTCTAAACTGATACAGTTTTGTCGTTTTTCCTTACGCACCAAGTCAATAATCGCAAAACGTGCCACCATTGCCGCCCAGTGGTAGAAGTCTTGGACATCCCCTTGGCGGAACTTTCCCGCCATTACAGCTTGAAATACTTTAGCATGGGCAGTTTGGGCAGCATCTTCCCAGGAAACAGCCGTACCTCTCGTATTTTTACGGGCAATTCTTTCAATTCTCCGTTGATGTTCCAAGTGGCTCAGAAGTTGCCCACAAACCAGACAATCTCCCTTGAGACAGCGTTTTATTGGGTCTTCAGGAAGAAGAGCGTGATTAAATTGCTGAGTCATATCCAGTCTGGCTAAAGATTATATTATGTGCCTTGTTTCGTCAAATGGGTTGACTGTGTAAAAAATTTCACGGGTACAAGAGACTCCTACACAGATGTGTAGAAGTCATAGATGAGCTGAAAGCATTACATCATAGCAAAAGTGTCGGAAGGTTGATCAAGAAATCACCAAACCTGCGGCTGACTAGGTAGAAAGACTTATGACGGTAGGCGGGTGGTTGTTGTTCCAATTTTTGGTCAAGCACCGGGTTCTAATCGCAACGACTCAACTGACAACAAAACTTTTTTCGGGGATTTCGGAATATTTTGCTTCGAGGATTCGTTACAGATAACAGAGGAAAGAATGTCACCTTTGTAGGTTGGGTTGAGGAACGAAACCCAACAATAGCAGGTTAAGTTGGACATTTTGTGCAAACCTGACCTGCTCCCTAACAGAGCCGGCTAATTCGCTTTCTGAGTCAATCAATACCTTTGTGATGTTGAGTTGCGCGTTTGAGTGGGATTAATTCCTTTAAGAATTCGGCTGGTAATTCGATATCAAGAGCTTGAATAGTCTTCCAGCAATCTTCCTTTTTACACCATTCTGTAACATTTCGACCTTCAGGAGTATTGGTGATGCTCTGATGGACTTGCCGGGAAACAAGCGCGATCGCGTCCCCTATGGCTGACGAAATACTCTGCTGTTTCCAGATGGCATCTAAATCAATGTACTGTGCGGTTTTATGGCTGAGGTAAGCGAGCGTATAGGTCACTATATTGGCGCGATAGCCACCAAATTGTTGAGCTTGAACAATCTTTTCTGCTGACCTGAAAAGGATGGCTTTGGCAACAAGTCGCTTAAAATAGGTTTCATCAACTTCAATGTGTCCTCGTTTACTCAGACGAACGGTAAACTCAACAAAGTTTTTCTGCGCTCCCCGACTTACTAGGTGTGGTAACTGATTCCAGGTATTCTCGAACTTTGCCAAGTCTGTTTTTGTAAATTTCTGTGAAGTGGGATGCACGGTGGCAAAAGCTTTCTTTTTTGCAGGTGTTGACTCACGTCCTTTGGCCTCAAGGTACTGTCCCCGCACCCGTTCGTAAAACCAACGAGTTTGTCGCTGTGTTCCATCTACTGCTGGTGCCCAAATGGTGCGGGATAGTTCCTCGATTTTAATGTGGAAGGGGTCGTTTGCCGAAAAATCGGCTTCGCTTACTTTATTCTGGTTATTGGCATAGCGGGAAATAAGGGGAACGATTTCATTCACCCCTTCTTGGTCTACCACTGAAAGTTTTGCCTGCACGTAAATATCAGATACGTTGGCTTTATCTTTCTTGACTGCTTGATAAATCGATGCGGTGGTTTGACCCCCATTGACAATTTGCAAGTCTCGTGCATATTTGATAGCTTTGCCACCTCCCGGTAAATCCGTTAGTTCAACAGCTTCAGCAGTGGCAGAAATCCCATTATTATAGGCTAAGAAACGGTGAGGTTCGTGAAGTATAGTTTGTCGGATGCCTTTGTTGACTTTCCCTCTAGCCTGTAGGAAAGAGCGAACATTGCGTTCTAGCAGGCGGGAGCCGTAATCGGCATATATTTGGTAGAGAATATCACCAGGAATAATTGCCAGGTAAGCCATGTAGTCGGAATTCGATCCGGGCATTGGCAAGCAAGGAATTGCTACCCCATATTGAGATTCAAAATTTATTTCGATAGTTTCTCGCTGTTTTCCTGAACTGAGACAACGGTAAGTTCTTTCAATATCCCAGATATGAAAGGAGCAGATTATATTTTCAATCGTTATATGTTTTTTGACTTCTAAGGTTGTACGACCATCAGTAAACAAGTACAGCCTTATCTGGCTCAGCTTGTTTTTTAAATCGTGGATGTGCAGCGCCATATCGAATGCACTGGAAGCTTCCTCAAGAAACTGATAATATCCTTTGATGGCTTGCTTAAAAAAATTGATGAGTCGGCGAAATGCTGTTTCGACATCCTGCTTAGTAATGGTTACAGGGGGAATTTGCTGAGTATGAATAGAGACAAATAGATTTAGATTGTCTTGGTCTTGATTAATGCTATAACCATTGATTTTAATCCCACGACTTCTGTGGTAACAAACTTCTCCGTCTTCCAATTCTCCAGCTTCACTGAGATATTCAATCATTAAACGGGTAAATTCATCTTCTCGGAAAGAGTCGCCCTCTCCATCTTCTCGATCTCTTCCTCCATTAGAACTATTAATTACTTCCTGCCTGAGGTCTTCAGCAAACTGAATAAATCTGGTTTTCTCATTCATAATTGACCAGGATTAAAAAAATAACTTCAGATTCTGGTAAGGAGAAACGTTTACATTCTGCTACGCTAATGGTGTAGCGTACATCACCAACACCATTTCGCAAGTCTGTTTCGATAATTCGGGGGAAATTACCTTCAACTTTGAAGTAATTAACCTCACGTTCGGTGTAACCAATTTGTTCATAGCGAGGGGTATGGATGTCTAGATAACCGACTTCAAAAAGCCGGGTTTCTAGTTCTTCCCTAGCTAGCGGATCATTTTCGACTAGGGATCTTAGGTTGGTAACAATATCGGGTAAGGACTCTCCTCGTCCTTGTCTAGCATCCAGGGATAGGTGTAGTAGAATTAGCGTACCAGTAGCAGTATCATCTAGCTGTCGTTCACTAGCGATCGCGAGTTTTTGGTGCTGCTTTGCTACTGTCGTTTTCACCTCGACAGCGCAGTGTTCAAATTGGAAATCCTGTTGAGTTCCTCTCGGACCCGTCCAACATTGCACACCCCGACGGGAACCAAGTTGCGGAATCACAATCTGCTGAAGGAACTTAAGTTCCCCATAGAGTCCCTGTTGGGCGGCTGGACTGAGTCCTTCAGGATTGTGCTTTTCGAGGAAAGCTTGCCATCGTCGCAGACGAATTATAAATTCAGCTACAGCATTTCTTTCCTCTGCAAGAGGTGCAAGGTGATCTACAATATCTTGTATAAGCGTGGTAAAAATGTCCCTGTAACTTGGTTTTGTAAGTACCAGTTGAAGAGTGACATAAATTGGGTCATCATTGGGTAAAGCCACACGCCTGACTTCAAAGCTATTAGATTTTGGAAAAGCCATCTCCATTTCTATTGATGAATGTTTGACTCGTATCATCAATAAGCGTGTATCGGTAGGCTTCTCAATTGCTAAATAAACATCGTATTTAACCTCTGGCAATAGGCGACGGGTAAGATAACCAGAAGATACAGGAGTGGTATCTTCTTCTAGCCATTTCCAAGCCTCCTGTATCTTCATATATCACCAAATTCCTGTTCCCAATAAATGTTATTAACTCTGTACTCAATGCGTCTTGCTGTATTGCTAGTGGGAAAACTGATGGCAAAACCGACTACAGGAATATTAGAATTAATTTCTGCTGGATCTAGAGGATAGAGTAGCAATAAACCATTTTTTGCAGAACGTGTTTCTCGTATCACTCTCCCGTTAGGAGTTTTGCTGGAACTAGGGGGTTTTCCTGCCTTTTCTCGTAAACGTCTGGTTTCATCCAGAATTGAATCACGAATGGGTTGTGGTAGATCGAGCCATTCATCAGTTGGACTTAGCAGACGAGATTTTCTCAGTCGATACTCTTCAGAAGTACTAGAATCTGCTTTTTTACGTTGGATCAAACCTACTTTATGCCCAGCAATATTCCTCGTATTTTTAGCTCGTTGATTTGATATCAAGATAACTGTCCATGAAATCAATTCATGTAATGGAAGTTGAGCTTTGATGTAGTCAGTCAAAATTGAAGTTTTTGCTACCCTACATTTAGGATGAGATTCATAGCCTAACAAAAAGTCGATAATCTTATCCGCAGAAACATTTTCCCAAAGATAGTTTTCATTTGGTCGTTCAATATATGCTCCTAGACTTCTCAGCAGTTCTTCTGTGATTTCTAAGTTGCTCTGGTTAATCTGATCAGCTTTATAAAAAATAGTGGTTTCACTGATGCTTCCCGCAAATGAAAGTTTCATATTTGTACCGGTTTTCATCTTGTTTGCACCAGTAATCATCAATCCCTGCGGGTGTGTACGGACTTTTAAACCAAAATCTTCAGGCGTTCCTCCACTAGCTGCCATGTAATCAAATTCTTGTCTAAGTTCTTCACTGGCAACAGTTATATGTTGATACCATTCAACTAATTCATCTGTAGTGTAGAGTCGGCAAACATCTAGATACCCAGGTCTGTAACCAAACCAACGCCCCATTTGCATCAAGGTATCATACATTTTTGAAGCACGGAGATAATAACTAACGGTCAAACCTTCCAAGGTCAAACCGCGAGATAATTTATTCCCGCCAATAGCGATTACACTTAGACCATTCTTGTATTCCCAATAATCCAGGATATCTTTAGCTGTACCGTTAATCTCTTTGACTTGAATTTTAGATGCAGCCTGATTTAAGAAAGATTTTACTTCTTCCCAAGAAAGCATTGTTAATGCAGGAGCATCTCTAGTTTGAGTTATCGCTTGAGTAGTGGGTAGAAAGTCGGTTTGCCATAGCTTCTCAAATTCTTTGAGTAGTTGAGTTGATGACTTTCCATCCCCATACCGCAACCTCATTTGCATAAACTTTAACTCGTCTCTCACTTGCTCTGCTACTTCTTTCTGCACAGCCGTGAAACGGGTAACATGAACTAGCATCGAGTTATGTTCATTTTCTTGTCCCCGTGCTATTCTCATAGCACAAGCAAGAATGAAAGCTCTCATTGCCTCTTTTAAAGACCAAGGAAGATAACCAGGGACGTAATCTTTCTTGTGTTTATCTGGTACCCACTCTTCATGATCGGTTATAGGACGAACAATTGGTAAGCCGTCAGATGCATCTAAATTAGATGTCCGATCTACATCCAGTCCAAATACTTGAACGGGTCCTGTATAGTTTGAAGGTGCAGGTAAATTGATAATAAAGCTACGGGGAAAGAGGTCATCTCCGTATTCAGGATTTTTCTTCTCCACATCTGGATAAATAAAGATGTTAGCAAAGGGAGTCGCAGTATAGCCAACGTAAGAACTTTGCTCAAAATTATCAAGAAGCTTTCTAATTAATCCATTAATAGCTGAGACATCTAATTCTTCCTCAATATTTCCGTTTTCATCAAGAAATTGAGGATTAGTATTTATTGAAGCATTGTCAGCTTCATCATCAATTACTAATAGAGGAACTTGCCTCACAATGCGTTTCCCTGAGTCCTCATCTGAAATTCCTTGTCGTACTGCCCACTGATAGAGATTAGTCAGTACGGATTTATTCTTCTTAACCACGAACAACAGGGGATCTCCGCCACCGGGGGTAATTGCAAATTGACCTGCTACTCGTCTATTGAAATCGCCATTATCAGCACTGCTAGTAGCTGAATTAGCAATTAGTCTTTTACTAACAGGAATTAATCCTGCTCCAGTGAAAGAATTACCTTGAGCAAAAGATCTGTGTATCTGTGAGTCAAATCCAAGGAACCCTTCATCCAGACGTAACTGTGTCTGGCTTCGCAGACTATTTTGCATTCCTGCCAACACAATAATGAGTTTGTATCCAGCATCAACAGCCTTACAAATCAAACCAGTATAGTTTGATGTTTTCCCCGACTGAACTTGTCCAACAACCATTCCTCTGCGATCCCAAGCACCGGAACGCTGTGGGTCTTCAAGACGTTCCAGAACAGAGTTTGTCAGTTTGTCTACACTATCTATAGTTGCTGGTGCCCAACTCTTTTCCTCTTCCAGATAACGTCTGTAGCGATTCCAAAAATCCCAAGTGATTTCACTATTACGGTCAGGTAACCAGGGGATATGATTCTCTTGATTATCCAGAATCGTCCCAGCACCAATCCAGGTATTGAAAAGACTTTCAAGCTCTCGAACTAGCTTTTCTTCGTCAAATTCCACAGTATTATTTCCCTGGCTAGAAAGCATAGAGAGAACCACTTTAACTTTTTCTTGAATAATTTCCCGCGAGGGGGTTGGCTCAGCCTTCAACATAACTTGTGTTAACTGGCGAGCCATATCATAATCGTTCATCTCAAATCTCCTATATTGAGCTATTCACCTAAGCTGGCTATCAGTTCTTTAAACTGCTGGAAAGGTTCCATTGCAATTAAGCGTCTTCGAGCGTCTGTGGAAGACAAGCCATTTTTAATCAGAGCTTTATAAACTTGCATCATTACTTCTCTCACTTCTTTAGAAGGCACTCCTTCAAAAGGTTGACTATGCTGATCTAAGTTTTCGGCGCTGTCCAGCCAGATTTGCTGAACGGGCACCGTTTCTTCAATCAGTCGCAGTAATGCTCGGATAACCTCGCGATGTTCTTTGGAAACACTGAGTACTTCTTTAACTAATGGATGCTCCGGGTTAATTGAGTAAAAAAGTTTGCCATGCTTAACCTTCTTCAGCCAAGGAAATATGTAACTTTCTGAAGACCGTCTGGCAATGACTTTTCCTCTGTGTCGGTATATATCCGCAGCTTTTCCCCGCGTCAGTCGTGCGATGCGCTTGAAGTCTGATCTAACAGATAAAGGTGGACGTGCCTTGGATTTTTTAACATCGATACTCCAGTCACTATCCATCGAATTGGGCAGATCTACCTGGATACGAGCCAGCTTACAATGTTCGTCTCTCTTTAAACCTAAACCCAGCCAGTTACCTGCTACCAGCATTCGCTCATTTCTGTAGATGTAGAAACCTTGGTGAGCATTCCAGCCGTTTGCTCCCGCAGCTTTCTCATAAGTTTGCTGAGCGACTTTCGAGTGATGAGGCAAGACATAGGGTTGAACAACTACCTTGTCTGACCCAATATACAGGTTCTCCTCCGGCAAAAACTGAGTAGCTTTCTCTTGACTCAGAAAAGGATTCCAGGGTTCGATGGCTAAGCCATTAATCCAGATTTTTAATTGATGTGGACGTTCCAGGAATCTGTGAAACACCATAGCCAAATGCTTTTCCACGTCTTCAACCATTTCAAGAAAGCGGTGATGAGCTTTCCGGTCATCAGTTTTTGCTCCACCTACTATCCGATCCATGCACTCCCACAACACTACTGTTCCGGCTTCCATTTCGTCCAATTCTGCCAGTCGCGCTTCCGATCCTCGTGCTGCTGAACGGAGTAATCGCCACTCCCCTGTATGATTAACATAGTCTAAATCCCAGCGACGGGTTCCTGACTTGTGACTCACTGCCCGGGAGCGAACCGTTAACCGTCTGCACTGGGAAAACGAAGCTGTTTTGAGTCCCAGACCAAATCGCCCAAGGTCATCTGTTTCCCTTTTTTCCAATGGATTTCGGCTACCCGGTCGCATGGCATCGATAAGTTCTACTTCAGTCATACCCTTGCCATCGTCTCGGATGGACACATAGGACTCAGAGCCATCCCAGAAGAAAGTCAGCCAGACATTCTTCGCCCCTGCGGAAATGCTGTTGTCGATCAGATCAGCGATCGCTGTCTGAATGTTGTAGCCGAAAGCCCGCAGCGCTTCAATCATCGCGGCTGCGTGAGGTTCGGCAATGTCGTATTCATTCTCAGTCCCCTTGTCAGCTACAGTCATTATGTATCTCAGTAGCTTGAAGATGCTATAAATCGTTCTTTATCCACTATAGCCATTAAAACAAACTGAGTTGGGCACTGGCGTAGTAAGCTTGTACCTGTTTAACGATAGGTTTGGCGATGGCTTCAGCCAGAAGAGGTGGTACAGAATTCCCGACCAACTCAAACATCCTGGTCATAGGTGCATCAAAGACAAAGTCGTCAGGAAAGCTTTGCAGTCTGGCAGCTTCTCGAACAGAAATACTCCGATTCTGTTTTGGATGAATATAAGCCAGACAATCCTTTCTCATGTGAGCCGTTAATGTCCAAGACGGTTTATCCCAGGGTAATCGCTTATATTTATCCTCGAATATATCCCATCGGTAGCGTCTCATAGACTCAGGCAAATCTAGGTATTTGCCTCCGGGAGCAAGCATGGCAAAGCAAATCATATCAACTGGATTATGAGAACGGCATATATGGTTCATTACCCGTTCAGGATTATTTTGCTTAGTTATATTTTTTCTCATTTTTTTTTGGTAGTCATACTGGGGAAAAGATAGATAATGTTTCGGAATATCCATCTGTTTTACACCAGTACTTTTCTGCCTCAAAGGTATATAAGGGGGCGTCAGGGGGATAAGATCGCTAATCGCTTCCCCTACGGAAATCGGTTTTTTTCTCAGAGGTTTAGGAAATTCAAATTCTAGCTCTAAGTCTTGTCGAACACCTACCATGAATAGGCGTTGCCTAACTTGAGGTACACCATATTCAGAAGCCGTTAGAATTCGATGGTGAATCCTGTAACCTGGATAATCTTCTCGACGACCTGGCAAACCCAGTTCAAGATCCTTCAGTATTTTCGGAAAAATATCATTTTTTTTGAATAAATAGTCAACGTTTTCCATGACAAAAAACAATGGCTTGTAATAGTCAAGAAACCTAACAAATTCTTGGTACAAAAAATTCCTGGCATCTCGATCGACTTGCTTACCTAGAGACTTCATTTTGCCAATACCAACTCTAGAAAACACCTGGCAAGGTGGTCCACCAATCAAAATATCAACTTCCTTTGGTTTGATTGGTAACTTCTGTAAATCGATATAACATATATCTTGGGCAGCTAGTTTACTTAATTTGCAGTTAATAAAATTTCTCTGGTGTGTGCGAATTGCGTGAGGATTATTGTCAATTCCTCCCAAAATTTTGCATCCAGCATTTTGAAAACCCAAGCTCATACCGCCTGCTCCACAAAATACATCCAGCACCGTGGGTTTTATTAGTTTTTTATTTACTTTTTCAGACATTTTAATAAGTTAACATGCAGAAACAATAGCCATTCAATATTTTACCATTAAAAATCGGCTTTGTAATTCATGATTAGTTTTTCTAGGTTCGACGGCAATTGTTACATGAAGGAAGAGTGAATGTTTAAAAGGGTAGGTCGGTACATTTCCCAAGTCAAACTGTTAACAGCAAGGTTTTAAGGATCGATTATAAGGCATGGCTGCTATTGCGGGATAAGGATAAAAAAGGCTTATAGTTGGAGTACTGAACCAATATCATATTCAGTATCCTTACTCGTTGATGAGTTGGATTGATTCGGCACTAGCTTATTACTGAGATCATCAAGAGGTGATTGATATCGTAACAATGACAGTTAAAATAAAGGAGTGTGGATTTGGCGCTAGCCTGAGGTTAGATATGTATGATCGCATAAAAAAAAGTAGAGATTACTGGCACAGTAAACCACCACTGGTTCGATCCCTATGACTGGCACGCCGGATTAGCTGCCTACATTCCCGGATTTGGATCTATCTCGGATGCTGATGCTCTACTATTGCAACAACATAGAGGTGCCAAATCTTTCGACATGGAATCTGATTGGCAACAAACCGTAACTGGCACGGTTACTGTAAGAGATTGGTGGTTTGATAGTGCTGAATTCACCTGGGATGGTCTCTAATTATGCAAAAAATGATTCTGAATTTGTCGCTATCCCTTATTTTTTTGTTAACATTGACAGTCGCTTGCACAAGTAATCAGTATGTTCCCTATCGCCCAGTTATTCGCTCACAAGAGGAATTAGTCGTTTCCGATGCGGCTGCTAACTCAGAACACCAGGAAAATATTAAGCGAGTCTTTGATGTTTATAGCGTTCCTTATCGCGAAGAAAATGGGAAAATCCTGATCCCGGCTGATGTTTGGCAAGATCGGGAACTGATGTGGAACTATACGACTAAGGCGAATGATCCGAAGTGGCTACGTCAACAAGAAGAAGACGGTTGGCTTAAGTCCACGCCCTAAAAAATGTATTCTTTTGCCAACTCGCCGCCGTGCGCTGTTCAATCGCCGCCAATTCCATCTCATCCAACGGCTGA
>Ga0207419_1002605_pt1 | contig 11661 bp, 10 predicted proteins | sample ElkSloMetagenome_4_FD_184723 | JGI IMG/M metagenome (GOLD analysis project Ga0207419, IMG submission 184723) | Hot spring microbial communities from Elkhorn Slough, Monterey Bay, USA - MD2A (version 2) | ecosystem: Environmental > Aquatic > Marine > Intertidal zone > Estuary: Microbial mat ... | reverse complement strand
ACCTGGTGAATACAAGTGAAAGCCTCAGGGATGGCAATTTCTATAATTTCAACCTCAACTTTCAACATAAGTTTGATAAAAAAGGACATGAGCTTTCTGCACTTGCTTTTTGGTCGCATCAATATAATCAGGAAGATAATGATAATAATGATGAATTTCAAGCAAATGCCAGTTGGGAAATAGCTGATGATTTACCATACCGCATATATACGAACGAAATAGGTAGCTCTGATGAATATCGATTGCAAATTGACTATGTAAAACCTATCAAGGAAGGCAAACTTGAAGCAGGTATTCAATATCGCAGAGATACTGATGCAGAAAGTTTTATATTTCAAGAATACGACAATGAAAATATGCAATGGGTAGATAATCCAACATTTTCCAATAGTAATGATTTTGAAAGAAACATAACCTCAGCCTATGCTCAATTTGGCAATAAGTTATTGGGATTTGATTATCAATTAGGGCTTAGGGGCGAATATACCGATAGAGCAGTAAGCCCTGGAAATCCAGATTCAACATATGTGCTAGACCAGGTAAACTTCTTTCCAACCGTGCACTTAACCAAGCAAATAAGCAAATCTGATCAAATTCAGGGTGGTTATAGTAGAAGAATAAACCGGCCAAGAGGTTATTATTTAGAACCATTCATATCATTTTACAATAGGTTCACTTACCGTAGAGGTAATCCCAATATAATGCCCGAATTTGTAAATTCGTTTGAGTTAAATTATCAAAAAAGATTCGGTGCTTCATTTATATCGCTAGAGTCTTACTTTAGAGAAACTCAAAATGCTATAACCAGAACCCAGGGTATTTATAGTGAGGCTGATAACATTATGCTCCTGGAGTATAAAAACGTGAATACAGAGCGTGCTATAGGTGGTGAGGTAATGGGTAATTGGGAGGTGAATGACTGGCTAAGACTAAACCCAAGTGTAAACATGTATTTATTTGAGGTGGAAGGCACTTTGCGTAATGATTCCGCATTGAACCGTGATTCCAATCTTTCTGATATTTCGGTAGCTCAGTCCAGCTTTAATTATGACTTTCGCTTAAATGGAACCGCCAAAATAACGCCAACCACCCGATTGCAAATGATTGGGATGTATAACGGGCCATCCGCAACAGCTCAGGGAACAAGAGATGGCTTTTACATGGTAAACGCGGCGGTAAGGCAAGATTTCTTTGATGGTAAACTATCTGCTACTTTTCAGGCACAAAATATTTTTGATAGTATGCGGTTTAAAATTAACTCTTCAGGGCAAAACTTCATCAGCTCCTACATGTTTGTGAGAGAGGCTCGCATATTTCAATTGACCTTGAGTTATAAAGTAAATAATTATAAATCTAAAGATAAAGGAGGATATCGTGATGGTGGAGGAATGGATTTTGGTGGAGATGACTTTTAAAAAATCGCTAATCTAATAAAAAGAAAAACCGGTCTAAATAACCGGTTTTATACCTTCATACTACTTTGGTAAATAAAATTATAAGTTGTTATGATTTAACTAACATGTCTAAATTTATATTCTCTAAATGTTTTCCCAAACAGCTAATATCACGGTGAATGTGAAAACCAGCAATATTTTCTTCCGAATAATCGTACAAAACTTCTACAAAATAATTATGGAGTGCATAAAGATCACTTGCCATTTCCCCTGTTGTATATCGAACAAGAAACTCCCCGTTATCTATAAGATAAATAGCTTTTAATTCATCTGGAAGCTTTGAATATTGTTGTAAATTTTTCATTATTAATACTTTAATTAACGATGCTAAGGTATAAGAATTAATTTAAATTATCAAAAAAATACAATATTAAAAGATTCAATTTCATACTCACAGTTTTCTAAAGTAAGGTAATTGTTAGATATATAATTATGATTTATGGGGATATGACACTTATTTACCTTAATAATAATGATTACTAATAATAGATAAAACGTACAATTTATGTGGATCAGCAAAATTTAAAAATTATATCTTTATAAAATACAATTATATGTGTTTTTAATATTTCAATAACTAAGTAGTTGATTCAAAATAACTTCTGAACAAACCATTACATAATAATTTGTATAATTTTTTTGTTTAAAAAATTTTTCATGGGTAAATAATAAAAAAACAGCATTAAATTTCTTGTAAGATTTTAGCAATTGTAACTGTTGTTATGCAACTAATGAATTATTCAGCCAAAATAAGCTAGATACCATAATACACTAATTATAAATGATTACGTAAAGAATAATTTGAAATAATGCATTGGAAATCAGATAAATATGAAGAAAAAAAATATTCAATTATATCATAGTTAGATGTAATATTTTTTTAATAATTGGTACATTTTATAAAATACACCATACTATTTATCACATATTATCGATAAACATAATGAGTAATTATATAAAAAACTGGAGAAAACTATTCAAATCATTAGAAAATTAATGCTGAAACAAAAGGAATAACTCCTAAAAAAAACCCACTAGTACTTTTTACAGTACTAATGGGTTAACAAAGTTGGGTTTATGATTAAATTAAGACCTACAGGCTATAATCCGGTAGCCAGTACTTCTTTTCCTCTTTCATTCAATAATTGATCTCTTACATTTAGGCGTCTGAATAAATTTACAGGTTCCAATGCTCCATTACTATTCAGTCGTGCTTCTTTTATCAGAGGCCTTACGTCTGTTCTAAATGCATTTTGAACTATTTCCTGTGCTTTTACAACATCATTAGATTCCTGTGCAACATATAAAGCATTTCTATCAATTATTAACGCCTGCGCGTATGCTATTTTAATCGCTTCTACCGATTGCAATAAATCTTCCAATGGGTCTTTTAAATTGTGACTTGCATCAATCATCCAATTGAGAGGGGGGTGATTTTCTTCATCAAGCCCCTGGATAAGCTCATTGAATATGAGCATAAGTTGAAAAGGCTTGATAGTGCCCACCGTTAGGTCATCATCAGCAAATTTTGAATCATTGAAGTGAAAACCTCCCAATTTGCGTTGCATCATAAGTGTTGCCACTATTTGCTCAATGTTAGTATTGGGTAAATGATGCCCAAGGTCTACCAAAGTATAAGCTTTCGGCCCCAGGCTTGATGCTAATAAAAATGAAGTGCCCCAGTCAGGAATTACTGTACTGTAAAAATATGGCTCAAACGGTTTATATTCAATTAACATTTTCCAGTCATCGGGCATCTGCTCATAAATCTCCGCTAATGAGCTTCGCGTATTATCAAGTGCTCTTCGAAAATTTTGCTGCCCCGGATAACTTGAACCATCTGCCAGCCAAATAGTAGTTGCTTTACTGCCTAATTGTACTCCATATTCAATAACTTCCACATTGTGTTCTACTGCTTGTTTTCTCACTGCTGCATCAGTATGGCACAATGAACCGAATTTATAAGAATGTTCCTGAATTTTTTGATCTTGAAAAGTATTGGAGTTGACTGCATCAAATTTAATATTTAATTCATCGGCCAATGATTTTATATTATTTACATTGTCAGGAATATCCCACGGAATGTGTAAAGATATAGCACCACTACTTTGGTTTAAAGCATGTAATAAACCAATATCTTCTATCTTTTCTTCGAGGTTTCTTGGCTCACCTCCACCCGGGTACCTGCCAAACCTGGTACCACCGGAACCTAGCGCCCAGGAAGGAATCGCTATTTGCAGGTCCTTTATTTTTTTGACTAAATTATTAACATTGATATTTTGCTTCGATAATTGATTTGAAAGGTAATCAAATCCATCTTTATGCGCAGACAGATTTAATACATTGTGCTCTTCAACAACAGCGGGTTCAATTCTCATAACATTTTCACATTTGTCTATAGCCAAATGTAGTGAAAAATCAATTTCAGATTGTCATGTAGTATCCTGTTTCAATCATATTCTTATTATTTTCAAATTTTTACCCTGTTTTGTTATACATTTTCTATTAAATTAACATGAGCACCATGTAATTTTCAAATTAATGTACCATCATATTGTTAAGAAAAAGAGGCTGAAACATTGGCTGTATTGATGATTTTATAGTTATGTGCCATGTAATATAGGATGATACTACCATTTTTTTTATAAAAATTAAGCACCTAATTTCACTTAAAAATTAGAAATTTATGACCAGATCAGAACAGGTTGCCTTCTGTAAAAAATGTGTAAATAGAAAATTTGACCCACAAAGAGGAATTATTTGCGGGCTTACTATGGAGCCAGCTCAATTCAGTGATTACTGCCAGAATTTTATCCAGGATACAACGGTAATGGATAGTGATAACACGAAAATTTATTATGGTAGTTATGGTGCGATAGAAGAATTACCCAACCTGGCCAGTAAAACGCAGCGATTTCTTAATAGAGTAGTAGATAATATATCAATAGTTGTGTTTATGGTTTTTCTACTATTCCTTTTAGGGGCAATTGGATCTAACGCGCTTAATTTTGTACATCCTGTAATTTTTATCCTGGTTGCTTATTTTTCATTCTATATATTTTTTGAATTAGTATTTCAGCAAACTCCCGGAAAAATGCTAACCAAAACAAAAGTAGTAACTCATAAAGGTCAGGAGCCCAATTTTGGTGATATTTTGCTACGAACTGTTAGTAGATTTATTCCTTTTGATCTTCTTTCCTTTTTAGGAGACGGCCCAGGTTGGCACGATACGGTTTCCAACACCAGGGTTATCGATATTGATAAAAAAGTTGAATAATCATCTTTGCCGGGCAGGGACAACTACTTTTAAGCTTCGATGATGGATTTTAATATTAGCTTCATTCACTCTTCCTAATATTTCCCCATCAGCTTGCAGAGTTTTAAGTTTTTTAGTCCTAATGGTAGCTCGCTGGCATTTAAGCACCCTGGTATAAGGTGAAAAGTTGATTTTCTTTGTTATCAATCGCCACATGATAGCTAGAATTTTACGACGTGGAAAACGCCTGATGATAATAATTTCAAAAGTACCATCGTCATATTCACCATTGGGATTAATGGTAAGATTACTGCCAAATTGATTAGAATTGGCAATGGTAATCATAAAAGCATGACCTTTTATTTTTTCCATATCCGTTTCAATCTGATAATGAAAAGTATCATATTTAAAAAATTCTTTAACGGTAAACTTCATGTAAGACAATAAACCACGCGAACTTCCATTATTGAATAATCGAACGATATGAGCATTAAAACCTATGTCGCTTATGTGCATAAAAAAGTTGTCATTAGCCTCCAGAGTATCTATTTCAATTACCTTTGGCTCAACTATTAACTCCAGCGCATCTTTTGCATTTAAGTGAGGTATTTTTAGATCTTTTGCCAAGCCATTGCCCGAACCTAATGGTATGATGGCCATGGCGATATCTGTTGCCAGTAAATGATGGGCCACCAGATTTACAGTACCATCACCTCCGGCCGCTACTACAATTTCGGGTTTAAAACTATCTATTAAATTTTTAATCTCGGTTTCATCGCCTTCACCAGTGGTATAGTAGGTTTTATAATCAAGGCCGTGTTGCGTTACTAATTCACTTATCCATTCGGCAAACTCTTCTTTTTCGTTATCTCCTGCAATTGGATTTACTACAAAAAGATAGCGGCTATATTTTTTATTCATAAAATTCGTGTGCTTTGAAACTATAACTTACAAGTGTAAAATATGATTTGGTAAACTTGGGGAATATTTGTAAATAATTTTAATTTGCTAATTGTGCATTTTTTCCTATTTTTAAAATCTTGAATTGAACTTCATTATGAAAAATAGCAATAATATAAAAAATCTTTTGGATGCTTTGGAGCAATCTCCTCACAATATCCCCCTCCTAACTCATATAGCAGCCGAATATCTTAAAAATAATCAACCGGAAAAAGCACAACGCTACCTGGAAAAAGCACTCAAACTAGACCCTAATAATAATGAACTGAAACTTCAATTGGCTAATTCTTTTTACAGTCAGCAAAAATATGATGCTGCTATCATCATTTTGGAAGAATTATTACAAAAAAACAATGATGATTGGCAAGCTTATTTCCTTATGGCAAAAATTTTGCACGCCACTGGAGAGCACCAGCAAGCATATGAAAATTATCAAAAAGCAACAAGTATAAACCTCAGCCAACTGGATCAGGAATTTGAAAATTCTCTTATGAGCGCTTTGGGACTAAAAGATCCGCAGGAAGGCTATGGAAAAGCCGCGGTAGATTATGAGGAGGATAATTATCTTGCTGAAATAGAAAAACCAAAAATTAATTTTTCAGATGTAGGCGGAATGGATCAAGTGAAAAAAGAAATATCTATCAAGATAATAGCACCCATCAAATTTCCTGACTTGTACAAAGCCTATGACAAAAAAATAGGCGGGGGTATTTTACTTTACGGCCCTCCCGGATGCGGAAAAACTCACCTGGCTAAAGCTACAGCCGGAGAAGTAAAAGCCAATTTTATATCGGTGGGAATCAATGATATATTGGATATGTGGATTGGCAATAGTGAAAAGAATCTGCACAATATTTTTGAACAAGCCCGAAACGAATCTCCTAGTGTGCTTTTTTTTGATGAGGTAGACGCTTTAGGGGCCAATCGTAGCGACATGAAAAAAAGTGGTTCGCGACATTTGATTAACCAATTTTTGGCAGAAATGGACGGTGATAAATACAACAATGATGGGGTACTGATATTAGCTGCCACCAATTCTCCCTGGAATATGGATCCCGCATTCAGGAGGCCAGGACGGTTTGACAGAATGATATTTGTACCACCACCGGATGAAGCCGCCAGAGCTATTATTTTGGATATTTTGTTAAAAAATAAGCCGGCTGAAAAAGTGAATTTGAAAAAATTAGCCGCTAAAACAAAAGATTTTTCCGGGGCTGACCTGAAAGGAATGATTGATGTAGCAATAGAAGCTAAGCTTGAAGAATCAATGGAACGAGGAGAAGTGATTCCTGTGCAAACGAAAGATTTACTTAAAGCAATTGATAAAAGAAAAAGCACCGTGAAGGAGTGGTTTAGCACTGCACGTAACTATGCCTTGTATGCCAATGATGGTGGCTTATACGATGATATTTTGAAATATTTAAAACTTGAGCTTTAATAAATGAGTGCTGACGAATTTCCAACGCGAGGCTATGTATTGCTTAATCAAGGTAAATATGATCTGGCCGTAAAAGAATTTTCCCGATATCTTGCTCAAAATCCAAATAGTGCTGAATTACATTCATTATTGGCTTTTTGTTTTATTAAACTAAAAAAAAATAAAGAAGCCGAACATGAAGCAAAAGCCTCCATAGGTATAGATCCTACCAACCATTTTGCTCATTACCTTATGGGCACTATCTTTTTAGAAAAAAGTAAAAATAAAGAAGCGCGGCTTTCGCTTAACGAGGCAATTCGATTAGCACCAGAAGAAGCCGACTATCATCTGGCAATCGCTCATTTGGACTTTAAAGAGCAAAAATATGAACAAGCTTGGCAAATAATAGAAGAAGCTTTAAGTATGGACCCTGAGCACGTGGGATGCCTAAATATGAAAGGTAGGCTGGCAATAAAACTAAATAAAAAATTTGATGCAGAAAATGCTTTTTCAGCTGCATTTGCCAAAGATCCCGACAATGCTCATACTCACACCAATCAGGGTTGGGCGATGTTGGAAAAAAAGAATTACAAGCAGGCATTGGGTCATTTCAGGGAAGCGCTTCGCATCAATCCCAATAGCGACTTTGCCCGATCTGGATTGATAGAAGCTTTAAAAGCAAAATATTGGCTTTATCGTTATTTTCTTCAGTTTTCATTTTGGATGGGAAATTTAAGTGTGAAATACAGGTGGGGGTTAATTATAGGCCTAATTTTAGTAGTAAAGTTTTTACCTATCCTGGCACCTTTTTATTTGGCATTTGTTTTTTTTAATTGGTTCTCAGAGATTCTATTTAATTCGATCTTACGTTTTAATAGATTTGGCAAATATGCCCTTAATCAAACTGAATTAGCCTATTCAAATATTTTTTTGGTATTAATCATTGGAATTTTTGCTTCTATTGTTGGTTTTATATTACAACCGGAAACTATATACATTCATAGTGGCGTGGTGTCTTTAGGTTTGTTATTTCCGTTGGCCGGAACCTTTGGCAAAGAAAAAACTCCTGCTCGGAATAAATCTATAATTCTGGGAGTAATCCTGCTACTGATAGGGTTAAGCCTACTTTTTCTTTCTTATAAATATCATGATTTAACAGGCTTGGCTTTTAATACTTTTCTTATTGGTACTGTGGGTTATACCTGGTTAATTAATTTTATTAAATAAATACCACTTAAAAATAATACATTCCAAAAATATCTACCAGTGACCTTTACATAATTACTCATTATTACCAAACAGTGCCTTATTTATACAACTACAACTACGAAACCCCATATATTTTACCGTTTTCCTAATATAACGTACTTTATTTTGAATTATTAATAATATTTTCCCGATATTTTACAACCTTGAACTTTTAATCTTTTTTATTTGTATAACAGTATCATCTTTTATTTAACTAATAATCAATAAGATGAGAAATATGTATGAACAACACTCTTGTAATTTATTATAATTATTAGCATAAAAACTTGAACAATATTAGAAACATTTTTATGTTATTTACGCTTTAATTAAAGATGTAGTAAAACTTAAAATTAAATAATCTCTATTTTAAGAAATTTATAAAAGGTTAAAATAAGACAGTATTTAACAATTAAAAACAGAAGATGCGACAGCTAAAAATTAGTCAATCAATCACCAATCGGGATAGTAAAACGCTCGAAAAGTATTTTAACGAGGTTTCCAAAGAAGATTTACTGACACCAGACCAGGAGGTTGATTTGGCCCGCAGAATTAGAACAGGTGACAAACAAGCACTTGAAAAGCTTGTGAAAGCCAATTTGCGTTTTGTGGTTTCTGTTGCCAAACAGTATCAACACAGTAAAGTGCCACTCAATGATCTTATTAATGAGGGAAATATTGGGTTAGTGAAGGCAGCACAGAAATTTGACGAAACAAAAGGTTTTAAATTTATCAGTTATGCTGTTTGGTGGATTCGGCAATCAATAATGCAGGCATTAGCAGATAATTCCAGGTTTATCAGAATTCCAGTAAATAAAGTGGGGGCTTTATCTAAGATCAAAGAGGCTGTTTCTATCATGGAGCAAGCTTTTGAAAGAGAGCCTACCCCTGAAGAATTGGCTGACTACTTAGGAGTAACCGTAGATGAAATCAAGTCTGCTACTGACGCTATTTCCAGTCATTCTTCATTGGATGCACCATTTGTTGAGGGTGAATCAAATTCATTGATTGATGTAATAGCAAATTCTAATGCCGATGATGTTTCCAATGATTTGGAATACACCAACTCACTTCGAATAGAAATAGAAAGGTTGCTAATTCATTTATCTGAAAGAGAAAGAGAAGTAATTAAACAATATTTTGGTATTGGTTGTGAATCAAAGTTATCTTTAGAAGATATTGGTGCAGACTTAGGTCTTACTCGTGAGCGAGTAAGACAGATTAAAGAAAAGGCATTGCGTAAGCTTCGAACTAAAACCAGTGTTAAGCTCCTTAAGCCTTACCTTGCCTAGCCAAGAATAGGTATAAGTATAAAAATTTGATCAAAATTATATCATATATCATATAAAATATAAAAAAGCCTCCAACATTGGAGGCTTTTTTATTAATCATGAAATAAGTATTTATAGTTTGCTTTATTATTACTTTAATATATGCCTAATTGATAAGGGCGTCTTATCACTATTTCTGGACGCTCTTCGTAAGCTGTAATCAATCCCATGGCCCATACGTGCTGAAAGTTTAATCTATTAACCGGTGGAAAATTATTTCTACGATAATCTCTACCCGGAATTACTATACTAAAGTCGTGATAGGGAAAGCGAGCTCCTATGTAAAGGTAATAAGTGTCGTCTTCTCTACTGTAAAACACCTCCTGAACTTCACCATAAACTCTTTTTACTTCACCTACAAAAAACATTGCATCATAAGCAGAAATGGTGTTTATTCTTGCTCCTGTTCTATAGTGCCACTGTGTTACATGAGGATAAAAGTTACAGAAATCATTGTATACATTCACAGACCAGAAGAAATTAAATCTTTGAGGTGCACGATATATATAATTAATTCTGCGATATTCTATTGGTCGAGGGCGAACTACATGATAATTTACCACTCGAGTATTTCGTACAACATTCACATTTTTTCTATAAGTAGTTCCGCGAGTTTCTACCACTACACCTTGTGGAGTATTTCGTTCTACTCTTCGTACTGTAGTGCGATTGGCAGGTCTACTGCTAGTTACTTCTGTCCGTTTAGGTTTTGTGCGCTCATTTCTACTATTCCCCGGACGTCGCTGATAGGACTGATTTCTCTCTTGCCAATGAGTACGTGTTCTTACACCATTATCACCAAACTTATTACCATTCTCACGGTATCTTCTATCACCATTATTATTAGAAATACCATTGCCCCTTTCCTTACTTGACCTTGAATTTGACCTATTTATAGTAGACTTTCTACTATTATCCGAACGTCTATTGTCAGAAGATTGATAAGATCTAGCATTTGATGAAGAGCTGCGAGTATTAGTATAACCACTACTTTTCTGAGTAGAAGAGCTACGAGCATTAGTTCTGGATGAAGATCTATCAGGGCTATTACTGTAAGAACTGCTTCTTGAAGAAGAATTGCGCTTATTATAAGTACTACTACTTCTAGAAGGAGTAGAAGATTGTTTTACGCTTCTGCTTGAACTACTACTAGAACGAGATGGAGCAACAGATTTAGAACGATTACTGCTTGAAGAGACGCTTGAACTACCTCTGCTGGGTCGTGTAGCACTTGAGTTTCCTCTACTACTAGATTTTACTTCGGGAGATTCTTTTCGGGAACTACTTCTTTCCGAAGATCTACCGGATCTTTGTGCATAAACTCCTAAATCAAAGAAAAACAATGCGGCGAGAATAAGTATAAGCTTTTTCATGATTGACATTTTTTTGATGTATTTGGTATCTTACAAAAACATTGCCAATAATTAAAGTTTAAAGCTTAATGTACCAAACATTATGTTATTGCACTCGTAATCAATTATATAAATATGATGCTATGGAAGAATATATAAGAAAAATAATAAACACCTCGATGGGGGTAGCATTATTGGCCAAAGACAAAATAAAAGAGCTAATTGATGAATTGGTAAATAATGGAAAAATGACCGAAGAAGAAGGCAGGCGCTTCATGGATGAGCTGCGAAAGGACACCAATCAAAAAAAAGAAAACATGGAAAGTGAAGTTAAAGGCATTGTGGAGCGAATGCTTGAGAAAATGGATATTGCTACACGTAAAGATTTGAAAAAACTTGAAAAGAGAATTGACTATCTTGAAAAAGATAACATGAGTAGCTAGAGGGTTTGTTTTTAGTGATTAAATACTTATTACTGCTTTCTTTTTTGCATTTGATAGGCACTTGTTAACGCGTGAGGGCTTTCACTATAAAACAGCGCCCCGGCATCAATATTCCTCTTTTGATTAATTTCCATATGCTCCTGAGGTGTAATATAAGGCAATAATACAACGAATATTGCAATAGCAACTACGCCAATACA
>Ga0207419_1002604_pt1 | contig 11669 bp, 6 predicted proteins | sample ElkSloMetagenome_4_FD_184723 | JGI IMG/M metagenome (GOLD analysis project Ga0207419, IMG submission 184723) | Hot spring microbial communities from Elkhorn Slough, Monterey Bay, USA - MD2A (version 2) | ecosystem: Environmental > Aquatic > Marine > Intertidal zone > Estuary: Microbial mat ... | reverse complement strand
GGGCAGAATACTTTCAAACAGATCTGTCAGATCCTTGATGGTAAGGAATATCAACTCAGTACACTAATGACTGACTAACCTAAGTAATTACAAAAAAACGTAATAAAAAATTCAGTCGGGGAAAACAACTTTAATCGACGAACCCTAGGGCTATAAGAAAATCAAGCACATCAACTACACATTATTATTTAAAAGCAAAAAAGGCATAAGGTTTTAAAGCCCTATGCCCTATCATCTGATGACAATATGTCGATTATCTTCTCTTAGAAAAAGTTCTTTTCCTTTTTTTACCTTTATCTCTTTTCCTATCTCCTCTTCCACTTCCTCTGCTAGAACTATCTTTAGCATTTGCAGGCTCAACGTTTATAGGAATCCCCTGAAAAGAAGAACCTGAAAAAGCCTTAGGTATGTCCTCTTTAAAGTCGCTGTCCACCTCAAAAAAGGAGAAGTTGTTCATAATATCTATTCCTCCCACATCTATTTTTTCTGAGCGAAACTGCTTATTGAGCAAGCCAATCAGTTTTGATGGGTTCAATCCATTTTTCTGACCTACATTAATAAAAAAGCGACTAAAGTTATTTGAGTCTCTTCTCCTACCACCACCACCGCGTTCACTGCGGCCTGATTTATCCCTTCTGCCTTTTTCTTTGCCTGTAATATTTAAATCTGGCGCATCTTTATAGTAGGCCAAAAACCTGTTGAACTCTAGCGACACAAACTTTTTTATGAGTTCGTCTTTGTCCATCCACTCTAACTTTTTGTAGATAACAGGCATAAACTTTTCCATCTCTTCACCTTTAACATCTACATTTTCCATTTTGTCTACCATATTAAAGAGCTGTTTTTCGCAAATCTCTCTACCATTGGGCACCATCTCACGTTCAAACTTAAAATTGCCCTTCTTCTCGATGAGCCTAAGTTTATTAACTTCTCTGCTATGTACAATAGTGACTGCAATCCCATTTTTCCCGGCCCTTCCTGTTCTGCCACTTCGGTGCACATACACTTCGGGTTCATCTGGTAAATTGTAATTGATCACATGGGTTAGGTCATCAACGTCCAAACCACGGGCGGCAACATCAGTAGCTACTAACAACTGTATGTTTCTAATACGAAAGCGGTTCATTACGTAGTCTCTTTGTACTTGAGAAAGATCTCCATGCAGTGCATCGGCACTGTAGCCGTCGTGCATCAACTTCTCACTTACTTCTTTACACTCCCTTCTTGTACGGCAAAATACAATACCGTAAATATCGGGGGTCATATCTGCAATGCGTTTGAGCGCCAAATAACGATCTCTAGCCTGCACCATATAATAAGTGTGCTTTACATTCTCAGCAGTGGTATTTTTCCTGCTTACAGAAATCTCTATCGAATCGTGCATGTATTCATTTGCGATACGAGAAATTTCAGGAGGCATAGTAGCCGAGAAAAGCAAGGTCTGCTTATCTTCAGGTGTCCCACTTAATATAGTGTCTAAGTCTTCTTTAAAACCCATGTTGAGCATCTCGTCGGCTTCATCTAGTACTAGCCAAGAGATATCTTGGAGCCTAAGCGCTTTGCGTTTCATTAAATCGATGACCCTGCCCGGTGTTCCTACAACAAGTTGTACACCTTGTTTTAAGGCCTTGATTTGAGGTGTGATACTCGCACCACCATACACCGGAAGCACAGAAACTCTTTTGGTATACTTGGAAAAGCTTTCTATATCTTTAGAAATTTGGATACAAAGCTCTCTGGTCGGGCATAAAACTAAGGACTGAACACCTTTTCGGTCAGGGTCTGCCATTTGTACCAAAGGTAAACCAAAAGCAGCGGTTTTTCCTGTACCCGTTTGTGCTAGGGCTACTAAATCTTGCTTATTACCTGAAATTAAATGTGGCAGCGTTTGTGCCTGTATAGGCGTTGGTTCTTCAAAACCAATCTCCCCAAGCGCCTTGAGGATTTCCGGCGAGAGGCCGGAGTTTTCAAATGTGATATCCATAATATGTTATAAGTTACTCGCCCTCCACCATCTAATTAACCCAGTTTACGAACAAATTATGGCATCAGGCATAAAAGCTTGCAAAGAACGGCTATTTAATTGAGAATGCAATAATTGTTGGTGTTTATTTTAAAATAAATAAAGCTCCCTACAAAAAGTAAAGTAGTTTTGTCACTTGCAATGGATGTACATTGCTGATTTTAATATTTAATCGATTTCAAAACTGAATCCTATACATCACATCTGGAAAAAAACCATTTTGGTAAACTTTATCTATTTGGTCGGTTACTTGGTTGTAGCGCTCTACAAAAACATTTCTTCTATCCGTAACGTTTTGGAAGTCTATAAAAAATTGATGCGAGATTTGCTTGGTTTTGCTGTTCATCCTAAAACCAAATTTTACATCCCATCTAAAATAAGGGTCGTATTGCTTACTAAAGGCCGCTTCCTCTACAAAAACGGTTCTTCCTCCATTTTCTCTTGTCGCTTCTAAATCAATTGGTGTGTAGTAACGCCCACCCGAAGTGGCCACTTTGGTATCAAAAGTAAGGGCATTTCTTCCGCTCTTGCCAACTTTCCACTCTTTACCAAACAAAAAGTTCAAAACGTACTGATTGTTAAAAGCCGTATTTCTTTCAACACCATCGCTGCCTTTATATTTTGAATCGAACAAAGAGGCCGTTAATAAAGTATAGTAGCCTTTGCTAAAGAATTTTTCTAGGGTCATTTCTAAACCGTAATTATAGCCTGTACCCTCGTTAACTAAACCACCTTTCTCAGAGAATTGAAAGTCTGCGCCTTCATTTACTACTGCATAACTACTTGGTGTACTTTCTACGGGTACATTGTTCAATGCTTGGTAGTATACCTCGGTTTTCAATCTCCAATCACTACCTAACCTTCTATCGTACCCTGCTACAAAATGGTGGCTGCGGATAAAGTCCAAATCTTCATTTACTGCCATCATATTGCCATTGTTATCGGCTTCTCTAAAAAGCAGAATGGGTAAAGGTGCCATTTGCGAGTGGTAACCATAAGCCAAACTAAATCTTTGGTTGGGTCTAAATTGATAGCTTAAAGCAGCGCGAGGTTCTAATGCGAAACTATTGTTCAATTCTAGATATTGGCTGTGCAGTCCGGCTGTTAAACTCAACTCATCTGTAAATTTATATTCGCCCTGAGCAAATGTCTGGATCAATGGAAAGCTCCCATTAAAATCTCTGCTCCTTACAAAAAAATCAGGGATGCCATCATTGTTGCTATCGGGAATATCTACTCTATTCTCCCTATCTTCTACAAAAGAACTCAAACTAAATAGTTCCATCACTGCCCCTGCTCTTAGATTAAATCTTGCGCTGTATTTTTTATTGAGTGTGGTAGAAAGGTTGAATCGATTTTGGGCGTCGTCGAGGTTTACATCTCTGTAACTCAAAACGGTTTCTCCTAAATCATTGCGAACCAAAGCATCTTGGTTGTAGGTATTGCTATTGGTAGAAAAACCTGCTACACTTTGCAGATAGGTGTTTTTGTTTAATCTCAAAGTATGCTTAAGACCAAAAAGCGCTAGCTGGTTTTCCACAAAAGCGTCTTGGTTGGGATTGGCAAAAAGGTCGGTTTCATCAATTTCATCGCCGAAAAAATCGATACTGCTCAAGCCGCCCATACCAAACAATTCAAACCTACCAAGCTTGGTTTCGCCAAAGTTGGCTTTAAAAGAGAAGTCTTGATAAATTGGGATGGCAGATGTACCCGTTGCCGCTAAATTGGCTATGCCATAACGGTAAGAGGCTACAAAAGAAGCATCCCGCTTTTTACTGAGTGGCCCTTCTGCCATAAATTCTAATCCACTAAAAGCACTCACCTGCCCGGTAAACTCAAATTTTTCTGTATTGCCATTTCTAAAATTGATATCGAAAACGCCGGAGAGTGCATTGCCATATTCAGCAGGAAAGGCACCTGTCAAAAAATCGGAAGACCTCAATAAATTAGTATTAAGTGCACTTACTGGACCGCCTGTTGCCCCCAAAGTAGCGAAGTGATTTGGGTTCGCCACAGGAATGCCTTCAATTCTCCAAAGTAGTCCTGTTGGCGAATTACCTCTTACTACAATGTCGTTTCTAGAATCATCGGCGGTGCTTACACCAGCAAAATTACTAGCCAACCGAGCTACGTCGTTCCTGCCTCCCGAATAGCGGGTCACTTCTTCTAGGCTAAAGGTACGGGCGCTTACTTTGGCCATTTCGTTGTTGGGTAGGTCTTTGTCTGACCCCGTGGTTACAACAATCTCATCTAATTGCTCTACCGATTCTTCTAAAGTAAGGTTGAGCACCACTTCTTTACCTGCGGTTACCAATACATTGGGAATGGTCTGTGTCTTGTACCCAACATATTGCACAAGTAAAGTTTGCCTACCTGCAGGCACGCCTTCAATCTTAAATTTACCGTCGAGGTCGGTAGAACTCCCTTTAATAGGTTCGGAGCCTACCAAAATTATTGTGGCGCCCACCAAAGGGTAATCTGCCTGAGCATCTTTTAATGTACCGCGTATGGTCTGGGTTTGGGCATACACCATAGTGCTCATCAAACTTACAAAAAGAATAGTGGTTAAATTTTTCATCTTAAATGTATTTTGTATAAAAGGGTTTCAAATCTTAGGGCAAATGCCATTTCAACATTTGCCCTGCAATGGAGCTAAACTAGTTGGGGAAACCGGCCTGCTAAATAGCAAGGTCGGTCAAGTGTATAATGAGCTCAATAAAATGGAGAATTAGCAACATCAAACAGAAAAAACTGGATTTTTATAGAAATAAGATGCCCAATTTCGATTCATATATCAATTTTTCCTTTCTATCCAGTCATTTATCATTTTCATGTTTGAGGGGTTTTTATTTTGATGACTAGCCAGCTTATTCGTATATTCAAAAACTACTCAAATCAATTCTGATGGGAAAAATCAAAAAATACATCACAGAGAGAAACATCAGATACATAGGTATTGTATTCATTTCCTTTTTGCTTCCCAACATTACCGATCTAGAATGTGAAAACATGGAAGCCAAATACCTCATCTCTTTGCTCTTTACCTTTACTTATTGGCAAGGCGATTATATGATCTTGATGTTTTTTAGAAAAAGGCATCCTGCCATTGAGCAAACCAATTACAGAGTAATCTTTACAGCTATATCAATTTTAGTTTTCACCATTTTTGCCCAAGCAACCATTAAATTGGTTATTGGCAACCTTTTAGAAATAATGGGACCGCTCACTTGGGAAGATTTCTACCAAGGTTTTTACGTGAGCTTTATTACCACCATTATTATATGTCTTATTTATGAGACCACCTACTTTTTTAGTCAGTGGAAAAAGGAGGTATTGAACGCCGAAAAGCTAAAATCTCAACAATTGAAAATGGAGCTTTCGGTGCTTAAAAACCAAATAAGCCCACATTTTTTATTCAATAGTTTAAATACGCTTATTACACTTATTGAAGAAAACCCAAAGATTGCCACTGAATTTACAGAAAGCCTTTCTGAGGTGTATAGATACATATTACAGAACAAAGAAAAGGAATTGGTCAAGCTATCTACCGAATTGCATTTTGTGGAGTCTTATCTCTTTTTACTGAAAATGCGCTTTGGCAATAATCTTAATTTTGAAAAAAACATTAGCGAAGATTTACTAGAACAGTATATACCTCCACTTACTTTGCAAATGTTAGTAGAGAATGCCATTAAGCACAATATTGTTTCAATCTCAAAACCACTTACCATACAGATCTATTCGCATAAAAAAGATACGATTATCGTGCAGAATACTTTGCAAAAAAAGAACTTTGTAAAAGACTCAACCCAAAAAGGATTGGTGAATATACAAAAACGCTATCAGCTCTTGACCCGTGCCAAGGTAGATATTATTACCACCGCCAATTACTTTATGGTAGCCTTGCCATTGATCAAAGTTAGCGAAAACCAAATGCAGCCAGATCTATGAAAATACTGATTATTGAAGATGAAGCCCCTGCCTTTAGGCGTTTGCAACAATTGGTTCTTGAAGTAATTCCTGAGGCAGAAATCGTTGATGTAATCGATACGGTGCAAGACAGTGTAACTTGGTTCAAAACACAAGCAACACCTGAGTTGATTTTTATGGACATACAATTGGCCGATGGGCTCAGCTTTGAGATTTTTGAAGAAACCGAAGTAAACTGCCCCGTGATCTTTACCACCGCTTTTGATGAATATACACTCAAGGCATTTAAGGTAAATAGCATAGACTACTTGTTAAAGCCCGTAAAAAAAGAGGAGTTGGCCAATAGTCTGCAAAAATTGCAAAAGCTAAAATCTACCTTAAGCAACAGTAATGAAAGTGATCACAAGCCAGTCATAGCAGAGCTTTTACAAGCATTTAAGCAAAACAATAACCCGTACAAAAGCCGATTTTTGGTAAAGTTGGGTGAGAGACTCATTTCTTTAAGCGAGGAAGAAATCGCCTACTTTTATGCAGAAGATGGCTGCGTACTCATCAAAACTAAAAATGAGCAAAAATTTACTATAGACCACACATTAGACGAATTAGAAAAAATCCTAGACCCCCATGTTTTTTTTCGACTAAACCGGCAGTTCATAGCCCGTTTTCAGGCTATTGAAGAAATACACAATTATTTTAAAGGCAAGCTAGCCGTAAGCCTCTCCCCCGCTTGGAAAGAGCACATTATTATTAGCCGCGAAAAAGCCCCAATTTTTAAGAATTGGTTAAATAGCTGAGAGTTGAATAAAACCACAAATCCTGACCTTAACTTATAAAAACTAACGCAAAGGTGAATGGCTCTAAACTTCAATCACTAAAACTTACTTAGCCACTTTCCATTCGAAATATTTTGTTGCCAATCCAATTCGCTGTATTTTGAGCAATTCATCAGGACCATCGAATCAATGCAATTTCATCGAACATTTACTTTTTTTCTATTATTGATCATCACAGCTTCCTGCCAAAATGGGCAGGACAAACAACTCCCAGCCCCCAATATAGTATGGATTACAGCCGAAGATATCTCACCAATGCTCGGCTGTTACGGAGATGAATATGCCCGAACTCCCAATCTTGATCAATTGGCCAAAGAAGGTGCACGCTTTACCAATGCTTTTTCTAATGCGCCTGTTTGTTCTCCTGCCCGGGCTACTTTGGTCACTGGGGTATACGCAACCACTTTGGGCTCTCAGCACTTACGCTCTGAAATTGACAAACCCAATTTTGTTGAGGGTTTCCCCAAATTTTTAAGAGAAGCTGGTTATTACTGCACAAACAATGACAAAGAAGATTATAACTTTGCTGACAGTACCATTTGGGATGAGTCCAGCAAAAAAGCCCATTGGAAAAACCGACCTGATGGCAAACCATTTTTCAGCGTTTTCAATCTGGGCATTACCCACCAATCGCAAATCTTCGGTTCAGAAGAAACTTTTAAAAAAAGAATAGGCGACATCGAAAGAAGCGATTCTGATAAAGCGCCCATTCCCCCTTACTTTTTTGATACGCCCGAAATAAGGAAGGCCCTAGCACGCTACTACGATAACATACATGTAATGGACAAACAAGTAGGCCAACTACTAAAAGAATTAGAACAGGCTGGCCTAACCGACAATACCATAGTTTTCTTTTTTGCAGATCACGGCACAGGTTTGCCCAGAAGCAAAAGGGCCGCCTATGATTCTGGCTTGCAAGTGCCTCTCATTATAAAAGCCCCAAGAAAATACCAAACCATGCTGGGCATTCAACCCAATACAGTGGTGGATGATATGGTGGCTTTTGTAGATTTTACACCAACCATGTTGAGCATCTTGGGATTAGATATCCCCGATTATGTACAGGGCAAAGTTTTTCTAGGAGAAGGCAAGCAGAGTAAGAATCATGTTTTTGGCTTTTCAGATCGAGTGGATGAAGCTTTCGAAACTGCCCGAGCAGTACGGAGCAAAGAATTTCTATACATCAGAAACTATCTGCCACAATATCCGCTCATCCAGGACAACTTCTATACCGACCAATCAGAAGTGATGCGTGCTCTGCGGACTGCTTATATAAAACAGAAAATTGAAGGAAACTTAAGCGATGCTCAATTGGCCATGTGGATTCCCAAGAGACCTGTAGAAGAATTGTACCATGTTGCATCAGACCCTTATCAAATCAATAACTTGCTGTCTGAAAATAGAGAATTGACTGAGCAAGAACAAAGTGCACTCAAAGAATTACGGGAAGCACATAAAGAATGGGCCGTTAAAACCCATGACTCAGGCTTAATGCCAGAACCCGCCATGCACCAAGTAGCAGGCGACTCCAGCATCATGCAGGCTTTGGCCGATCCAAAAAACTTTCCTGTTAAAACTGTGTGGGAAGTTAGCGAAGCCAACCGCTTGGGTAACTTACAAAAAATCGAAGATTACCTGAACCACGATCACCCCGTGATAAGATATTGGGCAGCCAATGCAGCCAGCAACCATGCAGATAAAATTGAAAGCGAAACTTTATTGCAAAATTTACTCGATGATGAAGCACTCTACGTAAGAGTTGCGGCTGCAGAGGCCTTATGCAATATGGGAAATTGCTCGGCCATGGGGCAACTAGTGGATTTATTAGAAAATGGCCCACCCATGATTCAACTTATGGCAGCAAGAGCCATCGAGTTAAAATTTGCGCAAATACCTGAGCTTCACTCAAAAATCAAAGAAATAAATGCCCAGCTGGATAAACAAACGGAAGGCCGCTGGTACGGGTACGATTTATATGCGCATTGGGCTTTAAATGAAGCTTTTCGCCTCTCTAAAGGTACATAAAACCCGCTATTAAAAAGCAGCAACAGAAAGTCAAAAATGAATTACTTATAGGGCGATAAAAAAACTCTGTTAAAAAGTTTGCAATTCCTTTCTTTTGATTAGAATTGCACTGCCAAATTGCTGCTTATCTACTATTACTACTTACCTTTCATTTGCATATTATCATAGTTTTTATATTATGAGATAAAACTTTTTCGAATTATGGTATTTAAAAGCATAAATCCGTATACAGATCAAATTATACAAGAATATCCCACTCTAACAGATGCAGAGGTAGGTTATCGTTTGGAGACAAGCGAAAAAGCCTTTCACTCTTGGAAAAGCACCTCTTTCGCACAAAGAGCTGATTTATTTATGAAAGTGGCCAAAATTCTAAGAGAGAAAAAAGAGGAGTTTGCCAGAACCATTACCTTAGAAATGGGCAAGGCCATTACCGAGGCCAAGGGAGAGGTGGAAAAATGTGCTTGGGTGTGTGAATACTATGCAGAAAATGCCGAAGATTTTTTAAAAGACGAATACATTGAGTCAGACGCCCAAAAAAGCTTTGTAAGTTACGAACCTATAGGCGCAGTACTGGCTATTATGCCTTGGAATTTTCCGTTTTGGCAGGTTTTTAGGTTTGCCGCACCTTATTTAATGGCCGGCAATGTGGGCATACTCAAACACGCACCCAATGTAAATGCCTGTTCTTTAGCCATTGAAAGTATTTTTAAAGAAGCGGGTTTTCCCGAAGGCGTATTCCAATCATTGATCATCGATGTAGATTTAGTGCCCAAAATCTTAGAAGCCGATATTGTACAAGCAGCCACACTCACAGGTAGCGAAAAAGCGGGGGCTTCCGTAGCTGCTTTGGCAGGTCAAAATATTAAAAAAACAGTGCTAGAACTGGGCGGCTCTGATCCATTTATAGTATTGCCCGATGCCGATGTGGCAAAGGCCGCACAAGTTGCCGTGCAATCGCGTATGCTCAATGCAGGGCAAAGCTGCATTGCAGCCAAAAGATTTATGGTTTTTGATTCTATAAAAGATGAATTTACTGCAAAAGTGCACCAACACATCAAAGCACTAAAAACAGGAGACCCACTTAACGAGGAAACTACCACAGGGCCTCTTGCCAGAATAGATTTGGCAGAAAACCTTAGCAGACAAGTGCAAGACACTGTAAAAAAAGGCGCTGAATTACTAATGGGAGGCCAGCAAGAAAAAGCACATTTTGAACCTGCACTTTTGGTAAAAGTACAACCTGGCATGGCCAACTTTGATGAAGAAACCTTTGGCCCTGCTGCAACCATTATTCCAGTAAAAGACGAAAAACAAGCCATTGAATATGCCAATAGGTCAGTTTATGGTTTGGGTGCCTCGTTGTGGACCTCCGACCATGAAAAAGGTATACACTTGGCGCGACAAATTAATTCTGGTGGCGTGTTCATTAATTCCCTAGTAAAATCCGATCCTAGATTACCGTTTGGGGGCATCAAAAAATCGGGCTATGGCCGCGAACTCTCACACCATGGCATAAAAGAGTTTGTAAATCTCAAAACTATTTATGTAAATTAAGGATATAATGCCTAGTTTAACATCAATCTATTTAGCCTCTATACAAAGTTATATTTGTTAGTAATAGTATTCATGTAATACAGGCAATATGGACTTCCAATATCTAACACGCAAACCAACAAAATCTAAAAGCCAATAGCTATTTGCTAAACACCCGGCTGATAGTAGTTTTTTTTTAGTTTAATATTAAGATTTTTCTATAATGAATAAAGCAGAAGAATTAATAGAAAGGAGAAAAAATGTAGTCCCTAGAGGGGTGGGCATTTTTAATCCGGCTACGGTTGGCGATGCCAATGGCGCAACAATGACAGATGCCAATGGAAAGGAATTAATAGATTTTGCAGGAGGCATTGGCGTTTTAAATGCTGGCCATTGCCCTGCACCTGTGGTAAAGGCCATACAAGAACAAGCAGAAAAGTTAATTCATGCTTGTTTTCACGTAGCTACTTATGAACCCTACGTAGCCTTGGCCGAAGAACTTGCGGCACTCTTCCCGCATGGAGAACACACCAAAGTGATGTTAACCAACACAGGCGCAGAAAGTGTAGAAAACGCAGTAAAAATTGCTAGGCAAGCTACCAACCGCCAAGCTGTTATCTGTTTTACGGGGGCTTTCCACGGCAGAACTATGATGGCCATGTCGCTAACTTCTAAAGTAGCTTATAAAAATAACTGCGGCCCTTTTGCCCCTGAGGTATATCGTTTAACCTTCCCTAATTTTTACAAAAATCACGATGGGCTTTCTGAAGAAGACTTTTGCCAAAGAGAATTGCAAAAGTTTAGAAAAGCTTTGGCCAATACAGTATCCCCACAAAATGTGGCTGCAGTAATTATCGAGCCTGTTCAAGGCGAAGGTGGTTTCCACGTAACGCCCAAAGCGTACTTGCAGGGGCTTAGAAATATCTGCGATGAGTACGGTATGTTACTCATTATAGACGAAGTACAAAGTGGCTTTTGTAGAACAGGCAAATGGGGCGCTTACCAATATTACGGCATCACTCCTGACCTTTCTACGTGGGCCAAATCTATGGGCTCAGGCATGCCAATAGGTGCTGTTATAGGCAAACAAGAAATTATGGACGCCGCTGTACCGGGCACTATTGGCGGTACTTACTTGGGCAACCCAGTATCTTGTGCTGCTGCCCTTGCCACCATTCAGTACATGAAAGACCACCGCCTCAATGAGCGCGCCATTGAAGTAGGAAAAATCGTACATGAGAGGTTTAAAAACTTACAAGAAAGATGCGATGCCATTGGAGATGTGCGAGGGCTAGGCGCCATGAACGCCATAGAGCTTGTTA
>Ga0207419_1002603_pt1 | contig 11671 bp, 8 predicted proteins | sample ElkSloMetagenome_4_FD_184723 | JGI IMG/M metagenome (GOLD analysis project Ga0207419, IMG submission 184723) | Hot spring microbial communities from Elkhorn Slough, Monterey Bay, USA - MD2A (version 2) | ecosystem: Environmental > Aquatic > Marine > Intertidal zone > Estuary: Microbial mat ... | reverse complement strand
TCACCAAGGCCTATCTGGCCGTAGAAGGCGGCAACGCGGCAGCGTCCTCACGAATTCACGAATCAGTCGCACAACTGGCCAGCCAGATCAGTGAGATATTCAAGCGCCGCATGCCCTCAGGTGGCACCATTCATATTGAGGACATTCAGGACCAGGTAGAGCTTGCCCTGATGCGCACCGGCGAGCACAAGATCGCCCGCAGCTATGTCATCTACAGGGAGCAGCGCGCCAGGGAGCGGCAGCAGAAACTGGACAAAGCAGCCAGGAGCCGGCCCACGGATCCGGTGCTTACAGTAACGCTGGATGACGGCAGTCAGGGGCCTCTTGACAGCGAGCGCCTGCGCACCGTCATCGAGGAAGCCTGTGCGGACCTGACGGACGTTTCAGCAGACACGATATACAACGAGACGCTGAAAAACCTCTATCCAGGCGTCAAGATGGAGGACGTGCGCACCTCACTGGTAATGACTGCGCGCACCCTCGTGGAAACTGATCCGAACTACTCTTACGTTACCGCACGCCTGCTGATGGATGCGCTGCGTTCGGAGGCTCTCGGGTTTTTGAATATCACCGATGCGGCCACCCAGTCGGAGATGCACTATCGCTATCCGGCAACCCTTAAGCCCTATATAGAAAAAGGCGTCGAACTGGGCCTGCTTTCCCCGCACCTGTTGGAATTCGATCTGGAAGTTCTCGGTCAGGCCCTCAAGGCTGACCGGGACATGCAGTTCACCTACCTGGGTCTGCAAACCCTCTATGACCGCTATTTTATTCACAGCGAAGGCACTCGTTTCGAATTGCCGCAAGTGTTTTTCATGCGTGTCGCTATGGGGCTGGCCAGTAATGAGGAAAATCGGGAGGAGCGTGCAATCGAGTTCTACGAGCTCATCTCCAGCTTTGACTATATGGTCTCGACGCCACAACTGTTTAACTCAGGCACCCTGAGGCCACAGCTCTCGTCCTGCTTTCTGACCACGGTGCCCGATGATCTGTTTGGCATTTACTCCGCCATCCGCGACAACGCCATGCTGTCGAAATGGGCAGGCGGTCTCGGCAATGATTGGACGCCGGTGCGCGCGCTTGGCGCTCATATCAAAGGCACCAATGGCAAGTCCCAGGGTATCGTGCCCTTCCTGAAGGTAGTCAACGACACCGCCGTGGCGGTGAATCAGGGCGGCAAGCGCAAGGGCGCCGTGTGTTCCTATCTGGAGACCTGGCACCTGGATATTGAGGAATTCCTCGAACTGCGTAAGAACACCGGCGATGACCGTCGCCGCGCCCATGATATGAATACCGCCAACTGGATACCCGACCTTTTCATGAAGCGGGTGTTTAACGATGAGGACTGGACCCTGTTCTCACCCAACACCGTGCCGGATCTTCACGATCTGCATGGCCAGGTCTTCGAGGAAGCTTATGTGCGCTACGAGGAAATGGCGCGCCAGGGCGAGATAAAGCCAACCAAAACCATTAAGGCTCAGGCCCTGTGGCGCAAGATGATTTCCATGCTGTTCGAAACCGGACATCCCTGGATCACGTTCAAGGATTCTTGCAATGTGCGTTCACCGCAGCAGCACGTTGGCACTATTCACTCCTCGAACTTGTGTACTGAAATCACTCTCAACACCAGCAAGGACGAAGTTGCGGTGTGCAACCTGGGCTCAATAAACCTGGTCAATCATGTTGATGAAAATGGTCTGAACAGGGAGAAACTGCAAAAGTCCATCACCACCGCCGTGCGCATGCTCGACAATGTCATCGACATCAATTACTACTCGGTGGACGCCGCCAAGAATTCCAATTTCAAACACCGCCCCGTCGGCATGGGCATCATGGGCTTCCAGGACGCACTCTATAAGCAACGCATTCCCTATGCTTCCGACCGCGCGGTGGAGTTTGCAGACGTGTCCATGGAGGTGATCAGCTATTATGCGATCAGCGCTTCCTCGCGGCTTGCCGAGGAACGTGGCAGCTATGAGACTTATCAGGGCTCACTGTGGGATCAGGGCATACTGCCGATCGACTCACTCAGGAAACTCGCTGCTGTAAGGGGGCCAGACTACCTGCAGGTCAACTTCGACCAGCGTCTGGACTGGGACAGTCTGCGCGGTCGAATCAAGCAGTTCGGCATGCGCAATTCCAATGTGCTGGCCATCGCCCCGACCGCCACCATCGCCAACATCAGTGGCGTCTCCCAGTCCATCGAACCCACGTATCAGAATCTCTATGTGAAATCTAATCTGTCCGGCGAATTCACAGTCGTGAATCCCTACCTGGTGGAAGATTTGAAAGAGCTCGATTTGTGGGATGGCGTCATGGTCAACGATCTCAAGTATTACGAAGGCAGCGTCCAGAAGATCGACCGCGTTCCGCAGCAGATCAAGGATATTTACGCTACTGCCTTCGAGGTAGAGCCACGCTGGCTCGTTGATGCCGCCAGTCGCCGCCAGAAATGGATCGACCAGGCCCAGTCACTGAACCTGTATGTCGCCGGGGCCAGCGGCAAAAAGCTGGACATCACCTATCGCATGGCCTGGCTGCGTGGATTGAAGACCACTTATTATTTACGCGCCCTGGCTGCCACCACGACGGAGAAGTCCACGGTGGCGGATAACAAACTCAACAAGGTGTCGTCGGAAGCGGCGGACTCGCCAAAGGCCTGCTCAATCGATGACGCGGACTGTGAAGCCTGCCAGTAACGAAGTCATTAGCGACCGTTAAAAGCCGGCCCATTAGTGCTAAAGAACAGAATCAGAGGAAAGTATTATGTTGTCTTGGGATGAATTCTATCAGGAAGAAACCCCCACACCGATGTCAAAGCCCGTGCCGGAATCCGGGATCGCCGCCAAATCCGGCGCTAGCGATACCGCACCGACAAGCCCGGCTCAAGCTGCGACTTCCGGTTACGAATCCAATCTGGACGAAACCGATGAGAAGAACAACTCCGAGGCCCTGCAAAAGGCTATAGATGATCTCAAGGACCTGGATATAGAAGCAGGCCTGGAAGAGCTTGAGACCGGTGCCGAGAGAGTGACCGTTGACGACAAGCGTATGATCAACTGCCGCGCTGATCTCAATCAACTGGTTCCCTTCAAGTACGATTGGGCCTGGCGGAAATACCTCGATGGTTGCGCCAACCACTGGATGCCGCAAGAGGTCAACATGAATGCTGACATTGCGCTGTGGAAGAACCCGACTGGCCTGACAGATGACGAGCGGCTCATCGTCATGCGTAACCTGGGTTTTTTCTCTACCGCCGATTCGCTCGTCGCCAACAATCTGGTGCTTGCCATCTACCGCCTGGTTACCAACCCCGAATGTCGCCAGTACATTTTGCGGCAGGCTTTCGAAGAGGCCATTCACACTCACGCCTACCAGTACTGCATTGAATCGCTGGGTATGAATGAAGGGGAGATATTCAACATGTATCACGAAATCCCCTCGGTAGCGAAGAAAGCAAGTTGGGGACTCAAGTACACCCAGGCGCTGGCTGACCCCCAATTCAATACCGGTACTCCGGAGACTGACAAGGAGCTTCTGAAGAATCTGATCGCGTTTTACTGCTGCCTCGAAGGTATTTTCTTTTACTGCGGATTCACGCAGATTCTCTCGATGGGCCGTCGCAACAAAATGACCGGAACTTCAGAACAGTTCCAGTACATTCTGCGGGATGAGTCCATGCACCTGAATTTCGGGATCGACATGATCAATCAGATAAAGCTCGAGAACCCACCTCTGTGGGATGAATCCATGCGCGAAGAAGCGACCCAGATGATTCTCCAGGCAACCCAACTGGAAATCGAATATGCCCGCGACACCATGCCCCGCGGTGTACTCGGGATGAATGCTGCCATGATGGAGGAGTATCTTCAGTTCATTGCCAACCGTCGCCTGGTTCAGATTGGTCTCAGAGAGCAGTTCCAGGGCGTCTCCAATCCCTTCCCCTGGATGTCGGAAATCATGGATCTGCGCAAGGAGAAAAACTTCTTCGAGACCAGAGTGATCGAGTACCAGACTGGGGGCGCACTGTCCTGGGATTAGTCGGCCAACCTCTGCAACACCTGGACCAACACCTGGACCAACACCTGGACCAATACCTGGAAATATCGAGCAGAAGTGATGAGGAAATCGTCAATGAGTGAAGACAAGCAGGCAGACAACGATCCGGAGCGCACCCTGGTGACGCTGGAGCAGCTGAGCCAGACCATCGAAGTCATGACCAGTGTCGTTAACCGACTGCGGAAACATCTCAGTGCGCAGCTGGCGGCGAAGTCTGATGCGGGACAGCCGCAGTCCTGCGCTACTGAACCCCCTGTCAAAGCAGAGAAAGTTGCCGAGACCCAATCCGCTCACGCCGAGAAACAGGAGAGTTTCGTCGTTGAAATCAGCCAGCAGGAATCGCAGCCTCGACCCAAGAGTGACAAGACACTGCACTAGGGCCGACGCCGACAGGCACCGCCGGGGTGGAGGCAGCGGCGATGCTGTATTCCCCGCTGCCTTTGCAGTCAGCGCATGAGCGGTCGCTGCGGCGCCTTGCTGCTGGCTGCGGGATTCAGTAATCGTTTCGGCAGTATCAAGCTTTGCGCCCGCCTAAACAGTGGCGAGACTGTTTTCAGCCAGACTCTACGGCGGCTCAGGACTGCTATTGATGACGTTATTGTTGTCACGCGGCCGGAACTCGCAGTGGCGCTCGCTCCCCTCACAGACACTCTGCACATTTTCGACAAAGCCGAACAAGGTATGGGGGCGTCGCTCGCCTATGCGATCTCGCTGGCCGGTGATTGGGAAGGCTGCCTGGTCTGCCTCGCCGATATGCCGTTTATCCAGTCTGAGACTTATTCCGGCCTGGCCCAATTGACCACTTCCGGCCAGATCGTGCTGCCAAGGCATAACGATCGCAGCGGCAATCCTGTAGGATTCGGTCGCGATTTCTTTCCGGAACTGGCTGAACTGCGCGGTGATCATGGTGGCAAGCCTATTCTTCAGGCCCATCCCGAGGCGGTGACTAAAGTGGAGCTAGCCGACCCCGCCATACTCTATGATATCGATACACCTGACGACCTGACTCGCCTGCAGGCTCTCGCTGATTGAGAGCGGTTGCCTCCCGCCGATCAATTTCCCTACAATGCCAGCTTGTCCTGCGGCGGAGATTGCCTGTGAAAAAGTTGAAGAACGAGGCGGAATTGCTCAGGGAAGCACTAAGGGTTGGGGCACGCTATTTCGAGGCTCGCGGTGCTGGCAAATTCGAGCCCACCGACCACGCTGATCTAAAGGTACGGGCCATTTACCTGTTATTAGTCAAGGATGACGTCATCCAGCCTCTGGCTAAACAGGACGAGAACTTGCCGAACATGCGTCACAAGCTGGCTATCTGGATTTCAAAGAATCTTCCCGATGATCACAAACTACTTCAATAGCGCCAGGTCTTACTGTTTATGGCTAATCCTGCTTAGTGGCCTGACATGGATACCGGATAGACTCCAGGCCGACCAGGTAAGTGCCGAGCTGGCTATGGAAAATCCTGCGAACCCGCTGCTGGAAATGCGGACCTCCGCAGGTGAGATTTACCTCGAAATGCTGCCAGCAGAAGCGCCCCTGAACGTTGCGAGGGTGGTGGCGCTGGCTGCTGGTGAAGTTGAGATCTTCGATGCAGACACCGGTGAGAATCTGTTGCCGCGCTACTATGACGGCCTGAGTTTTCATCGAGTCATTCCTGATTTTGTCATCCAGGCCGCCTCCCCCACCCTACATCCACTGGGAGGACCAGGAGAGGCGCTGCCCAATGAAGTCAATGCGGATGCTCTCGGACTCGATACCGAACCGGTGCTGAACCGGGACGGCACTGTGAACAGCCGACTGAACGTGCTCAATCAGGAGGACTTTGCCGATGAGGTTCTCAGACCTCTCTATCAGTCCATGAACATTGATGACGTCACTTCTCTGGAAGACCGCCTGCAGGCCGCCCTGGACCGCCTCCAGGAAATGACCATCAAGTCCCTTTATGAGTTGCAGGGATACAGCTTCAGCAGTAACTTCCCTACTCGCCCGATTGCGCGTGGAACGCTGGCCCTGGTCAATAGTGGCCCGGGCAGCAACGGAGCCGAATTTTTCATCGCGCTATCAGATCTGCCAACCCTGACCGGAAAATATACAGTCATCGGTCGCGTGGTAGAGGGCATGGAAGTTGTCGACCAGATAGGCACGACGGCCATCAATCCGACCCAATTTTCCCGGCCCGGCACAATAATCACTTCCCTGCAGCAGATCAATGGCGCCGAGCCTGACTAACCCGCTTGGGAGTGTCATCATGACAAAGCAAACCAGGAAACAGCGAAAACAGCAGCAACAGGGCACCTACGCTTTGTGCATAACAGCCGGTGCGGTAGTGGGACTTGGTCTGGGTCCACTTGTCGGCAGCGTATTGATTCCCGCGCTTCTCGGTGCCGCCCTGGGCGCCGGTGCCGGTTACTTGCTGAATCGGCGTAGCCAGAGAAAAAAGCGCTGAGGCGGAAACAGTCGCGACGCTAGTCAATGCTCAGCTCAAGCAATTCCCGCCTGTAGGGAGGCAGCGAATCGAGAATTTGCTGCCCATAGCGGCGGTTGACCAGACGCTCATCGAATACCGTGATTTCGCCGCTATCCTGCTCACTGCGCAGCAGACGACCGCATGCCTGCACGAGCCGAAAAGACGCATCGGGTACAGCCAGAGTCATGAAGGCATTCTTACCCTGGCGCTCCACCCAGGCGGCAAGGGTCATCTCCACCGGATCGTTGGGCACCGCGAAAGGGATGCGGGCGATAAGAACATGAGTGCAGTATTTGCCGGGCAGATCGACGCCCTCGGCAAAACTGGCGAGCCCGAATATCAGGCTACCCTCGCCCCGGTCGATGCGCTGACGATGAAAGCTAAGCAACTGTGCCTTCTGAAAATCATCCTGACATAGAATGCGCTGATGCCATTCGTTGGACATCCCGGCCAGGACGTCCTGCATCTGGCGGCGCGAAGAGAACAGCATCAGCGCCGCACAATCGTCACGCAGAAGCTGCGGAATCGCGCGGATTAGAGCCTGGGTGTGGCGCTCCGGATCAGACGGGTCACAGCCCAGACGCGGTACCACCAGCCTGGCCTTGTTGGCGAAATCGAAGGGGCTGGCGATGCTCACGTAGTGAGTGTGGGCAGGCAGCCCTGCCCGCATTGACAGCGATTGAAATCGCCCCAGTGCCGACAAGGTCGCCGAGGTCAGCACGGCGCCGGCGCAGGTTTCCCAGAGATGCGCCTGCAGGTTTTCTGCAGCCAGCACGGGACTGGCGGCAAGTAAAAAATCAGGCTCGCTGTCGGCGTCGAGATAATTCAGCCAGCGCGCGAACGGCGGCCGGTCCTCGGGGTCAGCCGTTGCGAAATCAGACCATAGCTTCAGGCTGGCGCCGGCGCGCTCCACATTACTTCCCAGCACCGGAAACCATTGCTCCGCCTGCGCCTGCCGGTCCGGTTTTGAGGCGTCATCGAGGCAGTCCTTGACGACAACGGCGACAGCTTCCCATTTTTGTGTCAGGCGCGCGAACGACTGCGCCAGCTCCTGCGACTGTTGCTGAAGCGCAGCGGGGAGCCGGCCTGATTCGAAGGTATGCTGACGGCGACTTTCGTAGCGATCCGGGTCGATCAGATCCGCCACTGTAGCCTCCAGCAGACTCTGCACACTGACAAGCTGCTCTTTACCCTGGCCCAACAGTCGGCCGAGACTCTTGACTTCCTCGGGGCCGACGAATTTTTCCTCGGCAAGCTGCACCAGCATGGCCTCACATCGCTCGAGCCATTTCCTGCTGGCCTGTACCCGGGTAAAACTGGCAAAGTGCTGGTTGCTCTTCTGGGGCAGATTATGAGCTTCATCGAATACGTAGAGACACTCTTCCGGGGGCGGCAGAATCACACCACCACCCAGATTGAGATCAGACAGAACCAGGTCGTGATTGGTCACAATACACTCGGCTGAATCCAGGGCATCGCGGGCACGGTAGAAACAGCAGCGGCGAAAATGGCTGCATTTGGGCCCGCTGCACTGAGCCTTGTCGACTGTGAGCGGTCGCCAGTCGGCATCACTGACGGCGGTCTCCCAGTCGTCCCGATCCCCTTGCCAGTCGCCCGCCTCCAAAGCCTGCATCATGCGCTCGTAAAGAACCGGATTGCCCGCGCCCTGGTCCGGCGAATCGCCATAAAGATCCATCAGAGCCTGCAGGCTGTCGCTGCCCTTGAGCAACATTTCCAGTCTGGACAGACACAGGTAGCGTCCGCGTCCCTTGGCCAGCGCCACAGTGAACTCAAGCTCAGAGCCGCGCTGCAGTTCGGGAATATCCTTGAAAAGCACCTGTTCCTGAAGAGCTACGGTGGCTGTCGCCACGACCACTTTCAGATCAAGTTCCTGCGCCAGCGGCAGCACCGCCAGAAGATAGGCCAGAGTCTTGCCGGTACCAGTGCCCGCCTCCACCACGCATATCGGTGTCGCCTGCTCTTGTTCGGAAAACAGGACGCCGAGACTGCGGGCGATTTCCGCAATCATCTGCCTTTGGCCATAGCGGGGGACAAGGTTTTGCGAGTCTACTAGCTGACGGTAGTAGTGCTGAATCCGGGTCTTGAGTTCTTCCGCGAGCATGCTGTGATCATTCGAGACTGCTCCGGTGTTCAGCCCGGGCATGGAGGAAAACCGCATTGTAGCATTGACCCAAGGAGAGACAGTTGGATCCTAAGCCAAATTGCCAATGTCGCCGGCGAATAAAGTTCTGTTAAACTGCCGTCTTGCACTTGTAAGCAGTGTAGTCAATGACAGCCCCTCAGGACAAAAAAACACTCAACTCGGCCGGCGAAGCACCAGCCGCCGCTATCGGCCCGGCGCCGGAGTCACAATCAAAGCCCCAGGCAGCGGAGCCCGAGTCTCAAGCCCAAGCCGACGCTAAGCCAGAGCTCGCTCAGGCGGACGACAGTCAGCCTGCGCCTGCTGGTCGCGCGCGCGGGACTGCCGAGGCACTGACAAAGCAGCTCGAAAAAACCAGCCACAAGCAAACCGCCTCACTGCTGCGTTTGCGCAAACAGATTCGTTCTCTGGCAGCGGAAGCGAATGATCCCGAACAAAGTCCGACCGCAGCGCTACTCACGAAGCTGACGGCTAAACTGGAGAAAAACCACGATTATCAGGAGCAGCTGAAATCCAGGACCTGTGAACTGATCGAAAACCTGAAGAGCGCAATGGAGGCGGGCCAGTCGCAGGCAGCACTACCCACCTGGGATCAGATCCAGGCAAACGTCAGCAAAACCGCCGGCAAGATTCGCAGTGAATTACAGGCTGAGGCCAACCCTTTCAAGGCCGAGATCCTCAAACTGCGTGACTGGAAGCTTTTTGCCGCGACGGAAAAGAAAAAAGAATTGATTCAACAAATGCAGACTCTTAAAGGAAGCAACCTTCCCCCGCCTGATATAAGCAAGCAAATTAGCGGCCTGCACAAGCAATGGCAGGCACTTGGCCGCTCACAGCACAATAACTCACTGTGGCTAGAGTTCAAAAATGTCTCAGACGAAGCCTATGAACCTTGCAAAGCCTGGTTCAAGCAACGCAAGCAAGTCATGGCTGCCAATTTGCAGAAACGGCATCAGCTCTGTGATGAATTGGAAACTAAACTAACGACGCTTGCGGACGGCGAAGTCAACCTATCCGAAATCGGTAAACTGCTGAGTCAATGCGAAAATACCTGGAAGCAGCATGCGCCCGTTGAACAAAGCAAAATCAAGGCTATCCAAAAGCGCTACTACAGTCTGATTAATCAATTACGCCGGCAGCGTAAAGCAGCGATCCAGGCCCATGCGGAAGCTAAAAAGGCGCTAATCGAAAAAGCCCGTCAACTTAGTCAGCTGGAAGACAACCAGGCAGCCATGAATGAAGCCAAGGCATTGCAGAAACAATGGCAGAAGATTGGCCCCACTACTTTCAAGGAAGACAAGACCCTCTGGGGCGAGTTTCGTGCGGCCTGTGACCGCATATTTAGTGAACGCCAGCAACAGGTGGAGAAGTCGAAACAGAACCTCAAGGCGGCGGAAGAGCGTCTCAAACAACTTTTGCGTGAGATTGAGTCCCTACTGGCTCTCGAGGATGGCGAATTTCGTCAGTCCCGCAACCGCTATCAGGATCTCCTGCAAGAATTCAGCGCCACGCTCGACCCGAAAATGCGCCATTCAAAAACCCGTCTGATCGATCACTGCAACGACCTCAAGCGTCGCTACCACGCCCGCCAGCAGGCCCTGCCCGACAAAAAGCATATGGCACTACAACAAGCTATTCAAGAGCGCAGTGAGGCTTTACAACAACTGGAAGATAAACTATTGGCCAGCCCCGATGCATCGGCTTATGCAGCTATCCTGTCGGAGTTCGAGCCCAGTACTGCCCCGAAGGACTGCGCCGATGCCGAACTAGAAGCACTGCTGAGCTCCCGACTGAGCATTGTTCAGGCCAACACCTCACCTGAGAATCTGCAAAATGCCTGTCAGGAGACGGCCGACTCGCTTCGGGATCTGTGTATAGAGATGGAGATCAAAGCTGATTCAGAGACCCCAACGGAGGATCAAGGTAGGCGCATGGAACTGCAGCTTAAGCAGCTGCAGGAGGGCTTCGGCCAGACTAAACCTGAGCGCAAGGAAATTCTGCGCCATGCCCAAAGAACTGACTTGAGAGCACGCTGCCTCGGGCCTCTAGCCAGTGAGCGGCGCGCCCCCTTTTTAAACCGATTGCAGCAGGCGGCTGAGCGCCTGCGTTAGACGTCGTCCCTTAGACTATTCATACCATAACGACTGAGGAGCGGATTCGCATAATTAAAAAGGACATAGGGCACTAAGCGCGATTCAATTGCGCTCAGCCGCGCGTCAAACTTCCTGCGATTGTCACCGCTAATCTCGCGATTCATTTCGATTCCCGCCAATTGCTGCGGCGGCACCAGCCCTTCTCGCCCAAGCCGTTCAAGCGCCAGGTAATTGATATCCGTTACTTCATAGTTGTTAATAATCTGCTGGTCGATGTCGGCTGCGATCCGGTCAGGATCATCTGAGCTGATTGCCATTTCTGTGCCGAACGCGATGTGCACCCTGCCTTTGAATCCGACCATACCGGTGACAATGCTGTGAATGTCACTGTCGTCAGTTTTCTCGTAAGACCCGCTCTTGTCTTTCTGATAGAGCTCTTCCGCTTTAAGCACATCGCAGGGATCATATTCATAGGATAGGGACACTGGAACGATGTGAAGATTGTTCAGAGCTTCCCTGAAGGAAAGGTCGCGCATGCCCATGGCGAGCATTTTCAATAGTGCCGGGTCAGTCCTGTCGATGCCGTCCTTGGCCCTACCCTCGCGCTGGGCGATCCAGACATTCTGTCCAGTTTCTATGCAGTGATGTATGTATTCCGAGAGCAATGCGAGGGACTTCAGCAGCTGCCGCCCTTTCAGTGAGCGGCGGACAATGAAGCTTTTGTTCAATCGCATCAGATCAGTGACAAAGGGTTTTTTTAGCAAGTTATCACCGATCGCTATTTGCAGCGTGTCGTGGCCACCATGGTAGAGCATGTAATTGACGAACGCGGGGTCCATGGTGATATCGCGATGATTACTGATGAACAGGTAGTGGCGGGAAGAATCCAGA
>Ga0207419_1002602_pt1 | contig 11677 bp, 13 predicted proteins | sample ElkSloMetagenome_4_FD_184723 | JGI IMG/M metagenome (GOLD analysis project Ga0207419, IMG submission 184723) | Hot spring microbial communities from Elkhorn Slough, Monterey Bay, USA - MD2A (version 2) | ecosystem: Environmental > Aquatic > Marine > Intertidal zone > Estuary: Microbial mat ... | reverse complement strand
CGAGGTGATCGTTACCACATCTAAAGCCGAAAATTCTTCCTTCATGGTAATGATTCCTAAATCGATTTCGTCCTTGTTTAAAGCAATATCGATTTCTTTAGTTTCAAAACCTATATAATAAAGTTGAATAGTAATACTTTCCTTCTCCTCGCTTAGCCTTAATATGAAATCACCTTCTAAATTAGTGGTTGTTCCTGTATATTCTCCTTTTTGTACAATACTAACAGCATACAAAGGCTCTTGCATGACCGAGTCTACAACCCTTCCGGTGATAATTACTTCGCGCTCCTGAGCAGTCATTTGCGATACAAATACTAAAAATAGAGCGGATATTATAAATTTAAACTTCATTAGGTTTATAGTTTGATCAGAAATAGAATAAATATCAAGAAAAGAAATCCAAAAAGGATTTCTTTTACATGATATTCGTTTTGCTTAAAAGATTTAATTAATTTAGAAAATCTCATTTTAATTAAATTAGAAACAAATTTATAATACTACTAAAAGCATTCTTACAAATTACGTTACAGATATAGGGTTATATAGTTACATTGCTTCTAAATAACATTATTACGGTTTATTAATATTATTGATTTTATAAAACACTAATAGTTTAAAACTTGGGGTTTATCAAAAAAATTGATTCTTTAAAAGCTTGAGTCCAAGTATCTTTTATAGACCTAATTTGCAGACCTATTGATTTAATGTCCTCATCAAAACTCGGTTCTTTTTCATTACTTAAAATCAAATAAACCCGATTGCTTTTAAAAGAAATCAGCAATGGTTTAAACGGTATGAACTTGGGTTGATAAATGATACAGATTATGGGTCTAAATGTAACACTCTTTCGTAATCAATTGATTATGTGGTTATAAAATAAAATTTCTATTACGAAAAAATTGCAACTATCGCTATAATTTGCAGTAGCTGAAGCATATGGATAGTATCTTTGTTATAAATTGAACAATTCAAATATTTACCATAAATATTAATTAAAAAAGATTTTTTCTTGATCATCACAGTGCATCATCAGAACTTAGATTTTCATTTAGTCTTTTACACTTAGCGCTGAATATTCAATTTAAACTATACTAATGCAAATTATTACGTTTATTGGTTTTACCGCAATTGTAGGTATTATTTCTTATCTGAAAACGAGATCAAAAGAAAAAAATTCTTCTGATAATTATTTTTTAGGTGGACGTAGTTTAACTGGTGTTGTTATTGCTGGTTCTCTATTATTGACCAATCTTTCAACAGAACAGATTGTTGGATTAAATGGTCAAGCTTTTACAGAAGGTATTTTAGTCATGGCGTGGGAAACTTTAGCAGCCATTGCAATGGTCATTACAGCAATTTATTTACTACCAAGATATCTTAAAGGAGGAATAACTACGATACCCGAATTCCTTGAACGTCGATATGACAAAACGACTAAAAGTGTTACTTCTATTTTATTTCTAAGTGGTTACGGAATCGTCTTGTTGCCAATAGTACTTTATTCTGGTGCACTCGCCTTAAACACAATTTTTGAGGTTCCAAAACTGCTTAATGTCTCTAATAGTGTTGGGCTGTGGATTGGTGTTTGGACGATTGGAATAATCGGTGCAATGTACGCCATTTTTGGAGGTCTAAAAGCTGTTGCAATATCAGATACGATCAATGCTATTGGTTTACTCATAGGTGGGCTAATGATACCAATATTTGGACTTTTAATTATAGGCAATGATAATATATTCAGGGGCATTTCGATTCTTTATACAGCTCATCCAGAAAAGTTTAATGCAATAGGAGGGCCCGAGGCTAGTGTGCCTTTTGGAACAATCTTCACTGGTATGATGCTGGTACAATTATTTTATTGGGGCACCAACCAAGCTATCATTCAGAGAGCCTTAGGAGCTAAGAATTTAAAGGAAGGTCAGAAAGGACTGCTCTTGGCCTCTTTTATTAAAATATTGGGACCACTCATAGTGGTTTTACCAGGAATTATAGCCTTCCATTTTTTTGGGACTTTAGAAAACCCTGATGAAGCTTACCCTAAATTAGTAGCTAAAGTGCTACCAGCATCTTTAGTTGGGTTTTTTGCTGCTGTTTTATTTGGTGCCATATTAAGTTCGTTTAATTCTACTTTAAATAGCTCTGTTACCCTATTTGGTGTAGATGTGTACAAGTCTTATTTAAATAAATCAGCTTCAGACAAGCAGGTTATACTTGCTGGAAAGAAATTTGGTATTGTTTTGGCCATATTAGCCATGTGCATTGCACCTTTAATTGCTGATGCACCAAATGGTCTTTTTGGTTATTTACAGGAAGTGAACGGTTGCTATAGCATACCTATTCTCACCATTATTGTTATTGGATATCTTACCAAAAATGTACCCGCACTAGCTGCAAAAGCAGCTTTAATTTCAGGTGTAATTCTATACAGTATTAGTCAATTTATACTTAAACCCTATATTATTGGAGAAGAGAACTATCCCCATTTCCTGCATGTTATGGCTATACTTTTTGTTATCAATATTTTAATAATGTTAGCTATTGGAAAACTAAAACCTTCAAAAAACACTTACATTCAAGAGAATTCCAAACAAGTAGATATTACCCCTTGGCCTTATGTTAAATGGTTTGGATTACTGATTGTCCTATTTGTTACACTTATCTATTTCTACTTCACATAAGATGAAAGTACAAAAATTAAAAAAAAATATAATCAAAGTTTTTCTTTCAGAGTTTGGTCAAAAGCCACGACTTATTTTTTCCCCGGGTCGTATAAATCTAATTGGAGAACATACGGATTATAACGATGGATTTACGCTTCCGGCGGCAGTCAACAGAGGTATTGTACTTGGTATAGCCCCATCAAGAAGTGATATAAGCACATTGTTTGCATTAGATTTAGATGATATTTATAAGTTTTATACTTCCTCTATTAAAACCATAAACGATGCCCATTGGACCGGTTATATCGTTGGTGTAGTAAAACAACTGCATAAAAGAGGTTTCCAAATACCACCTTTTAACATGGTATTTGCGGGCAACATACCTATTGGTTCTGGCATGTCGTCTTCTGCTGCTTTAGAAAACAGTGTGGTCTATGCTCTTAATAGTGAATTTAACCTAAAGCTCTGTAAACTAGAAATGGTAAAGATTTCTCAACAAGCCGAGCACGAATCTGTTGGCGTAAAATGCGGTATAATGGATCAATATGCTAGCATGTTTGGACAAAAAAACGAGGTTTTATTATTAGATTGCAGGGCTATATCTTCGCTAAAAATACCATTTGACCTTAAGGATTACCGTCTTCTATTAATTAACACTAATGTTAAGCACAAGCTTGCTGAAAGTGCCTACAACAGCCGCAGAACTACCTGTGAATATGTTGCCAAACAACTAAAAATAAAAGCACTTAGAGATGCCTCTATAGACGATTTAAACAGTATAAAACTGCATCTATATGATGAGGACTTCCAAAAAGCAAAGTATGTGATTGAAGAAAATAACCGCGTCCACGAATTTACTAGAGCTATTGAAGCTAAAGATTTTAAAAAATTAGGACAATTACTCTACGAGTCACACTCTGGGCTCAGCAACATGTATAAAGTGAGTTGTGACGAGTTAGATTATTTAGTTGATTTAACAAAAGGGAAAGCAGAGATTTTGGGTGCAAGATTAATGGGCGGAGGTTTTGGCGGATGCACCATAAATATTATAAAAAAATCTTATGTAAAAGAATTTAAAAAAACAACAAAAAAAGCCTACAAACAAAAATTTGGCAAGCCGTGTTCGTTTTACAAGGTAAAACTCAACGATGGAACAAGGCTTCTATAACTATTTAAATAATGAAAGAGCTTCAAGATTATTCGCATAAACGTTATAATATACTAAGTGGAGAATGGGTTTTGGTCTCACCACATAGAGCCAAAAGACCTTGGGAAGGGCAAGAAGAGGTTGTTTCTAGCGAAAAAAAAATAAGCTATGATAGTGGCTGTTATCTCTGCCCAGGAAATACACGGGCTAATGGAAAAGTCAATGATAATTACAAAGACGTTTTTGTGTTTGTCAATGATTTTTCAGCTTTACAATTAAATTCTTCATCGTTTAATTTTGAAAATGGTTTACTGAGAGCTCACCAAGAACAAGGCATCTGCAAAGTGGTCTGTTTTAGTCCCGATCATTCTAAGACTTTGGCAGATATGAGTGTAGAAGCTATTCACAAGGTTGTGCTGGTTTGGCAGGAGGAATACCGTAACCTCGGTGATAACGATTCTATAAACTATGTTCAGATTTTTGAAAATAAAGGCGCTGCCATGGGGTGTAGCAATCCTCATCCCCACGGTCAAATCTGGAGTCAGTCATCCTTGCCAAATGAAGTTGAAAAAAAGCAAAAGCAACAATTTGAATATTATAATGAAAACCAAAAAAGTCTGTTAAACTCTTATTTAGAACAAGAATTGCAACTAAACGAGAGAATACTTTTTAAAAATGACCATATGGTTATATTGGTGCCTTTTTGGGCGACATGGCCATATGAGGTAATGATAATTCCTAGATGCCATAAACCACATATTGGACTAATGAATGAAAAGGAAAGTTATGCTTTTGCGGAAGCCATTTCTAAATTAACAAAAGCATATGATCGGATTTTCAATTGTTCGTTTCCATATTCTAGTGGTATTCATCAAGCACCTACCGATGGCTTAAATCATGAATACTGGCATTGGCACATGAGCTTTTACCCACCATTGTTAAGAAGTGAAAGTGTAAAAAAATTCATGGTTGGTTATGAAATGTTTGGGATGCCACAAAGAGATATCACTCCAGAACAAATAGCAGAGAGCTTAAAAAAAATTTTTAAGATTATCAAACTTTGGTAAAAAATCAAAAACAATTTAGATAGTTTATTTTATTTAAAAAAAGGTAGCTTCTCTTTTTTTAAAGTAAACCTTTCTATTGGAGTTACTAAAAAAAAGGATAATGCATAGATTTCTATCAATTAACCAGCATGAGATTTCAACAATTCTATGACATAATTTACTTTAACCAAAAATCTTTTACTCATCTAAATACTCGGCCAAAGCTTTTTCATCCGAAACAAGACCTAAACCTGGTTCTCGAGGAATATGGATATAATTCTGTTCTACTTTAAAATAATTTTTAAAAAATTTTTGAAGTCCCATATTTGCCCTTGGACCACCGTACTTTTGAACCCTTACGGGATTAAAAATACTGGCTACCAAATGCAATGAAGCTGCGGTAGCTAACCTTGGGCGCGCATTATGCACCATCACTTCTCGTTCAAACGCTAGGCAAAGCACAGCTGCCTTTTTCATCTCAATAATACCACCACCTTTGATGGCATCTAGGTTAAGAACATCAGCATTTCCATCTATAATTAAATTTTTAAAATCCCAACGATTAAACTGATGCTCGCCAGCTACAATTCTGATGGGACTTTGTTCTACAACCTAGGCTAAAGCATGATAATCATGATAGTGCACAAGTTCTTCTACTAGAGCTACGTTGTATTTTTCATACAGTCGCTTTATTATATCTACCGCCTTTCATTTAGTATAGCCTTAATTAAAATCAACCAAAAGTGTGTTTTCGTCACCAATATCTTCACTCACAGCTTTGACGTATGCTTCGGTGACATTCTTTTCGGGATTGCGATATTTAGTGCGAATTTGCATTCTCAATTTAAAGGTGTCGTATCCATCATCTAAAAATTCCAGGGCATATTTTTGGGCTTTTTTAATTGATTTTCTTCAGTTATTAACACCGAAACTGCCATATACCTTCATTTTTTCCATAACACCACCACCTAAAAGTTTATAAACTGGAAGGTTCAATAGTTTTCCTTTTAAATCCCAGAGCGCATTGTCAAATCCGGCAATAGCTGACATCAAAACACCATTAAGTCCCAAATCTTCTCAAGAATAGACCATATTGTGCCACAAAACTTCACTTTGAAAAGGGTCTTTATCGATTGCCATAGGCTTAATATAGCTTCTAAAAATCTCACTAATAACAGTCGGATTGTCATGTCCGGCTTCGCCCCAACCAGTTATACCAGTGTCCGTTTCAACTTTAATAAAAATGGCTCTTAGCACACGATAGACTTTTACGTCGGTGATTTTAACCACGTCTCTTACAGAATTTGGGATTTTTGAGGACTTTATACTATCAATAAAACTTTCAGCTGTCTTCGTTGCCAAAGCAGAACTTTTAAATGGTATGGCTACAATGCCTAATGCTGCTCTATTTAAAAAGTCTTTTCGTTTCATGTTTTCAAAATTTTAATGTGACATAATTTCCATTAGTCAATTTTTTTTTGTCTTTTTTACTGTACTTTTTTAAATTTTGCATATTAGACGTACAGAATAGACACACAGCGATTCATAAAGATTTACTAATATCATTCAACATCACTTTTGCCATACTTTTCAGTGTTTTTTTAGGTTGAGCAATCGAATTTTCTAACCCATAGGTTTCTGTTAAACTGTAAAATCCTGCAGCATTAAATTCTTTTTCTTCATCAGTTGATAAGCGGTTTAAACCGGTCAAGACAAAACATGGTACATTATACTTATTCGCTTCTTTACAAACACCGAAAGGAACTTTTCCATTTAATGTGGTTGTATCTACTTGTCCTTCAGCAGTAATAATACAGTTTTGATTGTTAATTCTTTCACTAAACGCTGTTAATCTCATAATTTCTTCAGTGCCAGGCTTCAGTAAGGCACTAAGAAAAGCATAGGTGCCCACGCCCATGCCACCGGCTGCACCACCACCTTTTAGCCGTTCTAAATTTGCATATTCCTCATTGGAATTCCTTAAGCTCTTTATGACATCCCTTTTTTCGTTTAATACATTTACAATAGTTTTGAGGCCTTTTTCTAGTAATTCAATTTCTTGAGGATTCGCACCTTTTTGAGGTGCAAATGCTGGTGCGGCACCTTGCGGACCTAGAATAGTATTATTTACATCGTGTAAAGTGACAAATTCAGTTTGTCTAATTTCGTCTAAATTATCTGGAATTTCAATTTTAGTTACTTTATGTAATTGTCCACCAGTTGGTTGTAGCTGCTTACTGTCTTTATCTAGAAATTTGTAACCGAGTGCTGTTGCCATCCCAATACCAGCATCGCAGGTAGCACTGCCACCAAGAAAAAGAAATACTTTTTTTATTCCATTTGAAATGGCATGACCTATTAGTTGACCAAAGCCATAACTTGTGGTATGCATGCAATTTCTTTTTTCTGCGGGCACTTGAACTAGACCTGCCGCGTTCGCCATTTCGATATATGCGTTGCCTTTCCTATCTATTGAATAATGAGATTCTAAAGGTTCAAAAAGTGGTCCTTTTACTTTTATAGGAATTCTTTGTAATTGTAATATGTCTTTAAGTACTTCCAACGAGCCATCACCACCATCTGCCAATGGCAAACTCGAGCAATTAAATTTTATAGGATTACCATTTGCATCAGTAAATTCGTTTATTTGAGCTTCAGTTTTAATGATTTCGCAAATCTCTTTAGCTGAAAGTGTCCCTTTCATTTTATCTGGTGCAATCAATATATTAATGAACTTGCTCATATTAAAAAGAGGCTGAGAATTAAGACAAAAACCAAAACCGTTAATCCTTGAGCGCCTGTAATTAAACTATAACTTCTAAGCGTGTCTTTAGTTTTGATTCCTGAAAATTGACTCACTACCCAAAAGTAGCTATCATTAAGATGACTTACGGTCATGGCGCCACCACCAATGGCAAGTACTGCCAATGCCAACTCCATTGATGATTCCCAACCAATAACAGGAAGTAAAGGTGCTAAAATGCTAGATGTGATAATCATAGCACTTGTACTACTTCCCTGAGCACTTTTGAGAACTGCCGCCAATCCAAAGGTTATAAGTAGCAAACTGATACTGCTGGAAGTTCCTGTTTCTAACCAATATGAAACTTCAGTTGATAATGTGGTTGCTTTTAAAACACCGCCAAAAGCGCCGCCGGCACCTGTGATAATTAATATTGGACCTGCTGTTTTTAGAGCTCTGGAAAACCGCTCTTGTTGCACTTTTGATAATGAAGATTGAGGTCTAAGCAATAGCATTGCCAAAATAGCACCAACCAAAAGGGCTATTGTGGGACTGCAAACAAATGCCATCCATTCGGGAGGTTGATGACAAGTATTTAAAATACTACCTATCGCAATAAGTACAATGGGAATAATCAATGGCAATAATGCCTTATAGAGTTGAGGCAACTTAGTTTTAAGTTTATCTTTTGATGTTGTATTCATGTTGATTTCGATATTTCTGCCAAGGCGTTTTGATAAAAAAATGGATACCATAAGCACTGGTATGGACACCAAAATACCGAGAAGAATTACAAAGCCGAGCGCATCCATGGCATCTAGATTTCCTGCGGCTGCAACTGGTCCTGGTGTTGGTGGAATTAATGTATGCGTGGTATATAATCCACTGGCGAGACCTAAACTCAAAACGGATTTTTTGTTTCGCGTAGCTTTAGCTAAATTTTGTGTGATGCCATTGAGCAAAATAAATCCGCTATCACAAAAAACAGGGATGCTTATGATTGCACCCAACAACGTGACGGCAGTTAAGGTTTTTTTCTGGCTGACCAATTTTGCTATTTGATGTGCAATAGCATTAGCTCCGCCGGATTTTTCAAGGTAAGCACCAATAATGCATCCGAAAACAACAATTAAACCTATGGATGCCAACAAGCCTCCGAAACCAGAGGTCATGCTTTGCAGCAAAACGTCTAGAGGCATCCCTGTGATGACACCTAAAACCAGACATCCAAAAATTAAAGAAAGAAACGGGTTAAGTTTGAGTCTAGCACTGGCTATGACTATCACTAAAATAGAAATCACAATAGCCAATATTAAGCCTATGCCGCTATCCATTTAGTCTTTGATATTCATTGGATATTGTTTTTCCATCTCATCATAAAATGATTTAAGTACCCAAAAGGCTTCTTTTGTGAATCCACCATCGCTGATTAAGCCTTTTCGATTCCAACCATCTTGAATTAAAGGTAAATTTCGACGTGGTGACTTAAAATCTATCAAAATCCAAGGCGTACTTCCTCGCAAAGTTAGTATGCGTTTTAGCATGTCGATTTGCTTTTCGTAAAGGTATTTTTGGTAATCTTCAGTCCAGCGTCCGAGTTTATCACCACGGTGATTGTACAAAGCACCGCCTCCAAACTCACATACAAAAAACGGCTTGTTGTTTGGCAGTTCCCAAGACACTTCGTCGCAACGGTCTGGTAAACCAGAATACCACCCAATGTACTCGTTACAGGCGATAATATCCACATCTTCTGCAAATGAATCTGGAATGGTAACCACGTCTACCTTACTCTTTTCATCACGCTCTAGCGCGGCGCTGATAAAACGTGTATCGTCAATACTTAAAGCAGTGGCTTTTAGTTTTCTAATATATTCCAAGCGAGAGGGTACTTTCGGGGTCTCATTGGCAAACGACCATATAATGATACTTGCCCTATTTTTATCACGATAGATTAAGGTTTTCAGCTGTATTTTGGCTTGGTTAAAAACTACAGGATTTTCGTAGTCGATACCCCAATATACCGGAATTTCTTCGCAAAGTAAAATCCCCAATTCGTCTGCCATTCTAGGCATGTATTCGTTGTGTGGATAATGCGCCAAACGAACAAAATTACAGTTGAGGTCTTGCGCCCAACCTAGAAGTGTTTTTGCATCTTCTTTACTGTAAGCTCTTCCACCACGAATGGGGTTTTCTTCGTGAAGTGAAATTCCTCTTAAGAAAACAGATTGACCGTTAAGTAGAATGTCGGCACCCTTGGTTTCAATAGTTCTAAAACCAATTTTATCTGAAATTTCATCAGTTAAAGAGGTAATATTTACATCATAAAGCTTTGGTCGCTTTGGATACCTTTTTTTAATGTTTTTAGCTGAAATATCAAATTCAACTTTACCTTCGGAATTGATTGTCAATTCTTTTACGAGTTTTTATTCTGGAATGCTAAAATTAATATTTTGATTCGCTTTATTCAAACTTAATTGTATAAAACCTTTTGTATTTTTAGGATTATCCTGGGCTAGTTGAATCTGATAATCCTGAATGTAGGTTTCTGGTAATTCGATAAGTTTCACCTCACGAGTAAGTCGGCCATAATTCCACCAATCGATGGTAAGTCCAGATACACGACTATTTTCCCTCCGATTATCTACCCTTACGACTAATGAATTGTTTTCAGGTAGAGGCAGTTCGGTAATGTCAAAATTGAATGGGTCGTAACCACCAAGATGCATATCTGCTTTTTGACCATTGAGATAGACATCAGTTTGGTAGTTGGCTGCGCCATAATAGAGGATAAGCTTTTTGTCGTCTGGTAAATTATAATCAAACGTTGTGCGATACTAAGCACTACCTTCATAATAAAACAACTCTGCTTTTTGATTGTTCCAATTACCTGGCACCAAAATTTCGTCGCTGGTGTTAAAATTGCACTCTACTCTATCAGAAGGCGTCTCTGCTACACGGTCTGTCCAATAGGATTTTGCACTGGTTTTTGTACTTTCAACTTTATCAAAAGGTTGCTAATTTCTGTGGTTTCTGTAGCCCGTTTCGTAGGGGTCAACCACAAACTTCCAATGACCGTTGAGTGATGTACTTTCGCGATTAAAGGTACTTTGAATCAGGGGGTATTTTATATTGCGCCACTGCTTTTTCGAAAGTTAATAGAGTTATTATTAAAACTAGTGTTGTTATTCTTTGCATATCGCTATTTCTTGTTTTTATGAGATTCAGAGGAATTTAAAGATATATTATCACTATTGACGGTTACGTTTTCAAACAACACGTTATCAGCAAAATTTACTTCAATTCCAGCTGATGACGATTCAATTGAAAGGTATTCAATAAAAATTCTATTGATAGATTTTTCTTCTTTTCCAGTAATGGTAATGCTAATCTTCAGCATGATTGATATCGATATTTTGGAAATAAAAGTTGCGCTATTCAACAAAATGGTTATTACCTCGCAAATCTTTACATTCGGTTGTAAATTCTAAACCGTATTTTACAGTACCTAGAGCTTTGAAGTTTTTGATATAAACTTCTTTTATAAAACCACCTCTATCAAAATTTGATTTAAATTGAGAGGCATGCTTCTCGCTACCGTTCAATGTTTTGTCATGAACAAATAAATTTTGTACGCCACCACTAATTCGCTACCAATTCAAAATCCACTTCCAACTTCAGTAGAAAACCTGTTATTTCTAAGAATGATAAATTCTGATGGTGGATAATTTCATCCGTCTTGGTCACGACCCGCCTTTATGCTAATACAGTCATCGTGCGTATTAATATCGCAATCTTCAATCAGTACATATTGACTGTTCTCAGGGTCGATGCCATCATCATTATGTGTTCCTTTTTTTAATTTGTAAATCTCTTGCAGTTACGTTTTTACATAATACGGGATATATAGTCCAAAACGGTGTTTCGCTTATAGTAAATTCCTCAAACAAAATGTTTCCGCAATTGATAAATTCTATGCCAGTTGGACGTAAAAAGTGACCTTCTACAAAACTCGTTGTTCTATGGGAATTTGATTATTACCCATTTGGGGAATGCGATTTTTATCTTCTTTTTGTTTGAA
>Ga0207419_1002601_pt1 | contig 11678 bp, 10 predicted proteins | sample ElkSloMetagenome_4_FD_184723 | JGI IMG/M metagenome (GOLD analysis project Ga0207419, IMG submission 184723) | Hot spring microbial communities from Elkhorn Slough, Monterey Bay, USA - MD2A (version 2) | ecosystem: Environmental > Aquatic > Marine > Intertidal zone > Estuary: Microbial mat ... | reverse complement strand
GAGCCGGTTTACGGTATTTTATTAGCTATTTTAATGTTCCCAGAGCAAGAACAAATGTCTATTCAATTTTATCTGGGTACTACGCTTATCATTGCAGTGGTCTTATTAGATGGTATTTATAAAAACATAAGATATAGAAGAACTAAAGCGTTGAGAAAGCCCTAAAGTTTATATATTTGTATACTAACTAAACGATAATCATCTTTTCAAATACTATGGAATACTTAGAGTTTGAATTACCCATTAAAGAGCTTGAAGAACAGCTTAGCAAGTGCCAAATTATTGGTGAAGAGAGTGAAGTAGATGTTACTGAAACTTGCAAACAAATAGAGAAGAAACTTATACAAACTAAAAAAGATATTTATAAAAACCTATCGGCTTGGCAGCGGGTACAATTATCTAGACATCCCAATAGACCTTATACTCTAGACTATATAAATGCCATATGTGGTGATACTTGGTTGGAGCTTCACGGTGATAGAAATGTTAAAGATGATAAGGCCATGATAGGCGGATTAGGTAAAATAGGTGACCAATCTTACATGTTTATAGGGCAACAAAAAGGCTATAATACCAAAACCCGTCAATACAGAAATTTTGGTATGTCTAACCCTGAAGGATACCGTAAAGCCTTACGTCTTATGAAATCGGCCGAAAAATTTGGTATTCCTGTAGTAACCTTAATAGACACGCCAGGGGCATATCCAGGCCTAGAGGCAGAGGAGCGCGGACAGGGTGAAGCTATTGCAAGAAATATTTTAGAAATGACCCGACTTAAAGTACCTATTATTACCGTTATAATTGGTGAAGGTGCTTCTGGTGGTGCTTTAGGTATTGGAGTAGGAGATAAGGTTCTTATGCTAGAAAATACTTGGTATTCGGTAATTTCACCAGAGTCATGTTCTTCCATTTTATGGAGAAGCTGGGAATATAAGGAGCAGGCGGCAGAAGCTCTAAAACTTACAGCTAAAGACATGAAGCGTATGAAATTAGTAGATACTATTGTAAAGGAACCGTTAGGTGGCGCTCATACCGATAGAGCAACGACTTTTAAAACTGTAAAAAACACCATTGCTAAGGTTTATGATGAATTAAAAGAATTAACACCTAAAGCACTGATTAAACAGCGCATGGAAAAATATGAAGAAATGGGCGTTTATAAAGGCTAAGCATCTGTGTTTAAATTCATAGTAAAAAAACTGAAATTTTTGATTTCAGTTTTTTTTAGCTATCAACATATTTTTTGACTTATTAACAAGCCAAATGTTAATCAATTGTTGAGAATGGTTTTCGCATAATCTTACATTTTCTCAATTCATTTAATTACATTCGTACCCCATGAAACAATCGCAAAAAGTAACAGAAATAAAATCTCGCAAGGGCAATGTCATTAGCTTAGAGAAAGGAAAAATACCGCCTCAAGCTACTGATTTAGAGCAGGTTGTTATTGGTGCTATGATGATTGATAAAAAGGGTGTAGACGAAGTAATTGATATTCTTAGTCCAGCAGCTTTTTACAAAGAAGCACATCAATATATTTTTGAAGCGATTTTTAAACTGTTTGAAAATAGTGAACCTGTTGACTTATTAACAGTTTCTAATCAATTAAAGAAAGACGGCAAGTTAGATCTTGTTGGCGGCGATTTTTACCTTATTTCCTTGACACAACGCGTATCGTCTTCGGCGCATATTGAGTTTCATGCGAGGATAATTCTTCAAAAGTATATTCAGCGTAGTTTAATTAAAATATCAAATGAAATAATCGAGGAAGCTTATGAAGAAGGCACCGATGTTTTCGATTTATTAGATAATGCAGAAGCGAAACTTTATGAAGTGACGCAGGGTAATGTTAAAAAATCAACCGAAACTGCCCAAAGCCTTGTTTATCAAGCCAAAAAGAAAATAGAAGAAATATCTAATAAAGAAGGTTTAAGTGGTATACCATCTGGTTTTGATAAATTAGATAAATTAACCTCAGGTTGGCAGCCTAGTGATTTAGTCATTGTGGCTGCACGTCCAGGTATGGGTAAAACCGCTTTAACTCTTACTATGGCCCGAAACATTGCGGTAGAAGCAAATGTACCTGTAGCTTTCTTTTCTTTAGAAATGTCTTCTGTTCAATTGATTACAAGATTAATCTCAAGTGAAACAGGATTGTCTTCAGAGAAACTTAGAACAGGTAAATTAGAAAAACACGAATGGGAACAGTTAAATGTTAAAGTTAAGACTTTAGAGAAAGCCCCACTTTACATAGATGATACTCCTTCGTTATCTATTTTCGATCTTCGAGCTAAAGCCAGAAGGTTATCTTCCCAATATGGGATTAAAATAATCTTTATTGATTACCTACAACTTATGACGGCGGGAGGAAGTCAAAAAGGCGGTAATAGAGAACAAGAAATTTCTATGATTTCAAGAAATTTAAAGGCTTTGGCTAAAGAACTTAATGTACCTGTTATTGCGCTCTCCCAGTTGTCACGTGCTGTTGAAACTAGAGGTGGAAGCAAACGTCCTATCTTATCAGATTTAAGGGAGTCTGGTGCTATTGAGCAAGACGCCGATATTGTAAGCTTTATTTTCAGGCCAGAATATTACAAAATTGATGAATGGGATGATGAGGAACGCTCACCAACCGAAGGCCAAGGTGAGTTCATTGTAGCAAAACATAGAAATGGTGGGCTAGAAAATATTAGACTTAAGTTCATCGGACATCTCGGTAAATTTGATAACCTAGATGATTTTGATACTCCTTTTGGCGAATTTCACTCTAAAATGAATGATGCCGCGAACGATAATACCTTTAAACCAGATAGTAACTTCCCTTCTGCAGAAGATGCTTTTGGCCCTCCTGAAGATGATGGTGTTCCATTTTAAAAAGAAATACGCTCAACTAATAGCTATTTAGGTTATTTTTGTAATGCTATTGTTAAAGAAAGTGCCTCATGCTAAATCAAAGAAGAACAACAAATATTTTGTTGTTAATTATTGCGATACCTCTTGTATTTTATTTACTTAAAATCTTGTCGTTTATCTTTATTCCATTGATTTTTTCAATGTTTATAGCCTTATTGTTCTTGCCATTAATGAGAGAACTTGGAAGGAGAAGAGTACCTAAATTTATAAGTATAATCGTTGTCTTATTATTAGTGGTAAGCGGTTTAAAACTTGGATTTGAGTTGATACAACTGTCTAGTAGAGAAATCTTGGCAACAAAATCAGAATTTTTTCCGAAAGCTGAAAATAAATTAATAGACCTTAAAGCATACTTATTAAATAGTTTTGGTATTGAATTCAACTACGATCAATCTTTGTTAGGACGATTTTTTGAAAAAGAGAATTTAGGAAATACCATCGGGTTTTTACGTAGTTTTATTACGTCTTTATTAATGACGGCATTTTTCGTAGTCTTATGGTTGGCAGAATCTATAAACGTTCATAAGCTTTTAAATAACACGCTATTAAAACAAAAGCACACCTCTATTAAAGCCTTTATGAAAATAGAAAAGGATCTCATTAAATTTATAAAGGTAAAATTTTTAGTAAGTGCACTCACTGGTATATTTACAGGGCTCATGTGCTTATTTTTTGATGTGAGTTTCCCTATCTTCTGGGGCTTATTTGCTTTTGCCATTAATTTTATTCAAATGGTGGGCTCCTTCATTTCTGTAATATTGCTTTCTATTTTTGCATTTGTAGAATTAGACCCTACCAGTACGTTATTATTTTTTATTCTTTCTATTACTTTAGTACAAGTAGTATTTGGGGCGATTTTAGAACCTATTTTTATGGGAAAATCGTTTTCTATAAATATTATCGCCGTTTTAGTGATGTTAATGTTTTGGGGCTATTTATGGGGCATACCAGGATTAATTATGGCTATACCGATTACTGTTTTTGTAAAAATAATTTTAGAACAATTTCCAGATACCAAGATTATCGCCAGTTTGCTTTCTGGTAATGAGACAACAATAAAGCCGTAGTGGCGTTTAGATCTTAAAAGAATGGTAATGTTGGCCTACTTTGTACCAAATTAATTATCTTTCATTAAAAATTTTATTGTGAAATTTATATTTAATAGTCTACTCTTAATTCTATTCACCTCTTACAGCTATGCATCTTACATTCTAATTCCTATGGATGCAGAAACTCAAAAGAATCACCTCAAGGCTTATGGTGTAACCTATTGGACCTTAGAGAGAGATCTTAAGGTAAAGTGGTTGTTAAACTACAGGGGCGGCTCATTTTTACTGCCAGATGCAGATATCATCCAACGGGAGTGCCAGATAAGAGGAGTGTCTTTTGAAGTGATATCAGAAAGTAAAGCAGCTTCAATTTTACAACAAATTAGTAGTCCTTCTGTGAATCAAGAGGCTGTGGTATTGGAAAAAGCACCAAAAATAGCCGTTTATACACCTAAAGGAAACTTGCCATGGGATGATGCTGTCACTATGGTATTGACCTATGCTGAAATACCTTATGAAACTATATATGATGAAGAGGTCTTGAATGACGAACTTTTATTATATGACTGGTTGCATCTGCATCACGAAGATTTTACGGGACAATACGGAAAATTCTACGGTCGATATAGAGCTACAGCCTGGTATATTGAAGAGAAAAAAGCAGCTGAAAAATTAGCAGCCAAATTAGGTTACAATAAGGTATCCGAGGCTAAGCGTGATGTTGCTTTAAAAATTAGAGATTACGTGGTCGGTGGCGGATTTATGTTTGCGATGTGCTCTGCAACCGATAGTTTTGATATTGCGCTCTCAGCTAAAGATGTCGATATATGCGAACCCATGTTTGATGGTGATCAAAGCGAACCAGGCTATCAAAATAAAATCGATTTTACTGCTACTTTTGCTTTTAAGGATTTCATCTTAGAACGTAATCCTAACGTCTATGAGTTTTCGTCTATTGATACAACGCCGTATCGTAAAATTCCTATGACTACAGATTACTTTAGTTTAATGCAATATTCTGCCAAATGGGATCCTGTACCAACCATGCTCACCCAAAACCATACAGCCCTTGTAAAAGGATTTATGGGCCAAACAACCGCCTATGACAGAGCTTCTATAAAATCTAACGTGTTAGTAATGGGAGAAAATAGATCTAGTGGCGAAGCCAAATATATCCACGGCATAAAAGGAAAAGGATTTTTCACTTTCTACGGTGGCCACGATCCAGAAGACTATACACACAGAGTTGGAGACCCAAAGACAGAATTAGATTTACACCCAACTTCTCCGGGATATAGGCTTATACTTAATAATGTGTTATTTCCTGCTGCGAAAAAGAAAAAGCAAAAAACTTAAGTTATTTATTGAATTGGTACATGAAATTTATTCAGAAAGAAATTGTGTTATCCTCATTTCCTAGAGGATTTCACTTAATTACAGACGGTGTCCTAAAAAATCTACCCGAATTAAAAACTATTAATGTCGGTTATTTACAGGTATTTATCAAGCATACCTCTGCAAGTTTAACGATTAATGAAAATGCTGACCCTACAGTAAGAGAAGATTTTGAAAGTCATTTTAGTACTTCTGTTCCAGAAAATAAGCCTTATTACAAGCATACATTTGAAGGCTCTGACGATATGCCGGCACACATAAAAGCTTCTTTATTAGGATCTTCAATTCAAATACCAATAAGCAACGGTCAACTAAATTTAGGAATTTGGCAGGGTATTTATTTATGTGAACATAGAAATCATGGTGGTAAAAGAACCCTCGTTGCCACCTTATTTGGTCAACCCTATTCATAAGTTATATATGCCAAAGGATATAGCTATATTACTAGTAGGCGATAAATATTTAATGCACTATCTCATAGTTAGCTTATCCGAATTTAAGCATATTAAAATCCATGTCCTATCGTATTCTAAAAATAACATACTTAAGTATTCACGATTAAAAACAGGTATGTCTTATTATCCTAAACCTGAGAATGATACTGAATGGGCAGATCAGATAAATAATGAAATTAGAGCCAAAGATATAGCTCTGGTATTGCCAGTTGACGATAAAAGTATAAAGAGAGCTATAAAATGTCAGGATGCAATTGGTTCACATAAATTGGCATTAATACCAGATGAAGAAAATTATAATATTGCGGTCAATAAATGGAAGCTTTACAAATTTATGCGTAAACACAATATGAGTTGTCCTAATAGTAAAAAGTATTCCGAAGGTTTAATTGTAGAAAAACTCTCTTATCCATTAATCGTAAAACCAATTAGTAATACTCAGGGTGGGGATGGTGTAAAATTGTTTAAATCTGCTCAAGAATTAAAAGGTTTTTTGGAAAAATTTCAATTTAAAAGAGAAAAAATTATTCAGGATTATGTCGATGGCCACAACGCCGGTTGTAGTGTATTATGCAGAAATGGTGAAATTATTAGATACACCATTCAAAAAGAAATACTTCGGGATAGAAATCCATATAAACCGCTATTAGCGGTAAAAATTCAAGAGGATAAGAGTATTCTGAAATTAGTTAAACAACTTATGAAAGGTTTAAATTGGACTGGTGTGGCACATATTGACTTAAAATTAGACACAGCTTCTAATACCTATAAAATTCTCGAAATTAATACGAGATACTGGGGATCGTTATACGCTTCAACACTAGCGGGTATTAATTTTCCTTACGAACACATCTTATCCAGTTTACAGTTCAAACCTACAGAAGCAACTTTCAGAGAAGTAGAATATATCAATATTAAGGGTGTTGCTCATAAGTCGTTTGTTAATCCCTTTTACCTTCTAAGGTTGAAGCTTCTTCTAAAAAATTCTCAAATCAAATATACGCTTAGAGACCCACTTCCTAGTGGTCTCAAATATGCTGAGATTATATGGAACCGCGTAAAAAAGCGGATGAACTAAATTAAAAGAAAAAGCCCGATATAAAAATCGGGCTTTACTTATAAGCGAAAAATTGTTAGAGGCGTAACGCCCTTTATTTAACTTTATTTACAATAGCTTCAAAAGCTTCTGGGTTATTCATTGCTAAATCTGCTAACACTTTACGGTTTAGTTCAATGTTATTAGCTTTCAATTTTCCCATGAATTTTGAATAACTCATTCCGTGTTGTCTGGCTCCAGCGTTGATACGCATTATCCAAAGGGCACGAAATGTTCTCTTTTTATTTCTGCGGTCTCTGTACGAATATTGCATCGCTTTATCTACCGCATTTTTTGCTACTGTCCAGACGTTTTTACGTCTCCCAAAGTAACCTTTTGCTTGCTTAAGAACCTTTTTTCTTCTGGCTCTTTTGGCAACTGAATTTACTGATCTTGGCATAATTTAAATTGTTTTTTGTAGTAGGCGGTCACTTTATATGACACTTGCTAAATAATTTTGCCTAACTCCAGGGTTATAAAATTGTTTTAACCGGTTAAACAAGGTTACTTTAATCGCAACATATGTTTAACATTATCCTCGTCTGACTTATGTACTAATGTATCATGAGTCAAAGCAAGTTTACGCTTTTTCGATTTTTTAGTCAGAATGTGACTTTTAAAAGCGTGCTTTCTTTTAATCTTTCCAGTACCCGTTAATTTAAAACGTTTTTTGGCACTAGAGTTGGTCTTCATTTTCGGCATTTTCCTTATATATTTATGTTTCGCTTATTTTATTTTGTCTTTTTAGGCGCAATGAACATCGTCATTTTTTTTCCCTCAAGTCTTGGCATTTGTTCTACCTTACCAACCTCTTCTAAATCTTGGGCTAACCTAAGTAATAATATCTGGCCTTGTTCTTTAAAAACAATAGAACGTCCTTTAAAGAATACAAATGCCTTTAATTTGGCACCGTCTTTTAAAAACCGTTCAGCATGATTCTTTTTAAACTCGTAATCATGATCGTCGGTCTGTGGTCCAAAACGCACCTCTTTTACAACAACCTTAGAGGCTTTTGCTTTTAAGGCTTTCTCTCTTTTTTTCTGTTCGTAAAGGAATTTTTTATAATCCATTACTTTACAAACAGGTGGTTTTGCATTAGGTGAAATTTCAACGAGGTCTAAACCTTGTTCATCTGCAATAGCTAAAGCTTTTCTAATAGGATAAATTCCTACATCTACATTATCACCAACTACACGTACCTCTTCAGCCTTTATTTTAGAATTAATTTTGTGTTTATCCTCTCGATTAACACGTCTATTATTTTGCCGTCTGTTTCTTCTTAATGCTATAACTTATTATTTTTAATTAAACTGATTTTAATGTCTTTATACTGTCTTTAATTTCAGATTTTATAATTTTCACAAAATCCGAAACCTTTAATTGTCCCAAATCTTCACCGCCATGTTTTCTAACGGTTATAGTTTCATTTAACTCTTCTTTCTCACCAACAATAATCATAAAAGGAAACTTTTGAATTTCTGCCTCCCTAATTTTCTTTCCTACCGTTTCGCTTCTGTCATCATTTAATGCGCGAATTTCGTCATTTTCTAACAAATTTAAAACTTTTTTGGCGTATTTCTCATATTTCTCACTTACAGACAGTACAATAACCTGTTCTGGTGCTAACCAAAGCGGTAAATTTCCTCCGGTGTGTTCTATTAAAATCGCAATAAAACGTTCAAGACTACCAAATGGAGCTCGGTGAATCATTACGGGTCTATGTAGTTCATTATCACTGCCTTTGTACGAAAGATCAAAGCGTTCTGGTAGATTATAATCTACTTGTATAGTGCCCAATTGCCAAGATCTTCCTAAGGCGTCTTTAACCATAAAGTCAAGTTTTGGACCATAGAAGGCGGCTTCTCCTTCTTCAACCACAAAATTTAAGTTTTTGTCTTTGGCAGCATTTAAAATAGCTTGCTCTGCCTTTTCCCAATTTTCAGGTTTCCCAATGTATTTTTCGGGTTTATCAGGATCTCGAAGAGAAACCTGAGCGGTAAAGTCTTCAAATCCTAAGGAACCAAATACATATAATACAAGGTCTATAACATTTTTAAATTCTTCATCTAATTGTTCTGACGTGCAAAAAATATGAGCATCATCTTGAGTAAAACCTCGAACTCTTGTTAAACCATGCAGTTCTCCCGATTGTTCATAGCGATACACCGTCCCAAACTCAGCAAAGCGCTTTGGTAAATCTTTATAAGAGTAGGGTTTATGGTTGAAAATTTCACAATGGTGTGGGCAGTTCATCGGTTTAAGTAAGAACTCTTCGTCCTCTGCAGGTGTTTGAATGGGCTGAAAACTGTCTTGACCATATTTATCATAATGTCCAGAGGTCACATATAACTCTTTTTGACCAATATGGGGCGACACAACCATTTCGTATCCTGCTTTCTTTTGTGCAGTCTTAAGAAACTGTTCTAAACGATCTCTTAACGCAGCACCTTTAGGTAACCAAAGGGGTAGCCCTTGACCTACCTTAGTTGAGAACGTAAATAATTCTAATTCTTTACCTAGTTTTCTATGGTCTCTTTGTTTGGCTTGCTCTAATAATTCTAAATATTCATTGAGTTCTTTTTGTTTTGGAAAAGTGATACCATAAACACGCGTTAATTGTTTTTCATTTTCATCACCTTTATAATAGGCTCCTGCAACACTCAAGATTTTTACTGCCTTTATAATTTTTGTATTCGGTATATGACCACCACGGCATAAATCTGTAAATGTAGAATGATCGCAAAACGTAATATCGCCGTCTTCCAATCCTTCTATAAGCTCAACTTTATATTCGTTGCGACCATCGTAGTAGTTTAGCGCTTCTTTTTTTGTGACTTCACGCATTTTAAAGTCATGCTTGCCGCGCGCTATGTCCATAAATTTCTTCTCAATCTTAGGAAAATCTTTTTCAGATATGGAATCTTCACCTAAATCTACATCATAATAAAATCCATTTTCAATTGCTGGACCAACCCACAATTTAACGCTAGGATATAATTCCTCAAGAGCTTGAGCTAAAACGTGCGCAGACGAATGCCAGAATGCGTTTTTACCTTCTTTATCATTCCAAGTATATAAGGTAAGTGTTCCATCTGTATCTAATAGGGTTGTACTTTCTACAATTTGACCATTAAATTTAGCAGAAATCACATTTCTAGCTAAGCCTTCGCTAATATCTTTGGCGACATCCATAGGCGTAATGGCGCTTTCATAGGATTTAACTGAGCCATCTGGTAAAGTAATTTTAATCATAATCTATAAGGAATAATTAAGCGGCCAAAGATAAGTCGAATTATTAATATGTTCAAGGCATTATTAATGAAGTATAATAAGCCACAATTATTAAATTAAGGACAAGATGATTTAATCCATATAGAGATGATAAATTTTCAACTCAACTACGCAATTTTTATTTTTTTTAATGGTTTAAATATGCTATTTTACCAGTTATCAGTCATTTAAAAAAGTATTATAAAAAAAGTGCAAAAAAGGTGTTGTGAGGAAGTAAAAGGGTGTTATATTTGCGCCCTCGTTCTGGGGGATAATGCAGGGGTAAGAAAGTGAGTTAGGGATGAGGAGGAAAAAATAAAAAATATTTTTTCGGAAAAGGGTTGCGGGAATAAAAAAGGAGTTTTATATTTGCACCCGCTAAACTTGAAAGGGTTTAGAGAAGAGATAGAAAAGTTCATTAACATATTGAATTGACAGCGTAGATTTAGCTTAAGAGATTAAGTTAGATTTAAGAATAAGAACAAGCCATTTTGAGTACTATCAATTTTTTTTTGATTATTGTTAGATAATATATAAGATTTAACGATGAAGAGTTTGATCCTGGCTCAGGATGAACGCTAGCGGCAGGCTTAACACATGCAAGTCGAGGGGTAACAGGGAGAAGCTTGCTTTTCCGCTGACGACCGGCGCACGGGTGCGTAACGCGTATACAATCTACCTTTTACAGGGGGATAGCCTTTAGAAATGAAGATTAATATCCCATGGTATTATTAATAGGCATCTATTAATAATTAAAGTTTCGGTGGTAAAAGATGAGTATGCGTTCTATTAGCTAGATGGTAAGGTAACGGCTTACCATGGCGACGATAGATAGGGGCCCTGAGAGGGGGATCCCCCACACTGGTACTGAGACACGGACCAGACTCCTACGGGAGGCAGCAGTGAGGAATATTGGACAATGGGCGGAAGCCTGATCCAGCCATGCCGCGTGCAGGAAGACTGCCCTATGGGTTGTAAACTGCTTTTATACAGGAAGAAACCCCGGTACGTGTACTGGGCTGACGGTACTGTAAGAATAAGCATCGGCTAACTCCGTGCCAGCAGCCGCGGTAATACGGAGGATGCAAGCGTTATCCGGAATCATTGGGTTTAAAGGGTCCGTAGGTGGATAATTAAGTCAGAGGTGAAATCCTGCAGCTTAACTGTAGCATTGCCTTTGATACTGGTTATCTTGAATTATTGTGAAGTAGTTAGAATATGTAGTGTAGCGGTGAAATGCATAGATATTACATAGAATACCGATTGCGAAGGCAGATTACTAACAATATATTGACACTGATGGACGAAAGCGTGGGGAGCGAACAGGATTAGATACCCTGGTAGTCCACGCCGTAAACGATGGTCACTAGCTGTTTGTTTGCTTCAGGCGAATGAGTGGCTAAGCGAAAGTGATAAGTGACCCACCTGGGGAGTACGTTCGCAAGAATGAAACTCAAAGGAATTGACGGGGGCCCGCACAAGCGGTGGAGCATGTGGTTT
>Ga0207419_1002600_pt1 | contig 11683 bp, 5 predicted proteins | sample ElkSloMetagenome_4_FD_184723 | JGI IMG/M metagenome (GOLD analysis project Ga0207419, IMG submission 184723) | Hot spring microbial communities from Elkhorn Slough, Monterey Bay, USA - MD2A (version 2) | ecosystem: Environmental > Aquatic > Marine > Intertidal zone > Estuary: Microbial mat ... | reverse complement strand
AAGCCGCCATACCTGTAAACATAGAAAGGATGGCCGACTTTTCGCTGTAAGATGGCCAATAAAGCCCTGCCAACATGGGCACGAACAAAGAAACCAAACTAAAGGCCGAAGACATGGCCACAAGGTCGTAAATGTTGCCTTCTACAGAGGCCAATATCAAAGAGAAAGCTGTAACCACTACTACTGAAAATCGCACCAATCTAAGTAATGACTGATCGCTCAGGTTCTTATTTAAAGGTTTGATGAGGTTTTCTGCTAAAATAGATGCGGGCGCCAGTATGGCGCCACTAGAGGTACTCATAATGGCAGAAAGCAAAGCGCCAAAAAACATCACTTGTATAAAAATATTGCTATGCTCTATCACCACATTGGGGATGATCAATTGCGCATCTCCCTCAATAAGTTCTGGATATAATTGCTTGCTGCAAAGGCCAATAAATAGTGGGATAAAACCAATGGTAAGGTACATAAAACTCCCGATGTAGGAAGCATTGACAGAAACCTTTGCAGATTTTGCCGCCATAACACGTTGAAAAACATCTTGCTGAGGGATAGAACCAAGCCCTATCGTAATCCATGCAGCTATATAATGTACCACTCCCTCATAAGTAAAATCTGGAGTAATCCTGAAAAATCCTTTGGGCGCACTATCAAGCACCTTAATTATGCCTCCTGCATCTCTGCTCAAACTAAAGGCTAAAAACAGTAGTCCAGCAATTATGATAATTGTCTGTATGAAATCTGTAATAGAAATGGACCACATGCCCCCTATATAAGTGTAGAAGAGTACAGCTAAAGTACCGATTACCATTCCTACAGTAGTAGGCACGCCTAGCACAACATTTAGCAATAAGCCAATTGCTACAAATTGGGCGGCAATCCACCCAAAGTAAGAAGGCACTAAAAATAAGCTGGCGATAATCTCCGCTTTTCTCCCAAATTTTATCCTATAGAAATCGCCAAAGGTAAGCAACTGCATTTTATAAAGGGGTCTTGCAAAAAATACCCCTACCAAAAAAAGACACAATGCTGCACCAAAGGGGTCTTCTATCACCCCAATTAAGCCGTGCTTTATAAATTCCGAAGAAGCGCCTAATACGGTTTCTGAGCCAAACCAAGTCGCAAACATGGCAGAGGCTGCTAGTGGCAAAGGCAAACTCCTACCTGCCAAAACAAAATCTTCGGTATTTTTTACATACTTAGAAGACCAGAAACCTATAAGGATAGTAAGCAATAAATAGACAACAATGGAGACAGCAAGCACTTTTCAATAACTTTTAAGGGTAAATAGAAACGTGAAGCGTATTGGTCAATAAGGCTTGCAATATTAAGTAATCAGATTGTTTTACCTTAAAAATTAAAGAGTAAATAATTTATAGATGGATACCAAGAATTATGGTTGCTAGCATAGGTTAAGGAGCATTTTCTTTAAATATTTAAATAAACTAAAACTGTCGTTGTTTTTCACTTACCAAGTTTCTCCTCATCAACTTTTTTGAAATACAAAAAAATTTGTGGTCAGTACGCCAACAATGACGAGTTTACAGAGGCACTAAATCTAAAAATAATCTAAATCGTCATAGAAAATAGCTGGGTATCGGGCTTTTTCCTTAAAAGCCTACAATCGAAAGCCATACAGATGTTTCTCAAAAAAGGTCTACCTTGCGGTTTTATTTTTAGATGATTATTTCGATATTCTATCAAGCCATCAAGGAGAAAACCTTCTAACCTGCCCTCTATTTGCTGTTGTAATGCTTCAGGAAAATCGCCCTCTTGCCATTGAGTTTCGAAAAGGCACATAAGATTCAAGATATGTTTGCGCACGTTTAAGTCTTCTTTATCGAGCAAATGCCCTCTAAAAATAGGCAAGCGGTTTTCTTTAAGGGCTTTGTAGTAGTCTTCCAATTTTTTTTCATTTTGTGAAAAAGCTGTCCAAGAATCGCTGATAGCCGAAACACCAAGCCCCACCATCAATCGGGTTTTAGACTCTGTATATCCCATAAAATTTCTGTGGATTTGCCTTTGCTGTAGCGATTGCCAAAGCGTATCATGAGTAAGCGCAAAGTGATCCATACCAATCTCAAGATATCCCAAGGCTTTTAGCATTTCCTTGCCCTTTAAATACAAATTTTGCTTCTCCAATGCAGAGGGTAAGTCTTGTTCAGTAAATTTTCTCTGCCCCAAACCTTTGATCCAGGGCACGTGAGCATAGCTGTAAAAAGCGATCCGATCTGGCAAAAGCTCGCTTACTTTTTCCATCGTATCTACTATGCTTCTTTCTTTTTGATGCGGCAGACCGTAGATAATATCATAATTGACGGAAGTGTAGCCGATGGCCCTAGCATCTTCGGTCACTTGTTTAACACTTTCATAAGTTTGCACCCTATTGATCAAGGTTTGCACGTGCAAATCAAAATCTTGTATTCCGAAACTCACTCTCCTAAAACCTAGCTCATACAAAGCTTGCAAGTGCGCCCTTGTAGTATTGTTAGGGTGCCCTTCAAAACTAAAATTGACAGGCGTATCAGATTTTTTTGTGTATGAAAGTATGGTTTTAATTAAAAGGGTAAGATTTTCAGGAGAAAAAAAAGTTGGAGTACCTCCACCTAAATGTAATTCCTGAATGATTGGCGCTTCGTCAAACAGGGCTAAATACATTTGCCATTCTTTCAATAAAGCTCTAATGTATACTTCTTCTACCGTATGGTTTTTGGTAATGCGTTTATTGCAGCCGCAAAATGTACACATACTCTCGCAAAAAGGTAAGTGTATATATAAGCTAATGCCTTCTTGTGAATTACTTAATGTAAACGACTCACTGGCTGCGGCTGCCCAACCTTTAGATGTAAAGGCATCTTGGTTCCAATAAGGTACTGTAGGGTAACTCGTATAACGCGGCCCAGGAATATTGTACTTGGTAATTAAGCGATCTTGCATGCTTGTTTTAGATTATTGAACATGCAAAGCTATAAGGCAATTTCAGACATTATAATGAGTCAAATCAATAGAGCAAGCTGACAATAGTCAGTTAATTGAGGTAGGTATAAAAAAAAACTACTTCCACTAAAAAAGAGGAAGCAGTCCGAATAGAAGATAAATTTAACTGAAACTATAAACTTTAAAATCTTATGACCTAAAAGATAAATATTTTATCTGTGTGACGATCAACCAAATGACAATGCTAATATAAGTCGTTTTTCAGTGCTTGTCAAATCGGTAACTTACTGAAAATGAATTCGTAATGTACTAAAAGCATGATTTTGATACAACCCTATACCCAATGCGCATAAAACTGTTAAAATCTTACTTGCAATCGAGACTTATAGAAATTTTATTTCATTTTTTTAAAAAAAAGTTGTGAAGATGCTTTGCTGTGTTCAGCTTTTCTACTTTACTTAAAAAATAAGGTAAAAAGGCAGTTTTAAAGGTAATTTGACCTATTTAAACCTCAATAAAGCCCTATCAGAGCTTAGTAGCAATCTTTTACATAAAGTTCCTATGACCATCTACAGCTATTATCCATAAAAAACAGTGTTTGTAAACACGAAAAACTTTAACTAATCAAAAAAACCTTACATTGTATATAAGTCCTTTTTTAAAGAAATAAATATCTTGTGAAATCTAACTCTCAACCTTCGTTAAAGATAGGAAAAATCAAATAATGCAGTTTTATCACTTAATTCTTAATCCATGAAAACCTACTCTAAAGCCTTTGGCAAAAATCTATATCTACTACTCATAGTCGCTTTGTATGCTTCTGCTTGTTCTAAAAAGTTAGCTACCACCAATACTCAAGACCAAAAGTTTAAGGCAAAATCAGAATTTGATGTAGTACTCTCTTACGTAACCAATAAAGAATTAAAACAACAATTAGAAATTTTTAGGAAAGGCGGTATTGAAAGAAAGCTATCTCTAAATACCAAAAACCCTGACACTATAATTAAAGAAGCCCGGAGATTCTTGGGCACCAAACATAAAATGGGTGGTACTAATAAAAAAGGGATGGACTGCTCAGGACTACTTAAAGTAAGTTTTGCAAAAGCCGGTGCTTCTCTACCACATTCCTCACATGAACAGGGCAGGTACGGAAAAGTAATTGCCCATACCAAAGATTTACAAAAAGGCGATTTGGTTTTCTTCATAAATACTTATAGATCAAAAAACTTGATCACCCATTCAGGCATTTATTTGGGAGATGGCAAATTCATACATGCTTCTAGTAAAAAAGGCGTGAGCATTGCCAATGTAAATGACCCATACTATTGGAAAGACAAATACATTTTTGGCACAAGGGTATTCTAAAGATGTCTTAGACTCTTTTATCGTAATTTTCTATCTTACAAACCTAATTGCCAAAGAAATCTATCAATAGACCTTTTTCCATAGCTCTTTCAGATGTGGCGGTCATTTTATTCAAACTTCCTTTAGGGAAGTTTTTTTATTTAATGCAAAATGTACTAGATTGCTACAAATCCATCCATAACACCAGCACTTATAGAATTCCATCATACTATTCTATTTTCTTCAGTAATCAAGTTTTAAACATGATAGAAAACATATTTAGGGGGAGAAGTATATCTAAATTTTATACGCTGCTTTTTTTGATTCTTTCCCAATCAATAGTTCTTGCACAAGATCCACAAGATGCAAGAGGCTCTGGCAGGTTAAACGATAGTAATGGCAATAATGCTGCTGGGGAGATAAGAGCTGTAATTGTTGGCGTATCTTCTTACAGCAATTTACCCAAACAGAAACAACTCAACTACGCAGATGATGATGCCAGAGAGTTTTATGAGTTTTTAATCAGACAGCCCAATGTTAAAAAAGAAAACATCATTTTACTGACTGATAAGCAAGCAGTACTGCCAAAAGTGAATGGTTCTATTAGGCAGCAAATGCGTGAAGCCAATGAAGGCGATACATTTATTTTCTTTTTTGCAGGACATGGTGATGTGCAAAAATCAGTGGATACAGGTTACCTTTTGCTACACGAAGTAAACCTTGGTAACGAGTACAGTTGGGACGATGCCTACTCGCTCAAAAATCTGGAATTGAACGCGACTACTTTTGCTAAAAGAAAAAAGGGTAAAGTCATATTGATTACCGACGCCTGCCACTCTGGCAAACTCGTTACAGACAACGAATATGCTAAAGCCTTCTCCACAGGCTTGGTACAATCATGGGAAAATACCATTAAGATGGTCTCCTGTGAACCTTTTCAAGTATCTTTTGAGGATGCCTTTTGGGGCGGAGGAAATGGGGTTTTTACCTACTACCTACTCGATGCGCTAAGTGGCAATGCAGATAATCAAGAAGCAGATGAATTGATTTCAGTAAGAGAACTAAAAAGGTATGTAGCAGAAAAGGTAAGCAGCGATGTAAAGGAAAGAAAAGGTGTTTATCAAGATCCCCGATTTGAAGGCAGACAAGATTTAAATCTATTTAAAGTAGATCCTAGGTTAACAGAAAGCTTGCAAGCACCGATTTTAGCTGACAATAGCGAAGCGATAAACTCCAGTGAGAGAGGTCTTTCATCTTTTGCAAATCAAGATTTGAGTGCATACACCAAAGCGCTTTTAAATGATTTTGAGTTGGCCATTAGCGAAAAAAGGTTAATTGGCATAGACCAAGACAAATCCAATCAAAAAATTGAGCTAATGGATAAACAAAGCATCACTGAAACCCAAAACCCGATCGTGAGTTTGATAAAAAGTGAAAAGAACAGCTCAATCTATGTCATAGAAAACAACAGGGTACTTACAGAATGGGACTCAAAAAGTTTAGAAGAAAAAACAAAGTACAGACTTCCTGTATTGGCCAATTCTTATGTGATTGACGAAAAAAACAACGTATTGCTTGCCAGTAACAATAGTTCCATTAAAGCAATTTCTACAAAAAATTGGGTGGATGTTTTAAGTACTTTGAGTATTGAGGACGATGGTAGAGATAACAATAAGTTTGAAAGAACCCGCAACAAACTGATTGTAAATCCTCGGAAAAATACAATAGAAATTTGGGCTACAGATAATTGGAGAAAGATTGGAGACTTTAAGGCAGGTAAAAAACTAATTAGCAACTTGGCTGTATCAAATCAAGCAAATCGTTTGTTTGTATCAGATGCTAAAAACAATTTGCACGCCTATGATCTAGAAGGCAAAGCTCTATCTAAACTTGGAGGACACAACTCAGAAATCATTAAACTGTTCGTTTCACCTGATCAAAAAAGCTTGGTAAGCATCTCTAAAGATGGCAAGTTGATCAATTGGGACACTAAAAGTTTAAGCATGAAACAGCAGTGGATAATTCCAGGTATACAACCTAAAATCAGCGATTTTAGTCCGCAATCTCAGTGGTTCATAGCTGCAACAGAGGGAGAGTTGGTACTTATTGACCTAAGCACTGATAGCCAACCCACATTTCTAGATTTCGATACTCAAAATTTGCAGCAAATCATTTTTAGTGGTAACAATTCGTGCTATTATGCCCGCAATAAAACAGTAGGTAAAATTAAGTTTAAACAACCCACAAGGTATGCGATAGACATCTATGAGTTACTCCTCAAACAATCTGATGTAGCCCCAATAAAAAATGACCTTAGCCGTGAATTAGTCGCTGCACTGCAATATGAGGCTCAACAAATTATTAAACCCTTTACCATGGGCGAAGAGGTCGTACCTTCTGTAAATGAAGTTATCTTGGCCATAAAAGAACTAGACTACGCCTTAAAAATCATGGATACTGGCTTTGGCGATAATAAGACCGTAGAGGCTAAAAAACTCTTTTTACAAGGCTATGAAATACTCTTAAAGCACGATGTAGAAAATTATGACACCGCCATTGGCTATTTTGAAAAAGTGGCCGAATTAGAACCCTATGCCGCATATCCCAACAATGCGTTGAGTTTGGTCTACAACAAGTTGAATGAGCTCAAAACAGCAAAACGGAAATTAGATCAAGCGATCAGCTCCACGCCAAGGTGGTATGAGCCAAAAAGCAATCTAGGTATTACGCTGATGCGAGAAGGAAAATACGATTCGGCCCGAGTGGAGTTCGAGAAAATCATTTCTCTATATCCAAACCTATCAAAAGGGTATTACAATATGGCCAAGTGGTATTTTGCTCAAGGAGATTACCCCAACAGCGAAAAAAATATAGAAAAAGCTTTGGAAGTTGATGCCGATAACCCTGCATTGATTGTACAATCTGCATTAATAGCTAAAGAACGCGGACAATTCGAGAAAGCTTCTTCATTATTGCAAATTGCGCTTGAAAAGGCAAAAAATTACCACAAGCCATACCTAGAGTTGGCTCAATTAATGACAACAGAATATTTGCTCTATGCAGGCAAGCCCAACCTCTTAACTCAGGCACAGGCACTGCTGCTAAAAGCAAACGAATTATCAGATTACTTGCCGGAGGTCAATCAAGCTTTGGCTGCTTTTTATTTAGATGTTTACGAAAATTACCCAGTTGAACCCATCAATGGCTTGCCCAGTAAAGAATCGTGCCTGAACCTTGCCGATGGATATCTTGAAAAAGCCATACTATTAGCACCCTTCGATACTAAAATTTATGCATCAAAAGGACGCTATTTTACTTTAAAAAACGATTTGCGTTCAGCGAACAATACCCTAAGAAATCATCTGAAAAAAACCGCTGAGTTTCCTCAAGGCTATATAGCCTACGGTAATTTTTTGCTAAAGCGTTCAGATGATATGCTGAATACAGAAAAGCAATTGGCCTTGGCAACCAACATCAATAAAAACTATGCAGAAGGCTATGAGGCTTTGGCCGCTTTTTACCATCAAATAAACAAGCCCAATAAGAGAGATTCTGTACTGCTCAAAGCACAGGAAGTTTTTCCGGTATCGCCTAATTTTTACTTTCTGCAAGGTAAATATCAAGTAAACGAAGCCGAGAACAAAGACACGGGTATATTGGCCTTAAGAAAAGCCTTGGATTTAGATCCAGACTTTAGGCCAGCTTCTACGGCATTGTACGCTTTAGATGCCAATGATAAAAGCGAAGTAATTGAAGTGGGTTACGAAAGCGTGATCCGCATGGAAAACAGCTCTCTCCTTGCCAAGAAAAACAACCATTACTTCTTTACCGATATTACAGGCATGGTCATTTCTGATGTTTACTACGATCAAGTAGAGCTTTTAGGCGAAGGCAAAATGCTTCTCAGCAGAGCGGGATTGGTAGGGTACAAAGACATTAAAAATGAAGTATCTGTACCCATCGAGTTCGAAGATATTCGATTCCAAAAATCGGACAACTCCCTAATTGTTAAAAAAGAACAAAAAGAGGGTTGGCTCAATGCCAAAGGCGAAACCATTGTGCCTATGGAGTATGAAGAATTGAGATTGATGAAGGCAGGAACTATAAGGATAAAGAAAGGAAATTTTTATGGCTTGCTCAATAAACAAGATGGCAGTCTACTTGCCCCCATCAAATATGATAGAATTACCGATGGTGTTTGGAGTACAGGACAAATCCCTATGATGTGCTGCTACTTTGGTGAAAATCAGTCTGATGCGATTGATGGTAGTGGCAAGAGGTTAGGTAGTTGTTTACAGCGCTAAAGAAAAAAAGCCCGAGCATTCATTAATGCTCGGGCTTTTTTAATTATGCATTTTATAAAAGATCATTGGCTAAGTTCGCCAACTCAGACCGCTCGCCTTTTTGCAATTTTACATGTGCCACCAACGGATGGTTATGCAGTCTGTCTATTAAGTAAGAAAGACCATTACTTTGTGTATCTAAATAAGGTGTGTCTATTTGATAGATATCGCCCGTAAAAATAATTTTAGTATTTTCCCCTGCTCTTGTAATAATGGTTTTTACTTCGTGAGGTGTTAAATTTTGTGCCTCATCAACTATAAAAAACACATTAGACAAACTTCTGCCACGGATATAAGCCAATGGAGAAATGACCAATTTCTCATTTTCTAGCATATCTGTTATGCGCTTAAATTCTTTATCGCTTTCTTTAAAATGGCTTTTTATGAACTTTAAGTTATCGAACAAAGGCTCCATATAAGGGTTGAGCTTAGATTTGATATCGCCTGGCAAAAAGCCAATATCTTTATTGCTTAGGGGCACGATAGGCCTAGCCAAATATATTTGTTGGTAGGCTTTCCTACATTCTATCGCTCCTGCTAAGGCAAGCAGGGTTTTTCCAGTACCTGCCACACCCTGTAGCGTTACCAGCTTAATATTGGTGTTCAACAAAGCATGAAGCGCAAAAACCTGTTCGGCATTTTTGGGTTTGATGTGGTATGCATCTTTCTTGTGAACGCGCTCGATCAACTTAGTCTCGGGATTATAATAGCCCAAGGCCGAAGCACTATTGTTCTTTATAATGAAATACTGATTGGAAACCACTGTATTTTCTACTCCTAAATCTTCAGCTTGACAAAAACCCTCTTGATAAATTTTATCTATCAAGCTATTTTCCGCATTTTCTATAAGCTGCATGCCCGAGTACAGTTCATCGATATGCACTACTTTACCCGTTTCATAGTCTGCAGCGGCAATATCCAACGATTTAGCCTTGATCCTAAGGTTAATGTCTTTGCTAACGAGTACCACGTTTCTTTTTGGTTGGGTCGCCTTTAGTTTTAAAGCTACATTTAATATACGATGATCTGCCTTATTGGCACCAAAAATCTCACGGGCATCGGGTGTGCTGCTCTCATCCATGATCACTTTTAGGTTACCCTTTCCGTTTCCTCTTTTTATAGGAATCCAGTCTTGCAAAGTTTCCCTATCAGAAATATCGTCTAAAAACCTGATAAACTCGCGGGCATTAAAGTTAAGCGTATCGTTTCCCTTTTTAAAATTATCCAGTTCTTCTAAAACCGAAATAGGAATGGCAATATCATTTTCTTGAAAGTTGCTAACCGATGCATGGTCATATAAAATGACCGAGGTATCAAGCACAAAAATCTTTGGTTGTTTTTTTTGTCGTCCTGCCATGGAGGTAGTTTATTGTCAAAAAGTCAGCGGCTTGAAAATTAGAAAATTTGAGAGGATAAAAAAAACCTGCATCGTATGATACAGGTCTGATAAATTATTCTGTCTTGCTACTTGCTCACCTACCTTTCGCTATCTCCTACTTTAATTACTTGTCCTCTAAGCTTTAGTACCTTGGTGGTTTCATTAGCATTAGAGGTAATGGTAATGGTCTTGTATACATTGCCCGGCCTGCCTTTGCTATTAAAAACCGCTTTTATGCTAGAGCTTTCGCCTGGCATGATCGGTTCTTTCGGCCACTCAGGTGTGGTACATCCACAAGAAGCCCTCACATTGTCGATAACAATAGGAGCATCTCCAGTATTTTTAAAAGTAAAAACATGCTCTGCCAAATCACCTTCTTTTATGTCGCCAAAGTTGTATTCTGTTTCTTCAAAGGCGAAAGCCCCTTGAGCTAAAGATACGCTGGCAGTGATAAACACTAAGAAAAATAAAGAAATTAATTTTTTCATAATTTTTTTCGAGTAGATTAGAAATTCTATAACAAAGTTAACAACATGTAAACCAAATTTTAAGTTTATAACAAAATAAATGCTTATTCATTTTTAGTTATTTTACTTCTTTTTTAAATTTTTTGATATTTCTTTAACCTGATATAAATGATCCGCCAGCATCAAGTAGGAATATTATTTTATATTTTTTGCCTAATACTTATTTCTCCACAAATAACCGCACAAGAAATTAACCGATGCGGTACAATGGAAATCCTTTTAAAGGATATCCCTGATAATGAAAAAAAGGAAGCTTTTAAACCTTTTGAAGATTGGCTACAGAATAAAATCAATGGTATAAAGCGAAAAAGGGGCAATCAAACAAATAGGTATTTTATAATACCCGTAGTGGTTCATGTGATCCATAACGGAGAAGAAGTTGGTGAGGGCAGCAACATCCCCGCTGCTCAAGTGCGTTCGCAAATAGAAGTGCTAAACCAAGATTTTAGACGCCTTAATGGAGATCGGGACAATACGCCCGACGTTTTTAAAGGTGTTGCAGCAGATACACAAATAGAATTTAGATTGGCTTTGCTCGATCCTGAAGGCAACGTAATGCCCGAACCCGGCATACACCGCTATAATGGCGAGCAAAGCATTTGGAACGACTCACAAATCGATAATGAGCTCAAGCCGGCAACTTCTTGGGATCCCAAAAGATATATGAACATTTGGGTGGCCAATCTCGGTAACTCTCTACTCGGATACTCAAGCTGGCCCAAATCATCTGGGAATGATGGCGTACCCTTTGAGGCAGGTACCGATAGCCAAGACGGCGTGGTCATCAACAATGTGGTATTCGGCTCTAACTTTGCCGGTTTTGGCACTTTCGACAAAATTACGGATAATCGATACGATAGGGGCAGAACTACCACACACGAGGTAGGCCACTTCTTCGGCCTTTTGCATCCTTGGGGCGTAGTAGGCGGCTGCAACGATGATGACTTTTGTCAGGACACGCCCACTACCTTAACGGATAGAGATGATGTTTTGAGTCCCTGCACTTTCCCTGATCCAGATAGGCCCAATACCTGCGAAGGCGATTTGAACGACCTCCCTGATATGTTCCAAAATTATATGGACTACACGGCAGACGCTTGCATGAACCTGTTTACAGTAGACCAAACCAACAGAATGCTCGCTACCTTAGAAAA
>Ga0207419_1002598_pt1 | contig 11691 bp, 11 predicted proteins | sample ElkSloMetagenome_4_FD_184723 | JGI IMG/M metagenome (GOLD analysis project Ga0207419, IMG submission 184723) | Hot spring microbial communities from Elkhorn Slough, Monterey Bay, USA - MD2A (version 2) | ecosystem: Environmental > Aquatic > Marine > Intertidal zone > Estuary: Microbial mat ... | reverse complement strand
ATCAATTGGTCGAAGACTATCTGAACGGTTTGAAGTGGGGCCTGAGCTACAACTTTGATTTGCATTTTTACATTGAAGAAGAGTTTGGCATTGGGGCCAAATTTTCTCGTTTTCAAGCCAATAATCGGCTAGACAATGTAGCCTTGATCGATTCAGCCGGAAACGTGATCGGCGTGGGCACGATAAGCGACAATATTTCTATCCTATTCATTGGTCCAAGTGGCACTTACCGAAAGAGAGATCCCATCAGTGGCAATGCCATCATTTTAAATGCATTCGTAGGTTATATGAACTACTTCAATGAAGGGCTCCTGATCTTCCCTTTTAGCATGGAAGGTAGCACAGTAGGGATTGGGTTTGATGCCGGATACGACATTAAAATCGAAAATGGATTGTTCTTGGGGATCCAATTGTCGGTCTACACCGGAAGCCTATCTTCCTTAGATATTACTGATCAAAATGGCAGCAGAACCCTCAATTTCGAAGATCCCGCTGAATATATTGGTTTGCAGAGGGTAGAGCTCACCATCGGACTGCGATTTGGTAAATGATTCCATCCCGAACTCCTTAGAAATTAGCGCACAAAAACGACACAAATGCTCATTTTTGCTTAGTTTAGACGCCTATTTATTAAGCTCATGAAAAAATTATTCATTGCTCTCTTGGCATTTATTTCCATAGGATTTCATGCCTGTACAGAAGATTCTGCATTGACTCCTAATCCGGCTTTTGATCCAACCATAGAGCCCGGGCAAAGACCACCTTCTGCAAACATTAATGGCACGATGACCGCCACCTTGGATGGGCAGGCTTGGTCTGCACAAGTAGTTTCAGGATCCAGAATAAACAATTTTATCAATTTGACCGGTGTGGCTGCAGATAGCTCTTCAATCACGATCACTTTATTTCCTGATAATGGAGAAGGTAATTACAGCCTTTTTAATGTGGCAGATGGCAATGCGAGTTACGTACTTGACAATACGGGAAGTCAATTTGGATGGACAGCCGTCGAAGATACTAATGCAGTAGTGGTAATAGCCGACATTGATGAAAGCAGAAAGATCATCAGCGGAACTTTCGAATTTGTGCTTATCAGGCAATCGGATAGTTCTCAGATCACCGTCACCAGCGGCCAATTCAGAATGAATTACACCACCACTTTAACAGGCGGAAGTGGAAACAACAATACCTTATCTGCCGATGTAGATGGCGCAAGCTTCACCGCCAGCGTAGTCACGGGCTTAGTTGCAAATACGCCAGGCTTGCCCATACAACTAGTCATCAATGGTTCAGACAGTGCCGCAGGCGAGACCATTGGTCTCACGCTTCCTGAAAACATCGCTGCGGGCTCTTACACCATTGGTAGCGTTGGAGACTCGATCGTGGCACAATACAACGCCAGCATTTCCGCTTTCTTTGGTTCAGAAACCGGAAATTTAGTGATCAATAATCACGATTTGAGCAATAATACCATCGACGGGAGCTTTGACTTCATCGGGGTAAATTCAATGGGTACCGACAGCGTTACGGTAAACAACGGCACTTTTGATGTAAGTTACTAGTCGCAGGGTGATCAAACGGATTTAAGCTTCATTATAATAAATGATGTTAAATCCTGAGATTGCCTATTGATCACGTCCGTTTCGTATTTGCTTATTCCCTATTTTCGATAATGCGTTTTTGGGTTTTAGGTATTCTTGTTATGTCGGTGTTTTCAGTAACAAGCCAACAATTGATCCCCTCCAAGTTTCTTATTGTTGATCGTTTACACGGAAAAAAACGTTATCGCTTTGTTCCGAAACAAGGCATTCGACTGAAAACCAAGGATAAAGAACAATATTTCGGTGAGATTCAAGAACTCTTCGATGAAGCCCTTTCTATATCAGGTGATACCATACCTTTAAAAGAGATCAAACTGATCTATCTTGATGAGCAGAAAGCAGGTGCACGGATCATTTCTGCGCTCTTGATCAGAGCCGGTTTTGGGTATATGGCTATTTCGACATTCAATCGGACCATAAACGACGATTCACCTCAAATCCATTCTTCTGTCTATTCCTTTGGAATTCCCGCCCTAGGAATTGGTTTTCTCATAAAGTACTTGATCAAACCCAAGGTGAGGATCAAACACCCCGAACAACTCAAGGTGATCGATTTTAATTAAGAATGGGCAAGGATCAGGTGTTAATCCACGACCAATCTGGGAATTTGAGCCGGCAACCGGGTAAGCAATTCATAGTTTACCAACTTTGAAATGTCGCTGAAGGAGGCCACAGAAAGTTCTGCCTCGCCTTGTTTTCCAATCAGAACTACTTCTTCGCCCAATTGCACATCACTCAGCTCGGTAATATCCACGGTTAAGGCATTCATGTTGACGATCCCAATCACATTTACTCTTTTTCCTTTGATGATCACCTTTCCCTGATTGCTCAAATTGCGATCAAACCCCAGGCCATAACCCACCGGCACAATGGCGATTCGAGTGGGTGAATTGGCAAAGTAAGAGGTTCCGTAGCCAATAAACTCTCCGGTCTTGACCTCCTTGATGCTCATCACTTTTGATTTCCAACTGATGACTCTCTTTAAAGGAAATTCAAAATTCTCTTGCTGATTAGCATATTCAACCCAGCTTTCATTCGACGGAAAGAAACCATATTGCATGATGCCGATCCGTACCATGTTGTAGCGACTTTTTGGCAACCTTAAGCTTGCTGCAGAACAGGCGGCGTGGACTTTAGGAGGTACCTTGCCTTCTCGCGTCAGACGGTTGACCAATTTTGAGAACTGCTTACTTTGGTGTTGCACGCGATAGTAATTACTGATACTCTCCGCTCCGGCAAAATGGGTGCAGATTCCCTCTAGTACGAGATGGGTTTGATTCGCACGGATGTATTCCAAAAGATCATCAAGCTTATCGATCTCGATCCCGGTGCGATTCATTCCGGTTTCCATCTCTAAATGAACCTTTGCGGGCATTCCTACCTTTTGGGCAATCCGCTTCGCCTCCTTTAAATAGCTAGGCTCAAATACGAAAAATTCGATCCGGTTTTCGATCATCCATTCCAAGGCTTGAATACTTTTGTACCCCATCACAATGATGGTGGCCATGCCTTCAGTAGCCTGCCATACTCGGTATGCTTCGTCGGCACTGTAGGTGCAAAAATGGGTAATCCCTGCCTCCTTAACGAGCGGACAATAAGCCTCAATGCCATGTCCGTAGGCATTTCCCTTGACCACCGAAGTGATCAAGACCTCTTCGCCAAGTAGTTCTCTGAGAAATTTGAAGTTATGCTCGATTGCTGACTTACTGATCTCAATGTGTGCCGGAGGAGCTGGTTTATGCATCGATCTCTTTGATAATTTGATGAAAAACCTCGATTCCGGATTCCGTAATATCATCCGGAAAATCATAATCGGGATTGTGCAAGGCCGGGCAATCTTCTCCGGAGCCCAAACCAAACATCGCCCCGGGAAAGCGTTGAGTGAATAATCCAAAATCTTCGCCCCATTTAAAGGCCCGATTAAGTAGGCAATGGTCGAGCTTGGCCGATTTTACGGCTGATTTCAAATGTTCGATTGCGGCATCATCATTCATGTTTGCTGCAAATTCTTGCGTGTAGCTTACTTCTACATTTAAGTTTTCCTCCTCACCAATTGACTTCACGACTTGCTCTAAAACCAGGCAGTTCTTTTTTACCAATTTCGAGTCCCACGCTCTTATGGTAAAATGGATCTCTCCATATCCCGCAGAGATCCCATAAGCGAGATCTCCCATCTTTAAATGGATCGGCGTGATCAGAAAAAAATCTTCCGCTTCCATTTCATTCTTAACCATTTGTTGACTGACCAATAGGCTTTTAGAAATTGCCATTGACGGATTATGGCCAAACTCGGGTTCAGCGGCATGGGCTGTTTTTCCATTTAATTTGATGATCATGCTGATCACGTGGGCATTGAATTGCTTTTCGCGGATTACGATCTGATGCTTGGGGAAACCCGGGAGGTTATGCAATGCATAAGTAAAGTCGATCTGAAGTTCCTTAAAATACGCATCGGCAATTACGGCCTTTGCTCCTTCCCCATTCTCTTCAGCAGGCTGGAACAAAAGGATCACTTCTCCGGATTTTGGTTTTTCATTGCTTAATTTCCTAGCCAGGCCGATTAGAATGCTTGCATGTCCATCGTGACCGCATTTGTGAGAAACCCCATCTACCTTCGAACGATGGGTAAAGTCATTGATCTCCTGGATCGGTAACGCATCAATGTCACCTCGAATCATGATGTGCTTGCCTTCTGAATTCGAGCCAAATCTGGCGATCACCGCATGGCAGTCCAATTTGACCAGCTCATCCGGTGCACAACTCTCACTAAGTTCCTGGTAGATGAATTCTGCGGTTTGGATTTCATTACCTGAAACTTCAGGATTTGCGTGCAAATGATGGCGAATTTCTGCTAAGGATTTCATGGGGCTAATTTTAAGCAATCCAAAAAGAAAAAGAAAACTTTGAAGCGAATCTTAACGATCAGATTTTTGGATAATCATAAAGCTGACCGCAGCCAACAAAATGCCAAAAAAATTCTCGTCCAAACCGAAAGGTAAGGCGACTCCGCTTAAAATCAAACCCAAAGTACTTCCTCCTCCAATAATCATTGCCACCATCGCCGCCTTTGGAGAAGGCCGGCTCAAAAATATAAAGCCCAAGACCGGGACCAACAGGCCGGAGACCATGAAGGCATAAGAATACAACATTAACTCCAATACGTTCTGCATGTAAGTGGCCAATAAGATCGCAACTAAGCCAACCATTAAAGTGACCCATTGTGAAAGACGGATGCCGTGCTCCTTTTTAGAAAAAAAACCGTAGATGTCAGTGACAAAATTACCTGAGGCAGCCATTAAGCAGCTATCCGCAGTGGAAAGTATAGCGGAGAAATAAGCCGACATCATTAGCCCCATCAAGCCGATCGGCAAAATATTTCTTAGCAATAATGGCAGGCCTAATTCAGGGTCTAAGCCATCAGCTGTGGGATAACCCAATTCGGCGAACATGCCTTGGTCAAAAGCAACCCTGGCAAAAAGTCCCAGCGCTATTCCCATGAAGGCCATAATCGGCCATTCGAACAAACCGGCGATCCGCCAGGCTTTGATGGCCGTTTTCTGATCCTTACTGGCATAGATCCTTTGGTAAAGGGTCATGCCTACAAACCAAATGGGAAGTATAGTGATCAACCAATTTACAAAATCAACTACTGAGAGATTATCCAATCGCAAGAATTCTTCAGGTACACTTTTCAAGATCATTTCGATTCCCCCTATCTTGAAATATGCGATGGGAAGACCAATGGCGATCAAACCTACCATTAAAATGATCCACTGCACCGTATCGGTGTAAATTACCGCCTTCATTCCTCCGAATACCGTGTAGACAACCGCAATCAAACCCATGATCAACACAGCGGTTCCAACCTCCAGGCTTTCGAAGGTGGCTGAAGCGAGTTTTGCCCCAGCCAAAATTTGAGAGCTGGAAAATCCGGCATAACCGATCAGTGAGATAATGCCTGCCACCAAAGCTACCTTGGGATTATAATAGTAGGCCAATGCTTGCGGGAAGGTTAAGAACTTTTTATCCCTGGCCACTTGATACACCTTGGGGATCAATAAAACGGCACTGATCCAAGCTCCCAGTAAGCCGGTGAAGAGCATCCAGCTGCCAGAAATTCCCATTAAAAAACCCAATCCACCTAAACCGATGGAAAAACCACCACCCACGTCAGTAGCCACTACAGACAACCCAATGTGCCCGGCAGACATGCTCCTGCCCCCCACGTAATATTCATCATTGGATTTATTCCGTTTTGCGAAATAGAACCCTACTCCTAACATGGTAATTAGGTAGCCGATAAAAATGATCAGGTCGATAATGGCGATTTCCAGGTTCACGAGATGATATTAAACAATTATCACAACTAAATCGAAAGTTTGTCGTATAAAAACAGATTAACTACATTTACTTTAATGACAAGCAAAACAATTCGTAAAACCGCTAATCGGCAGAATCTGCCACAGATGAGTGCGGAAATTAGGCAGGAAGGCGATGCCCTATCCAAAGAGCCCAGTATAAAAAAAACAGTATTGATCGACGATAGCAAGGCTACCTTGCTAAAGCATGCAGAAATAATCAAATCCTGTTTACCGAATTCAGAGATCGTTTCATTTGATTCGGCGCATAAGGCAATCGAGTATTTGGGCGACCCTAAAGTTGCACCTCCGGAAATCATCTTCTTAGACATTGTAATGCCGGAAATGGATGGGTTTCAATTTTTAGACAAATTCGTTAACCTTTCGAATCATACTTCAGACCAAGTGAGTCCGTTGATCTTATTGGTGAGTGAAAATCTATCCCTTACCAATTTCAATCTGTCGATCGGTTACAAATCTCTCGGACTGAATATCGATCACCTTAAAAAACCGATGGATCAAGAGGATTTGAGTACTTTGATTAGCAAGCATTTTCAATGAACTATGCCCCCTGAGCGGAAAACATATCAACTGGATCTCAGAAAAAACACCGCAGAGGAATTATTGCCAATCCTGTTCGGAGAGCTTGCTGAAGATAAAATAGCATTGAAAGCAGCTATTTCAGATGAAAACATTGATCAGATCAAGTCGTGTAATCACAAGATCAGAGGTCTGGCCAGAAATTTTCACTTCGATGCACTACTGGAAAGTTGTTTAAAGATCGATGCGGCGCTGGAAGATGATTTCAGTGAATATAATCTTAACTCTGTAAAAGAACATTTCCATTTCGTGGAGGAAGAAATCAAAAAAGCCTTGGAACTTGCAAGAACCGCTTACGACTTTGACTTCCAGGCGGAACGCTTGAATTAAACCCGTAACGTATGGATCAGCTAAGCGATTTTTTTTTAAAGCTTTTTGACACCTCTGATTGGCCCCCTCGCTGGTTATGTGGAAGTTGGTCCGATTTTCACGGTTGGTTGTACATCGCCAGTGACATTTCCATCTGGCTTGCTTACTTTATTATCCCGGTAATCATTATCTGGTTCATCCAACGCAACCAAAACATTCCTTTTCTTCCGGTATTCTGGTTGTTTGGTGCATTCATCCTGTTTTGTGGGATCACACATCTCCTAGATGCTGTGATGTTTTGGTGGCCTGCTTATCGATTAAGCGGTTTATTTCGCTTTTTTACCGCCGCAGTAAGCCTGGCCACAGTATTTGCTTTGGTTAGAGATCTTCCAAAACTGATTAACGTAGAAAGTAAGAGTAAAGAGCGTGCTGAACTGGAAGCACTGAGAGGTGAAATCAAGGAAAAGAAAGCCACGATCGATCGTTTAAAGGATCAATTGGCTTCTCAAGATTCATAAAGACCTTGAACAGCACCCTTCAACACATTATCCTCTATTCGATCGCTCTCCTTTTGGCAGCGTCGATTTTTTTGGCCGACTATTATAGTCCACCCAGCTTAGCTATTGGAGCATTATATGCTATCGTAGTCTTATACAGCTGGTTACTCTCTGGAAGATGGATCTTGCCAATTACCGGACTCATCTGCAGCCTTCTGATTGTGATCTCCGGCTTCACTTCGCCAACAGTTGCTGAGTCTGAACCACTTAGCGGCATCAATCAATTGATCGCTTTGGTTTCCGTTTGGGTTAGCGTCACCCTGATCGCCATGGCGAAAAGAAGCTTTAACGAATTGGATCAAATTATCGGGAACCAGCAAGCAGAAATTGAAAAGAAAACCAATAAACTGGTAAAGCTCAACCTGTCTCTCGAAGCACAAGTTCAGGACAGAACCGGAAAATTAAAGCGTAAGAATGAAGAACTGAGTCAATTCGCTTACGTGACTTCACACGATCTTAAAGAACCGGTGAATACGGTAAATGGATTCATTAAACTGCTTTTAAAGGAAAAATCCGAACTGCTTGATGATGAAGCAAAGCTGTATTTGAACCATATCCAAAGCTCTTCAAGCCGCATGGGTGAATTGATCAGAGACCTTTTAGAATATAGCCGAATCGGCAGGCGAGACCAACTACAGGCGGTGAATTGTCATGATCTGATCGACCAGATCAAAGTTGATCTAAAGGCCACCATAAATCAGCATAAAGCAGAATTGATCGTGACTAAGCTCCCCAAATTAATGGCTTATCCACTTGAATTACGCTTGCTTTTTCAGAACTTGATCAGCAATGCCATCAAGTTTAGGAAAAAGAACCAGTCTCCCAAGATTCGCATTGTAGCAAAGGAAAGCGAATTCAACTGGCAGTTTTCCATTGAAGACAATGGCATTGGGATTGAGCAGAAATATCAAGATCGGATATTCACGATCTTTAAACGCTTGCATCCGACAGAGGTTTATGACGGAACCGGCATTGGATTGGCCCATTGCAAAAAAATTGTAGAACTTCATCAAGGAAAGATTTGGCTTGAATCGGAATTAAATAAAGGCTCTACTTTCTTCTTTACTTTATCTAAATCCATAAAATGAAGAAGCACCAAAAGGAAATTTGGTTGATCGACGACAGTGCAGCTAGCAACTTGTTGAACCAAAAATTATTCAATCAACTTGATCCTAAACTCCGGGTCAAAACGTTTACCATTGCAGAGGATGCACTCAACTCTTTTCGCGGGGCAAAAGATGAGGTAAGCACCATTTTCCTGGATTTGAATATGCCGGCAATGGACGGTTGGGATTTTATTGAAGAATTTAAAGCAATGAAGCAGAATTCAACCATTGAAACCCGTCTGATCTTACTTTCTACCTCGATGAATCCGAAAGACAAAAAGCGGGCAAGTACGGATGATGCAATTGAAGAATACCTTCAAAAACCTTTGGAGGTAAATCAAATAAAAGAGTTGTTGAGTTACTGAAAAGTATACTCAGTCTTTTTCTGCAAGTGCAGAACATGCATGCTACTTTTATACTGATTAACTTTGTCTTATGGCTATGACCGAAGAGATCGAAGTTGAAGGTATGACCTGTGCCAATTGTGCTTTGGGGGTTAAAAAGGGATTGGAAAAATTGGGCTTACAAAAGGTCAATGTCGACTTTGCCTCCGGGGAGGTGAATTTTCAAAATATTCCTGAACTCACTGAAAAAGAGATCCAAAAGCAGATCGAGAAGTTGGGCTATTCCATTAGATCGGAGAGTCCCGAAGAGGAAGGAACCGGCCCTAGTAAGATCGAGAGAAAATTTTATTTCAGTCTGATCTTCACCCTTCCGCTCTTTGCCCATATGTTCCTGCCCTTTGAATTTCTTCATCGGCCCTTGGTTCAACTGGCCTTATCCATTCCGGTTGTGGCCATAGGTTTCTTACATTTTGGCAAAAGCGCTTTTTACTCATTGAAGAATCGCATGCCCAATATGGATGTGCTGATCTTTATTGGTTCTACCTCGGCTTTTATCTATTCCTTGATCGGCACCTTCTTCTTTACTGATGAAGCAGCCAATTATCTTTTTTACGAAACTGCCGCAACCATAATCACGCTGGTACTTTTGGGCAATGTGCTGGAACACCGCTCTGTGAAGAAGACCAGTTCTGCGATCAGTGAATTGAGCAAACTTCAAAATCCGGAAGCCAAGCGGATCGATCAAAACGGAGAAGTAGACATCATCGATGCCGATGAACTCAAGATCGGCGATCTGGTGCAATTGAATGAAGGCGATCGGGTACCGGTGGATGGCAAGGTCAAGCATGGAATGGCCTACCTGGACGAATCGATGCTGACCGGCGAAGCGGAGGCCATTGAAAAAGAAAAGGGTGATAAGCTGATCGGAGGTACCATTTTACAGTCGGGTAATCTTCAAATGACGGTGAGTCGGGTGGGAAATGACACCATTCTAGCCAAGATCATTGAATTGGTGAAGAAAGCCAGAAGTGAAAAGCCAGATATCCAACGATTGGGTGATCAGGTGAGCGCAGTCTTTGTACCGATCGTAATCGCAATTGCATTGATTACTTTCGGAAGCTGGAGCCTTTTTACAGAAGTGCCATTTTCCGAGGCCATGATGAATGCTATAGCCGTATTGGTAATCTCTTGTCCGTGTGCCATGGGCCTTGCCACGCCCACTGCAGTGATGGTTGGTGTTGGTAGAGCAGCAAAAGAAGGGATTTTGATCAAAGGAGGAGCCACCATTGAGGAGTTTGCCAAGATCAAGCGTATGGTGTTTGACAAGACCGGCACCCTCACAAAGGGACAACTAAAGATCAAGGCCTTGAAGGTCTACGGCGATCTCGATACCAAAGAAATAGAGGGTTTGGTGTATTCCATGGAACAGTTTTCCTCTCACCCCATTGCCAGGTCACTGACAAAGGAGTTAAAGGCCAAGGGAGCGAGCAGCATACCCCTAATGGAACAAAAAGAAATCAAAGGCAAGGGAATCACAGCCAAGGATCTAGAAGGTAGTCGTTTTCAATTGGGCTCAAGAGGCTGGCTCGGCCAAAATAGAGACGAAGATCATTCCTTATACCTTTTTAAAGACGAAAAACTTTTGGCGGGGATCGACCTGGATGATGAGCTAAGGGAAGGCGTCCGTTCAACCATTTCCGAATTTGAAAAAGCAGGGATTCATACAATGATCATGAGCGGCGATCGCAATGAGAAAGTAGCATCGATAGCGAACCAAGTTGGTATCGAAAATTTCCATGCGGAAATGCTTCCAGAAGATAAGATCAGCATGATCGAAGCCTTGACAAAAAAAGAGAAAGTGGCCATGGTTGGGGATGGGATCAATGACGCTCCGGCCTTAAGTCAGGCGGATATAGGAATCTCTCTGAGTGATGCCAGTGAAATTGCCATGCAATCTGCTCAGGTGATCCTGCTAAAAACCGATCAATTGAATATTGTGTTTAGGGCCTTTAAAATCTCTGAACAAACATTGGTCACCATCAAGCAAAACCTATTCTGGGCTTTCTTTTACAATGTGCTTGCCATACCCTTGGCTGCTTTTGGATTCTTAAGTCCTATGATCGCGGCATTATCGATGGCCTTTTCCGATGTGATCGTGATTGGGAATTCGTTAAGATTGAGAGTGAGACGGATCTAAGATTTGGGAGCTGGGATGAGGGATGTTTATTTTTGGACGCAGGAGAACCTGCCTACGGCAGGCAGGCACGGAGAAGGCTCAGAGGTCACCAAGACATTGTAATACTGAATGCTGGACTCAAAAATCGCACTCGGACCATTTCATATTTCATTTATTCTATCTCGCAGATTTACGCTGATCCCAACTTCAAGTATCTCAAGTACTTCAAGTACTATTAACTTAACAATCACACTCTAAGTACTCCCCGCCTGCCGAAGCAAGGGCCTGAGCACGGCGGACAGGCAAGTATTCTAAGTATTCTTAACTCTATGTACTTTTAGCACATGAACTATAGTCCTTCCGACATAATCACCTACTACGAAGAATGCGAGAACGCCTATCGGGATGTCTGGGGAATGGACCGGGATCTGCAATTGAATTTAGGCCTGTGGGAGAAAGGCACCAAGAATTTAACTGAAGCCCTCGGTAATTTGAACCTAAAAATGGCTGAAATGGCCGAGATTGATAAAAACTCATTCGTGCTGGATGCAGGTTGTGGAGTTGGCGGTACTGCGATTTACCTGGGTAAGCACTTCGGCTGTAAGGTAGTGGGAATTAGCATTACCGAACGGCAGGTAGA